>JAEEGI010001379.1_pt1 | contig 60574 bp, 53 predicted proteins | sample 8958751 | NCBI WGS metagenome assembly JAEEGI01 (sample SAMN16246545, study PRJNA631951) | gut metagenome | biome: gut microbiome; feature: rumen; material: KS-attached | host: Bos | place: Iran: Karaj | collected 2018-10
GGCCGCCCAGGCTGAAGACCTTGGCTTCTTCGTCGATCTTGTTGTCGCCGCAGCCGGAGACGCAGCATTCGCCCATGCCGCGCGCCACGACCGCCGCGTGGGAGGTCATGCCGCCGCGAACGGTCAGGATGCCTTCAGCGGCCTTCATGCCGGTGATGTCTTCCGGAGAGGTCTCCAGACGGACCAGAACGACCTTTTCTTTTCTGGCAGCCCAGGCAACCGCGTCGTCAGCCGTGAACACGACCTTGCCGCAGGCAGCGCCGGGGGAGGCCCCAAGGCCCTTGCCCAGAGGCTTCGCGGCCTTTAAGGCAGCGGTGTCAAACTGCGGGTGCAGCAGGGTGTCCAGGTTGCGGGGATCGATCATGGCCACGGCCTTCTTCTCATCGATCATGCCCTCGTCGACCAGATCGCAGGCGATCTTCAAGGCAGCCTGCGCGGTGCGCTTGCCGTTGCGGCACTGCAGCATGTACAGCTTGCCGTTCTCGATGGTGAACTCCATGTCCTGCATGTCGCGGTAGTGATCTTCCAGCAGGCCGCAGACCTTTACGAAGTCCGCATAGGCTTCCGGGAACTTTTCTTCCATCTGCGCGATTGGCATGGGGGTACGGATGCCGGCCACCACGTCTTCGCCCTGTGCATTGGTCAGGAACTCGCCCATCAGCTTCTTTTCGCCGGTGGCGGGGTCACGCGTGAAGGCGACGCCCGTGCCGGAATTATCGTTTAAGTTGCCGAAGACCATCGGCATGACGGAAACGGCAGTGCCCCAGGAATAAGGGATGTCGTTGTCACGGCGGTACACGTTCGCGCGGGGGTTGTCCCAGCTGCGGAACACGGCCTTGATGGCCTCCTTTAACTGCACGATCGGGTCGGACGGGAAGTCCTCACCCAGCTGGGCCTTGTATTCGGCCTTGAACTGCTCGGCCAGTTCCTTTAAGTCGGCGGCGGTCAGTTCGACGTCGAAGTGCACGCCCTTCTTCTCCTTCATCTGGTCGATAAGCTGTTCAAAGTACTTCTTGCCGACTTCCATAACGACGTCCGAGAACATCTGGATGAAGCGGCGGTAGGAGTCGTAAACGAAACGTTCGAACTTGGGATCCGGGTTGCCTTTGATCATGGCGGCAACGACGTCATCGTTTAAGCCGAGGTTTAAGATGGTGTCCATCATGCCGGGCATGGAAGCGCGGGCGCCGGAACGGACGGAGACCAGGAGCGGATTCTCCAGGCTGCCGAACTTCTTGCCGTTGATCTCTTCGATCTTGGCAACGTACTCCATGACCTGACCCATGATCTCGTCGTTGATCTGACGGCCGTCTTCATAGTACTGCGTGCAGGCTTCGGTGGTGATGGTGAAGCCCTGCGGTACCGGCAGGCCGATGTTGGTCATTTCAGCCAGGTTGGCGCCTTTGCCGCCCAAGAGGTTCCGCATGGTCGCGTTGCCTTCGCTGAAGAGGTAAACCCATTTTCTCATACAATATTTCCTCCTGAAATAAATGTGCTATTTTTCTTTGAAACGGCGGAAGTTCTCCCTATAGACCGCCCCATTAATTTGCCGCGGAATATTATAGCATAAAGGTTGAAAAAAGGGAACGCCCCGCGCCATCTATTTTTGAGTTAGATGCGCGGGGCGCTTAAGATTTTTAGGATATTTCCGAAGTGCATGCGGACACTGTGATCCGTCAGTTCTCTACGTTCTTCATGGCCTTGGCGGACTGGCGGAGGACTTCGTCTACGCGGGCCTCGGGAATGCCCAGGCGCTCGGAGATCTGAGCAGCTGTCACGGCCGTGCCCAGCTCCTCTTCCATCTCTTTGACCGTATCTAAGATGCGGTTGGACAGGCTTACCAGCTGAGTTTCCGTGCGCTCGTAGGCGCCTTCTTCTTTGAGCAGCGCCTTGATGGCTCCGCGGATATCCTTCTCCAGCGTTTCCGCGAGATCCGCCGCCCCGTCAAAGCGGCTTACGCTCTCCCACAGAGCCAGATTCCCCTCCTGGATCAGATCCGAAAGCGGCAGGCCGCGCCCCGCGTAGTCCTTGGCGATCTGCATGACCCAGCGGAGATTTCCTTCCGTCAGGCGCTCGGCGGCTTTGTGACGGGCTGCGGCATCCTCCGCCAGCAGGATCGCGGTCAGCTCCGCCTCTTCCTGCCGGCTTAAGGGCGCAATGGCGGCCAGATCTTCTTCGTAGAAGTCCAGGAGCTTCTGATCCGCCTCGGAATCCGCACCGCCCCAGGTTTCGGCGGCCAGGTCGTTCATATTCACGTCATCCGTTTCCGAAGGTTCGTAGTCCGCAAGGGAAATGTTCTCGGACGCCATAAAGTCGTAGATCTGGCGGATCTGGCTGTCGCTTAAATCCGCGTTTCCAAAGGCACGCAACACGTCCGACACCTCCACGGTGCCGTTCTTCAGGAAAGCGATATTGCGCAGGGCGGAAAAGCCCTTTTCCAGAGAGTTCGTTGTTTTTTTCATAAAAACCTCATCGGATATGCGGAAGGATCCCTTCCCGGCAGGCGGGAAAAGATCCTTCTGCTTGCAGCATTTTAAGCGGATCGCTTACGCGCGGGACAGATATTCGCCGGTACGGGTATCGATCTTGATCTTGTCTCCCTGGTTGACGAACAGCGGGACCGCGACCTGCGCGCCGGTCTCTACGATGGCGGGCTTGGTGGCGCCGGTCGCCGTGTTGCCCTTGAAGCCGGGCTCGGTGTCGGTGATCTCCAGCTCCACGAACAGAGGCGGTTCCACGGAGAAAACGCTGCCCTTGTAGGAGCAGATGCGGCACTCTTCGTTCTCTTTCACGAACTTTAAGGAATCGCCGATCTGATCTTTGTTCAGCGCGATCTGCTCGAAGGTCTCGTTGTCCATGAAATAGAACATGTCGCCGTCGTTGTACAGATACTGCATGGCCTTGCGGTCGATGATCGCATTCTCAAAACGGTCGGTCGGACGGAAAGAAGTTTCCACCACGCCGCCGCTGATGATGTTCTTTAACTTCGTGCGGACGAAAGCGGCTCCCTTGCCGGGCTTTACGTGCTGGAATTCAATGATCTGCCACACGCCGCCATCCCACTCGATGGTAATACCGTTTTTGAAATCACCTGCTGATACCATAAAATCCTCCTTGGGGTGGTAAAATATTACAAAATGGATGTATTCGCGGGTCGTCGCCGCATTAACGGAAATATTTTACTTGATTCCTTTCCGGAATGCAAGCCCTCATTTCTTTTTATTTTGATCCATTTTTTCAATTTCTTTGACAAAGGTCTTTACGTCCTTGAATTCGCGGTACACCGAGGCGAAGCGCACGTAGGCCACGTCGTCCGTCGCCTTCAGTTTTTCCATGACCTTCTCGCCGATGACCGTGGACGGGATCTCCCGCTCGTCGCCGGCCGTCAGCTCGTTTTCGATCTCGTCCGCCAGCCGCAGGATGGTATCCACGGAGACCGGCCGCTTGTGACAGGCCAGCAGCATGCCCTTTTCGATCTTCGTCCGGTCGAATTCCTCGCGTACGCCGTCCTTTTTGACCACCATCAGCGGGATCGCCTCCACGCGTTCGTAGGTGGTAAAGCGCCGGTCGCAGACGATGCACTGACGGCGTCTGCGGATCGCGCCGCCTTCACAGGGGCGGGAATCGATGACCTTGGTATCTTCCGCATTACAGTAGGGACACTTCATGTCGGGCTCCTTTCTCGCGGTTTACGCCTGGTTCGTGCCAAACTCCGCAAGCTTTAAGCCGGGATTGCGGTCCAGCACCATGCCGGGGCTCCAGCTGTTCGCAAAGAGCAGCAGGGGATTGCCCTTTAAGTCCATAACACGCTTCATGTCCGAGGTGCCCTGGATGCTCTCGGGCGCCGTCGGACTTACGATCCAGCGGATGTATTCGTACGGAAGCATTTCGAGCCCTGCTTCCACGTTGTATTCGTTCTTCAGGCGGAACATGAGGACGTCGAACTGCAGGACGCCCACGACGCCCACGATGATCTCCTCCATGCCGCCCTTCATTTCCTGGAAGATCTGAATGGCGCCCTCCTGCGCAATCTGCGAGACGCCCTTTAAAAACTGCTTGCGCTTCATGGTGTCCACCTGGCGGAGCCTTGCAAAATGCTCCGGTGCGAAGGTCGGGATGCCTTCGAAGCGGTACTTTTCATCGGAGAGGCAGAGCGTGTCGCCGATGGAGAACACGCCCGGATCGAACACGCCGATGATGTCTCCCGCGTAGGCTTCCTCCACGATGGTACGCTCCTGCGCCATCATCTGCGTGGACTGAGACAGGCGGATCTTCCGGCCGCCCTGCACGTGGTTGACCTCCATGCCGGCCTCGTAGCGGCCGGAGCAGATGCGCATGAAGGCGATGCGGTCGCGGTGCGCCTTGTTCATGTTGGCCTGGATCTTGAAGACGAAGGCCGAGAAGGGCTGCTCCACGGGGTCGATGAGGCCCCCGCTGGAATTGTGCGCGCCGGGCGCCGGCGCCATCTGAAGGAAGTGCTCCAGGAAGGTCTGCACGCCGAAATTGGTGAGCGCCGAGCCGAAGAACACGGGGCTTAAGATTCCCTCCGCGACGGCTTCCTCGTCCATCTCCGCCACCGCGTCCAGCATCTCCAGATCGTCCAGGAGCTGGTCCATGGCCGGCCCGCCGATCTTCTCCCGGGTCTTAGGATCCGCCGGATCGAGTGTCTCGGTCGCGATCTCCCGCTGGCCGGCGCCTTCCGCCTTGAAGGTGGTGATGCACTTTCTGTCGCGCTCGTAGATGCCTTTAAAGTTCTTGCCGGAGCCTAAGGGCCAGTTCACCGGGCAGGTGGCGATGCCGAGCACGTGCTCGATATCGTCCAGCAGCTCGAAGGGATCCTTGGCCTCCCGGTCCAGCTTGTTGATGAAGGTGAAGATCGGGATGTGCCGCATCACGCAGACCTTGAACAGCTTGATGGTCTGCGCCTCGACGCCCTTGGAAGCGTCGATGACCATGACCGCGCAGTCCGCCGCCATCAGGGTCCGGTAGGTATCCTCCGAAAAATCCTGGTGGCCGGGCGTGTCCAGGATGTTCACACACAGGCCGTTATAGTGGAACTGCAGGACGGAGCTCGTGACCGAGATGCCTCTTTCCTTTTCGATCTCCATCCAGTCGGAGACCGCGTGGCGCGCGGTCTTGCGTCCCTTGACGGAACCGGCCAGATTGATGGCGCCGCCGTAGAGCAGGAACTTCTCCGTCAGCGTGGTCTTGCCCGCGTCGGGGTGCGATATGATGGCGAAGGTCCGCCGTTTTTCGATTTCTTCACGTAATGACATTACTTCTTCACCAGTGCTTCCGCGATGTTCATGGCCTGGTCGCCGCAGCGCTCCAGATCCGTGCACATATCCGCAAAGATCACGCCGCCTAAGGGATCGCAGACCGATACCATCAGGCGGTCGATGTGATTCTGAATAAACTGCTCCTGCAGGTCGTCGATCTCCTGCTCCTTCTCTTCCGTTTCGGCCAGCAGCTCGGGGCTCTCCTCCTCAAAGGTCCGCATGGCGCGGTCCAGGTTTTCCATCACCTTGCCGGAGAGCGTCTTCAGCTCGCCCATCGCGATCTCGGAGATCGTCACCTTCGCGGCCTTCATGCGGTCCGCAAACTCGATGATGTTTTCCGCGTGGTCGCTGATGCGCTCGAAGTTGGAGACCGTCAGGATCATGCGGGAGAGACGGAACACGTCCTTGTCCGAAAGGGGCAGAGCCCGCAGCCCCACCAGCTTGTCCTCGATGGTCTTGTTCAGGTAGTCGACGGTCTCCTCCGTCTCCTCCACCTGCGCGAAGAGCTCAGACTTCGCCGGGTGGAAGAAGAATTCGATGGACGCCGCCAGGTTGTCGCGGGCGATCTTCCCCATGCGGGTCAGCTCCCGCTTGGCCTGCTGCATGGCGACCGCCGGAATGCTTTTCACGTTGATATTGGCCAGATACACCAGGCGCCTGTCTTCCAGGGCCTGCTGCTCGCTCGCCTTAAGAGGAACGGTCTTCTCCGCCAGCTTCACGATCTTCTCCGCGAACGGACTTAAGACCAGCACCGCGAAGATGGCAAAGATGGTATGCGTATTCGCGACCTGGCGGGCAATATCGTTCGGCGAGAGCGCCTGGATCCAGCTTAAGACCGTCGGGAAGATCAGCACGATGGAGGTTAAAAGCGCTCCGCGGATCAGGTTGAAGTAGAGGTTTAAAAGCGCCGTGCGCTTGCCGTTGCGGCCCGTGGTCAGGGAGGCCAGGAAGTTCGGCATCACCGAGCCGATAGCCGCGCCGATGATCAGGAACACGCAGTCGGTATAGCTCAGCATGCCCTCGACCGCAAACGCCTGGAAGATGACGATCGACGAGGACGAGCTCTGCAGCAGCGCCGTAAACAGGATGCCGAAGAGGATCGCCAGCGCCGGATTGTCCAGCACGCTGATGGCCTGCTTGAAGGCGCTGCTCTTAGCCAGGAGGGCGATGGCGCTCTTTAAGATCCCGATGCCCACGAAGAGCATGCCGAAGCCGAGGATCACCTTGCCGATGTTCTGCACAAGGGATTTCTTCGCGAAAAGCGCCATCACGCAGCCGATAAAGAGCAGGAAAGGCGCATAGCTCACCAGATCGAAGGCCGTGATCTGCGCGGTGACCGTGGTACCGATATTGGCGCCCATGATCACGCCGACGGCCTGTGACAGGTTCATCAGAGCCGAATCCACGAAGCCGATGACCATCATGTCCGTAGCCGAGGAGCTCTGGATCAGCATGGTCACCAGGATGCCGATCAGGATCGCGGTGATGCGCTTTCCGGCCACCTTTTCCAGGATCGTCCGCATTTTGTCGCCGGCGGCGTTCTTAAGGCCCGTGGACATGATGGACATGCCGTACAGGAACAGGCCGATGCCGCCGAAGAAAGATAAAACCGAAGTCAGACTCATAGCATTGTAAGCCGGTGGTTCTTTTTCCTTTCCTTTAGTTCTCCGTCCGGGTCATGGTATAGACCTTTCCGTCCTTCGTATTGTACAGTTCGATGGTATCCAGCCCGACGATGGTGATGTCGCAGATCCGGTAGGTTTCGTTGCCGTCTTCATCCATCACGCTAAGGCCTAAGGAAACCGCATCCAGATAGCTGCCGACCGGAGCCCAGGGCAGTTCATAGTGCAGCGTGAAGTGGCCGTCCTCGTGGCGCGTCATGGAGATGAGTTCGCCTTCCGTCCCGGTCGTCCAGACGCCTTCCAGGAAGGCCATCAGCGGATAGCGGTCGGAGCAGAAAGCCTGCATATCCGGACGCAGCGGCCAGAGAAGGCGGATATCCTCTATCGTCGGCAGCGTTTCGATGACCGGATCCAGGAGGAAATCGACGTAGTTGACAAAAGCGTCCGCGACCGGATCGTCCATGCCGGCGAACTGCGTCTGCATCATGACCAGCAGGGCCTGCATCTCCGGCGCCCGGTAGACCACCCGCTGTCCGTCCTTATAAACGACCATGTCGTAGGTCTTTTCGACCACATAGTCGAGGAGCATCTTCTGCTGCTCGCTGCTTAAGCTGACGACCTCGTTCATGCGCTCGGCAAAGCCCATGCAGAGCTCGCTGTCCGAGTCGATGATATACGCGTACCAGAGCAGGATGATCTTGTCCAGATAATCCGGCGCCTCCATATAATCCCCCATTTCGGCCAGTTCCCGGTAGACGGATTCGAATTCGTCCGGGGTGAAAGCGTTTGCCTCGTACAGCGCGTTGATCTTATCGATGACCGCCTGATAGCCGATGTCGGCGAGCATCGCCCGGCTGTCCTTGTAGTCGCCCAATTCTTTAAAGATCTCGCAGGCCTTTTCCGTCTCGCCGGCTTCCGCCAGAGCCCGCGCCTTGCCGTACTTGGCTTCCTTCAGATGCTCCTCATCATTCTGGTAGGCCCCGATTTCTTCGTACAGGGCGATGGCCTTGTCGAATTCGGCGTGGGTCAGATAGCCGTAGGCGATCTCGCTCTTCAACGGCAGGAAGTCGAAATAGGAGCCGTCCAACCTGTTCATGAAGTCCAGGGCTTCGTCATATTTCAGCATTGCGATCAGGGAGATGATCTTGTCCTCCGCCTGATCCAGCGGGCTCACGTAATAAGAGAAGCTCTCATACAGGCTATTGATGCGGTCGGCGTCCATAGCCTCCACGCTCTGCTTCATCGCCTCCGTCACGGTTTCGGAAAGGAGCCCGGAACCGTCCAGCCTGTAGTAAACGGCGTTGTACAGGGAGAGCACGGCCTCATCCTTCTTTTCCGCCAGAAGCGCCTGCATTTTCCCTTTTACGGCCTCTTCGTACGGCGCTTTATCGCCGAGCTGATAGGAGAAGTTGTCCAGGACCGCCTCAAGCTTTGCATCGTCGCCCGCTTCCAGCTGTTTCGTGAAGTTTTCCAGCAGCGCCGCGCCGATATCCAGATCCAGCTCCTCGAAGACGTCCAGCACCGTAACGGCCTGCGCATAGTCGTCCTGTTCCAGAAGCGAGCTGATCTTTGTGCCCAGGATATCGTAGACAAAGCCCGCGTCCGGGATCTTGATCCGGAACGTCTTCAGCAGTCTGTCAGCGTCCGTGTAGCGTCCCTCGCCGATCAGTTCGCTGAAGCTTTTGCTCAGGCCTTCCGTCACGAAGGAAAGATCCACCTTGTCCTGGAACGTGTCCAGCAGCTCTTCCGCCGCCGAAGCATCCTCCGATTTTCCGGTGCTCATCAGCTCCGTAAAGCGGGACTTGACAGCTTCCTCCAGATCGCCGATATAGCCGCTCAGTTCCTCGCTCATGCTCTTGGCGTCGGCCGGAGCGGAACGGAGCAGGGCGGCAAAGGCGGACTGCGCCTCCTTCGTAAAGGCGCTCGTATCCATCTCCTGGTTGGCGATGTTCTTAAGGCTCTTGACGGCGCGGCTGTATTTGCCGCTCTTCAGCTCGCCGAGCGCTTTCTGCAGCAGGCATTCGTCGATCTTCGCCGGGGCGTCCTTGTAGTCGCCCAGCGCTTCGAAGGCGTCGATGGCGTCCGCATACTCGCCGGCTTTCATCAGTTCCTCCGCCGCCTTGTAATCGTTCTGGGGCTTCAGAATCATGAAGTAGGCCGCCGCCGCGCCGCCCGCGAGCAGCAGAAATGCGATAAGCCCGATGATCAGGCCCTTGGCCGATTTCTTCTTTTTCGGCTCTTCCACCGTGATGCTTTCGTATAAAGGATCCGTCTCAGCCGGCGCAGCCGGGATCTCCTGAGGAGCGGCTTCGGCCGGCGCGGAAAACGCCTCCTGCGGAGCATCTTCGACAGGCGCGGCGGGGATCTCCTCCGTCACAGGCGCTTCCGCGGCCGCCTGCACTTCCGATACGAAAGCCGGCTCAGCCGCCGCTTCCACGGCGCCCGCCGTCGCAGCCGCCACCTCGGCTACATTCATGCGCAGCCCGCAGTATTTGCAAAAAATGAATTCCTTTTCTTCCGGTACTTCCTGCGCTCTTCCGCAGACGGGACATAACAAACGGATCATACAGAATACCTCCGCACTAAAGTCGGGCCTATACAAACCCATTATGAAATATAATGCCCCGGGGCCCGAAAGTCAATGAAAGGCGGCGAAAATGACAAAAAAAGAGGACGAAAAGCACGCTCCCGCCGTTTTTCCGCCTTTAAAAAAGGCGTCCGCCGTTTTCAGCAGACGTCCTTCTCTAAAGGCCCGTGATTCAGTTTTTTCCCGCCCGGTTTTTCAGCCGGTCCGCCAGCACGGTCAGCATAAAGCCGCTCATGGCCAGCAGGAAAATATAGATTTTCCCTGCCAGACTGGAATAGACGGAAAGCAGACGGCCGAGCAGCGGGATCCGGAAGCTGAGCTTCCCGATCAGCGCCCCGTAGGAGACCGGATCGGGATCGTTCTCCGCATTCGCGTCGCCCTTCGTGATAAAATCCCCCTCCACGCTGCGGTTGCGGACGACGCGGTGCGTGACGACCGAACCGTTGGACAGGAAAGCGATGATATCTCCCGCCTCCACTTCCTCCGGCGGGACCTGCCGGGTATAGATCAGTGTCCCCTCCTTAAGCGCCGGCTCCATGCTGGGACTGACGACGGTATAGATCTCATAGCCGAACAGGCGGGGAAGGGAAAGCGGCAGGGCCGTCAGGATCACGGCCAGAAGGATCAGGATCCCGAGCGTCCTGCAAAGAGCGGGAAGCCATTTCCCGCTCTTTTTTCGATTGCTTTTCGTATCAGGCTTCATGGCTCTTCCGTTTCTTCCGTACGGCCAGCACCGCCGTTCCCGCCGCCAGAGCGGCTGCGGAAAGGCCGACGATCAGCCAGGGGCCGGGACTGCTTTTCTCCGGAACGGAAGCGGCGGGGGGAACGCTCACGGCATCCAGGTCGAGGAGCTCCGCCGGAGGGGCAAGCGCCGTAACCGCTTCGACCGATTCGTACTGCACGGCCGTTTCGGCGGCCTGCGCCATCTGTGCCGTGGGCTCAGCCGGCTCGTTCTTTGCGCCGGCGGCCGCCGTCGTTTCTTCCGTTTCCGCCGCCGAAGTGTCTGCCGGCGTTTCTTCCGGAGCGGTCTCCGCCGGCGGCGCCGCCGTGCTTTCCGCCGCTGTGGAAGCCGCCGCCTGGCTCTGCGGCGCGGGGATCTTCGTATAGACGAAGTCAAACACGTTGTCTTCCGCCTTATCCGTCAGGGTCTTGGTCAGGTTGTAGGCCTGCGGCTGCCAACCCTCGATATAGATATACGCGACAACGGGCTTATCGCCCTCGTTGCCGTAATAGGTCTCGCTTTCGGCCAGACGGTTTCCGGCGCCGTCCACGTAATTGGCGGTATAGGCGACCGCGCTGCCGAGCACGCCGTAAGCCACCACGTAGTCGATGTCCCGCGTTACAAGGAAGGACGTGGGCCCTACCTCGCTATTGTCATGACCCGCCTCGCGGATGCCTTTTACGTAATACTTGCTGCCTTCCTTCAGGCTGACCTGGTTCAGGCTGAAATTGATGCGGTCTCCGTAGCTCAGGCTGTCGTAGACGAGCACGTCGGAGCCGTCCGCAAACGTTCCCTGCGCGCCGGCATAGATCCGGACGGTGTAGGTGTAGCTGTTTTTCGCAGCCGCAGGGACAAGGAGGCCGCCCGTCAGGATCAGGCAGAGGACGAGGCAGAAAATCCTGATCTTCTTCATTTCTCTTCCTCCTCCCGGCGTTTCTTTCTCCCGCGGAGCAGCAGGAACAGCAGAAGTCCCCCGCTTACGAGCATCACGCCGGACCAGATCCACAGATCCGGCTTTTCACCCGTATCCACGATGACCGTGGAGCCGTCCGCTTTCCTGATCTCCGCCGCAAAGCGGAGCTGTACGTCCGCCTTCGTGTTCTGATAGCTGTTGCCCTGGGATTCGCCGTCCAGGGTCAGCCGCACCGTGACTTTTCCGCTCTTCCCGGAGGAGAGCTCGTCCAGATAAAAGAAGTTCTTCAGGGCGGTATCCGCGCCGTGAAGGCCCTCGCCGTCCGGGACCTTCTCGCTGCCCTCCCCGCCTATGGTCTCGGAGCTGTACAGGATCTTTTCCGTCCCGCCGGTGGGGGTATAGGTCAGCAGATATTCATAGGCGCCGCCGGAAGCCGCATCGCTTCGGTCTTCGAGCGAATAGAGGATCTCGTTGGAGAGATACCATGCGGCGGACTGCGCGTATTCCTGGATGATCGTCACGGTAAAGACGGCCGTATCGCCGGGTTCCATGGCGTCCACGATCTTATCGATATCCGAGGAGGTAAAGTTGCTGCGCATCTTCCCGTTCGCATCCAGCACGACCTGCCAGCCTTCGCCGCCGGAATACTCTTCCGCAAACGCCGTCAGGCCAAATAAAAGCAGGACAGTAAGGATCAGAGGCAGAACAGATCTAAGCTTTTTCATCAGTCAGCCTCCTTTAAGGACAGTACGCCGTCCTTCGCGCTCACCCGCTGTCCCCAGGCAGAAAGGATGGCCGCCTCTGCGCTGTGCGTCTGCACGCCGTCCGCGCGGGCCTCCACCATGAACTGACAGCCGTCGTAGTCGTACGTCCGGCGGATCACGGTGAAGCCGTCCTTTTCCGTCCGGGTCTCCGTCACGGCGTCCGCCAGCGACGGATCCAGCTTCAGAAAATCGCTGAAGGGATCGGTCTTTTCTCCGCTCTTTAAGCTCAGCCGGTAGTAAAGGACCGTCCGCTCCGGCGTGGAGGACGCTTCGTCGATCAGCCAGTTTTCGCCCGGCGTTAAGTGAAGGCCGATCAGGGCCGGAGAAAGTTCCGTATTTTTGTTTCCCTCCGCATCCAGCCAGTACAGGTACAGGCTGACGCGGACGTACATATCCGAACCGCCGAGGTTGACGAGCGCGAGGGCTTCCGGATACTCCTGTCCGGGCCGGATCTGCTCTCCTTCCGCCGTCAGCTTTTTTAAGAGGATGTGGTCCTCATCCACCCGCTCGCCGTTTTCCAGCAGGCCGATGTCGATGTGCTTCATCTCCACCTGATAGACGCGCCGTTCGGAGAAAGCCGTGAGCGCGGCCCGGGCCGTGCCGATGCCGCCTGCGATCAGAAGGCCGGCCGCCAGGATAAACAAAAGAACCGTCGCCTTGGGAGACTTCAGAAACTGCTTCAGCTTCTTCATTGGGTGCCTCCCTTCTCCGGCTGCGCCGTCCAGTCCGCGTACGGCGTGCCGTCCGCCTTAAAGAGCGCCCGGCTGCACTCGTACACCACGATCACGTTGAAATCCGTGCCGGCGACGGCGCCCACCGGCAGCTTCACGACCTTGACGAGCAGCTCGGCCGTGCTTTCTCCCGCGGAAAGGACCGTCCCGCAGTACCACCAGCCGTCCCCGCCGTCGGTCCAGCTGCCGTCCTCGCTGAGGATCAGCAGTTCCACGCTTTCATCGGCAAAGACGCGCGCACGGACGAAGACGGGTTCGGAATCGTCTTCCGCTTTCACCGTCACGTGCTTGGTCCAGGCGGAGAACTCCTCCAGGATCTCGTTTACCGAGCCCATTATCAGGGTCCGGCCGCCTTTCGCCCAGGCGTTGCTGGTAAAGTAGGCCGAAGCGCCTCCCAGCCGGGTCATCAGGACCAGCAGCAGCGCCAGGCCGCAAAGAATCAAAGATGCTTTTTTCTTCATGGCGCCTCCTGCTTTCCGCTGCTGTCAGCCCGCTTTTCCCAGATCCAGCCGTCTTCGCCGAGCGTGAAATGATTCTCCACGCCGTGGCCGCTGCGGCCGGTATCCGAATATTCATTGGCAAATCCGGCGGATACCAGCGCATCCGCCTCGATGATCACCGTCTTTGAAGTATCGCCGACGGCTGTATAGACGGCGCCGCCGTAGATCTCCCGGATCTCGACCGAAGCGCCGGCAGGGATCCCCCGGATGACCAGGCTCTTTATCCCGGCGTCCGTGAAATTCAGGGAATACACCCTGGCAGGGCTCTTTACGCCGTCCAGCGTGACCGTCACGGAGAAGATAAACAGCGCGTTCTCCGGCGCCAGATAGCTTTTCAGCGTCTTCACGATCTTAAGATCGCCCAGCCGTCTTTCGCGGGAAGCCTTTAAGACGCATTCGGTCCCATACAGCCATTCTCCGCTGCCGGCGGTGTTGATGTTGCCGTTCTCGTCCGGTTCCTTCGTGGGCAGCGCGATCAGCTCCGGCTCAAACTGATATTCATACAGGGCGGAACGTGCCGTGGAGACCAGCACCGTCTTTCCGTCCTCATCTTTGATCTCTTTGAAGTAATCCGTCAGCGCCGCGCCGTGGGCTATCGCCACGTAAACGCCGGCGGGAAGGTCCGTCATTTCGCTGCCGGCCGCCGCGCTGGCTGCCGGCGTGAGGGAAGAAAGCTTCTCCCGCACGATCTGTCCGGCCTCGGCCGCCAGGCGTTCCCAGCTTTCGGTATCGGACTGATCGGAAATCCGCATGCCTGCGAAAGCACCGGCGCTTTCATAGCGGAGCGTATCGTGGCCGGGCACGGCCTTTGCTTCCGCGACCTTGTACAGATCTACCTGTACGCCGGCGGAAGCGGCGTCTTCCCCGAATTCGCCGCCCGGGAGAGATACCGTAAGAGAACAGCTGCGGCTTAGGTCCACCGGAGCAAAGGAGGCCAGCGCAGTCGCGGAAACAAGAGCCAGCAGCAGGACGCAGCAAAGGAGCGCAGACCGTCTGCGTACTGTCAGGCGTGCTTGCTTTTTCTTCATGTCCGGCCTCCTTTCTTTCGGCTTCGGGGAACGGATCCCGCAGCTTCCGGCTGCGGCGGATCGTCCCGGTTCGCTTCTATAGTTTCTTCCGTTCCGGCCCTGTATTTTGCGTACAGGCGGTCCGGATCCGTCTCCTCGTCTCTGCCGTAGGTCAGCCGGTCGTAGATCAGCAGGCCGGTCAGAAAAACGAAGAGCAGCGGAATCCCCACGGCGGGGATGGTGATATACGTCGGGATCTTGGTGGCGCCGGGATCGACCGTGATGCGCTTTTCTTCTTCGGCATTAGCGATCCGCCGGCCCCGCACCAGCATGCGGTGCGTGTTGATCCCGTACGGGGTGCAGGTCAGGAGCGTCATATAGTCCTGTCCTTCAACGATGGCAAGGTCCTGGATCTCGTCCGGCTTCACGATCCGGATCTGATCCACCTGGTAGGTCAGGGTCTGGTTCAGCACCGTGACCAGGAAGACGTCGCCGACCGTCATCTTATCCAGATCCGTGAACAGTCTGGCGGAGGGAAGTCCCCGGTGGCCCGAGACCACCGCATGGGTGCTTTCGCCGCCGACGGGGAGCGAGGTCCATTCCAGATGTCCGACGGCCACCTGCAGCGCCGCCTCTTCCGTTCCGTGATAGATCGGCAGATTGACGCCGATAACGGGGATCTGCAGATAACCGAGGATCCCGGTTCCCGAAACGTCCAGCAGGCTGCGGTACAGCGCCTTCTCCTCTTCCGTCATCAGAAGGCGGTTCTCTTTTTTAGCGAGCGCCTCGTTATAGGCGGCGGCCCGGGCGAGCATCTCGCGGGTCTTCTCATCGTCCGCGCTTTCCACCTGCTCCACGTAGGAAGCGATGGCACGGGACTGATGCAGGGAGTTCCACCAGTCGCTGACGGTCGGGTAGGCCATAATGCCGATCCCCAGAAACAGCGCCAGCACCAGCAGAACGGTCGGCAGGGCAGACTTCTTTTTCTTTTTTGTCTGTTTCCCTTCCGCCATGGCCCGCGTTCCGACTCCTTCTTCCTGAAATAGACCGCTTTGCGGCTGCTTAACCGCGGTTCATCCGGCGGCGGACCACCAGCGCCAGGCCGGCGCCGACGATCAGGATGCCGCCGACGATCGTAAAGATCTTCGTACCGATACCGCCGGTGGACGGCAGCTCGGTGCCGGAATTATTTTCAATAGGGATGCGAGTCCCGTTCCCATCGTCTACCGTTACATCCACTTCTTCCGTCAGCTTGTTATAGCCGCTGGGCGGAGTGATCTCAGCCAGCGTATAGTCATCATCCGTATCCACGCCCCAGATCACGATATCGCCCGAGGCTACGGTGGTAAAGGTATCCACGCCGGTCTCATTAGGCATCGCCACACGGTAGTTGTTGTCGTCGATTTTGATCAGCGGTACCACCGTGCCGGCCTTCTTCAGGGAGAAGACCGCGCCGGCCAGGTTGTCCGTGGAATTTTTCGCATGCTTGAACACGGAGAATTTATGCGTCGTGGTCGAGGTTGAATCCTCTGTACTTTCAGTTGCATCACCGAAAGAGATGTGCGTTTTATTGTACTGCGTCTCGATTGCGATTCCATCAGAGCCAGAAACTACAGCCGTCTCATTCAGGGTGGCGGTATAAGTAATTTCATATTTTATGAACCCATCCGTTCCGAAATCAAGGCTGTCGATCCAGGACTGGGTAAAGGTGATATCAAAGGTATCGCCGTCAGTCGTTTCTTCATTGACTGTATATTCCGTGCCTTTGGTAAGGCCCTCGATGGCGACGCTCCCGGCCGTGTAAGTCAGGCCGGCATCCATTTTATCGTGCACCACAACGTTGCGGGTGCCTTTCACGATATTGACCGTAGATTTAAACTCTACAACATCGCCGATTTGGGCATCATTGTCAGTAGCGTAGTCATCGGCGCTATCTTCTTTCACCTCTTTTTCAATGGTGTTTTCCGGGTTCTTTTCATTGATCGTGACCGCAGCACTGTCCGGCGTAGTCTCCGTCATGGCGATAGTACCCAAGGTGGAGGTGATCAGCCAATAGCCATCTGCCAGACCGGAAAAGACTGCCGTTGTTTCACCATCTCCCACAATCACAGTCTGTGTAGGTGCCGGCTTGCCGCTCCATGCTGCCGCCGCTTTGGCAAGAGCCTCCGCATCGGAATCGATGATGGCCGTTACGTAGCCGGCTTCATTAACCGTAATGTACGAATGGCCGTCGCCGCCCTCGGCAAAGAAGGCGGCCCAGTCTGCGTTGACCGTGTAAGAATACGCGGTCGGGGCCGACTCGTCGTTCACCGTCAGGTCGAACAACTTGTAAAGTTCGTAGGTCTCACCGGGCTTCGCATTATTGACGGTAATGCTGTCGTTCTTACTTGATGCCTGGGGATCCTGTCCGGTTCCCGAAGCAAAGGCTGTCAGGCCCACGGTCAGGATCATGACCAGGGTCATCAGCAGGGCTGAAACTGTACCAAATTTCTTCATTGTTCTGCGCTCCTTTTCTGATTTGGTATCTTATTTGCTGTATGTCGTCGCCCGTACCGGGCTGTTTCTTCTGTTATTTATTCCTGTTCTTCCGCCGGGCCGATCTCAAAGATGATCCGGCTTCCGCCTTCCGCATCCGCCTGTTCCACCAGGCTGGCGTTCCCTTCGCGGTCGATGGAGATCACGAGCGGGGAGTCCGTTCCTTCCGTTTCCTCCAGCTGAACGGTGATCCGTACCAGCGCCTTCGGGACGATCGCTTCGCCCGTCTTCGTGAGGAAGGTGAACTCCAGGGCCTGCAGCCGCAGGAACTCCGGCGGGATCGCTTCCGAGACCGATTCGGGCAGTTCCTCGGAGATCACTTCCCGTACCTCCATGCGGGTCCCATCGGGGAAGGCGCCTTCGGCTGCCTCCGCCAGGACCGTCAGGCCTTCCAGGCTGACGCTGAAGCTCTGCGCCGGATATGCTTCCGCTTCGTTAGGCTCAGACTCTGTCACTTCAGGTTCCGTCGTTTCCGGTACCGTCTCTTCCGGCTCGCTGGTTTCAGGTTCCGTCGTTTCGGGCTCCGTCTCTTCAGGCACTGTCTCTTCGGGCTCGGTGGTTTCGGGTTCCGTTTCTTCCGGAACTGTTGTCTCGGGTTCGGTGGTTTCCGGTTCCGTCGTTTCGGGTTCTGTCTCTTCAGGCTCTGTCGTTTCAGGCTCGGTCGCTTCCGGTTCCGTTTCTTCCGGAGCTGTTGTCTCAGGCTCGGTGGTCTCAGGTTCCGTCTCTTCCGGCTCCGTAGTCTCCGGTTCTGTCTCTTCAGGAACTGTCGTCTCCGGTTCGGGGGCTTCAGGTTCCGTCGTTTCAGGCTCCGTGACCTCCGGCTCGGTCGTCTCCGGTTCTGTCGTTTCAGGTTCCGTTTCTTCCGGCTCTGTCACCTCGGGTTCGATGGTTTCCGGCTCTGTCTCTTCAGGCAATGTCGTGTCAAGCTCGGTTTCTACCGGTTCCGTCACCTCGGCTTCCGTCGTCTCCGGCTCCGTATTCTCTTCGCTTTCCGGCTCGGTCACGAAGCGGAAGCAGAGATCGTCGTGCGCATGTTCTCTGAGTTCTATCTTCCCGCAGATCAGCGCCCCGTTTTCGTCCCGGCAGGCGGCCGTATGCACGTGCAGTTCCGTAGGCTCGGTGCAGATCAGCGTTCCGTCTTCCGCGTAACAACTTTCGCCGTGAACGTGCAGGCTTCTCTCCGGGATCGGGCAGACCAGCCGGCCGCTCCTGTCGCAGCAGGACGCCTTGTGCTCATGGATCACGTAATCCGCATAGCCGCAGATCAGCCTTCCTTCGGCATCATAGCAGGCTTCCGAATGCTGATGGACCGTATACGTACAGGCCAGTTCCCGTTCCTGTCCGACCATCGCGAGGCCGGACCTTGTCAGGACGGCGGTTGTTCCCGTACCGACCAGCAGGGCCAGTCCCAGGAAGACCGCCATCCAGCGGCGGTGTTTCCGCCGGGATTCCAGCATCTTCTTTAAGCGTTCTTCCACTCTTCCTTTCAGGGTAACCGCCTCCTTTCTCTTAAAAATCTGTTATTCTTCCGTTTGGTGCCGCCGGCCCTACCGGACCCGGCCGAAGCCGCTTAAGGGCCACACCCGGAAGATGATCTTTCCGATGATCATCTCGTCGCTGATGCATCCCACCGTCGTATGACGGCTGTCGATGCTGGTGGAGCGATGGTCCCCCATCACAAAATACCTGGCGTCGGGGACCTGGTAAGGCAGTTCGATGTCGGTTTCCCCGAACGCCTTCTCGCTTAAGTACGTTTCCTCGAGGGGCTGTCCGTCGATATAGACGGTTCCGGTCTCATCCAGATTGACCCACTGTCCCTCGGTCGCAATGACCCGTTTGATCAGGATCGTATTGTTGTAGTAAAAGGCAATCACGTCTCCCTGCTTTAAGTTCCGGTGCAGGGCGATGACGATATCGCCGTCGTTCAAGGTGTCCGACATGGAGCTGCCCAGGATCTGCAGCATCGGCAGGACCAGCACAGCGACCAGGACCGCCAGCGCCGCGACCACGACCAGATAGAACACCGTGCCGCGGAAGACCTTGCCGAAGCGCTTCCTGTACTGGACCTTGTCCAGCTCCTTCTCCAGCTGGTCCACCGAAGGGAAGGTCCGCTCTTCGATCTTCATGGCTTTCCGCCCTCCCGGGAGCCTTCCTGCGGGTCCGTTTCTCCGTCCAGGCGGCGGATCAGGCGGGCGATGGCGTCGTCCTTTTCCTGCAGCCGGTCCGTCAGGGCGTCCAGGCGGGCTTCTCTTTCGTCCAGCCGTTTTTTCAGGCGGTCGATCTCGGCGTCCTTCTCGTTCAGCCGGACCTTCAGACGGCTCAGCGTTTCCTCCAGGGAGGAGATCTGGATCTGCCGCTCCGTCAGCTTGTCGCTGATTTCCTGAACGTCCCGGCTCTGCAGGAGCAGAAGCTGGAGCAGATCCTGACGGCGCAGCTTGCGCAGTTCTTTTTCCGTCACGGCGCTTCCCTCCTCTTCCTTTTTCCGGACCGGATCCGCAGCATCGCGCTGGCTCCGAGGAGCAGCGCCGCGCCGGCCGCGCCGTACGCAGCCGTTCCCCTTCCGCCGGTCGCGGGAAGCTCGTAGCCGGAGGCGTTCGGCACGGTGATCCGGTAGAGATCCTCCGCCTGCACGTAGGTCACGGTGTACGGAGCCGCCATGACGACGTTGTCCGTTATGATGCTGCCGGTCACCGTCAGCGTGACCGCTCCCGAGAGCAGCTGATAGCCGTCCGGCGGCGCCGTTTCGACCAGGCGGTATTCTCCGAAGAGCAGCGCGCCCAGGGACAGCAGGCCGTTTTCGTCGGTCGTGCCGGACGCGACCGCTTCGGCGCCCTCTTTCGGCGCCTGCGCCGCATCGTCATAATCCGCCGCCCGGTACAGGGCAAAGGAAGCTCCGCTTAAGGACTCGCCGCTCTCCGCGCTGACCTTCTTGAGGCCGACGTTCTTCTGCTTGCTGTTCGGGATCCCGAGGATATAGGAGACCGTTCCGGTCGCGGGATCCGTTGCCGTCTGCAGCCAGTTTTCGCAGCCGGCCGTATTCACGACGACCGTCCCGTCATTCTTAAGGGTGAAGCACAGATCGTACTGCAGCAGCTGGTAAGGGTAAGGCGCCTGCGTTTCCGTCAGGTAGTAGGTGCCGGCTCCGAGCGCCATCGTGATCTGCCGCAGGACGCCGTCGACCGTCGCGGAAGGAACGCCTTCGGCGTCGGTGATCAGATTCTCCCAGCCCTCGATGGGCAGGTAGTCCTTGACCAGCTCCCCGTTCAGGTTCGTCACCTGCCGGTACAGGGCAAAGTGCGCGCCGGCTACCGGCGTAAATTCAGCTTCATCTGCGTCACTCTTGACGACTTTCAGCAGGACGCCCCTGTTCTTAATGGTCACGGTGGCCGCCATGCCGTTCTCATTTGAGCCGTCCTGGGCGATCACTACCATGTAAAGATCGCTCTCCGGACTGAAGCTGATCTCATTGCCGGCGCTCACCGTGATCGTGATGGGCTGATCCAGCACCACGTAGTTCTGCGGCGCGGCGATCTCCGTCAGCGTATAAGTCCCTTCGGACAGGTAGGCGATGGTGATCAGGCCGTCCTCTCCGGAGGTGAAGCTCTCGGCCGCGACGGGATTTCCTTCCGCGTCGGTCAAGGTAAAGACCGCGCCGGCCAGCGGATTCCCGTTCATATCCTGCTTGTACAGCTGGATGCCCGGCCGGGAGTTCGTTACGGTATCGGTGCGGACGTTTTCGTTCTTGCCGGTAGGCTGCCCTATCGCGTAGGAAACTTTATAGCTGTAGTTATCGTTATGCGTGCCGCCGACGGGCGTTCCGCCGACGTTTAAGGTCCCGCCCGTTTCGATGGGCGTGACGCTGTCGTATCCGCTGACGACGCCGTCGGCGTTGACGAAGATCCGTCCGCCCTCGGCGACGGTGAGGATGACTTCCCGGACGATATAGTCGCTGAACGTCGTACCGTCTTCCAGCTGTTCAAAGAAAAAGTAAACGGAGGTCTCGCCGCCGGAGAGCCGCCGCACCGAATCGGCCAGCAGCTGTCCGGGCCCTCCCTGCGCATTCCTGAGGTATATGGCAAAGTAGATCGGATCGTGGGATTCCATGAAGTCCGCGTCCGTCCAGACCTTTTCCAGCGTCAGGCCCCAGCCCCGCTGGTTGCGGACCTCGATGAGCGGGGATTCATCCGCGCCCATGATCGCGCTGTAAGGAGTCCCCTGCGAGATGACGGGATCCACGTCCATCCGGTTGTAGCCGTCCGTGATCCGGCGGGTATAGCCCTTCGGCACCTCGTAGTCACGCTCTTCCACCTTGTAGAAGGTGCCGACGATAAGGTTCCGGAATTCGATGTAATGATCGGCCGGGATCTTCGTAACGGAGCCGTTCATGGAGGTGATGAAGGTGGCGGACGCCTTCTCTTCCTCGGTCAGGTCGGAATAGACGGTCTTGCCGAGCGAGGCAAAGCACTGGTTTTCCTCATCCCAGCGGCAGTAGTTGCCGTCCTCGTCCTTGACGTGGTACCGGTACATGTTGGCGGCCGGCACGTTTTCGGGATCCGTGTTTTCATTGCCCAGATAGACACGGAAGCTGAACGGCGTTTCGTTGTCGTCCGGATAGTGCAGCACCGTTACGCCGTCCGCATCGTAGAGCTTCTTGCGCACGGAAAGCGTCCGCATGGCGCCTTCCTTCACGTGGTTGTCAAACTCCACCTTGGAGCGGTTCTGCGTCGTATCCTGCGGCGTCGTATAATCCAGGCGGGCGGTCCCGTTCACGGTATTGCCGGTCGCCGTTCCCGTCAGGACGGCGCCGTTGGCCCGGACCTCGTCGTACACGTCCGGATTGACGCCGCATTCCGTCACCGTATAGGCCGTCGTGCCTTCCGGCAGCGCGATCTCGGCGGACTGGCCGGGTTTCAGGAAGAAGACGTTCTGATAGGCGACCGTGCCGCCGGCCGGCGTGAAGCTCTCCGCGAATTTGACGTTGGCCGTCGTGCCGGCATAGAAGGCGTTGTAGACGCCGTCCGTCTTCTCTTCCAGCAGATGCGCCTGCTCTCCGCCGTCGCTGCGGGTCCAGTAGCGGATCTGGTACGGGATCTCGATCAGCGAGTTGTCCGCTTCTTCCGTTCCCGACAGCTTTTTGCTTAAGATGATATGGCCCGGCTTGACCGCAGCCAGATTGAAGCGCATGTGAAGGTTGGAAGCGCCGGCGCCGCGCTCCATATAGAAGACCGTCATCGTATGGTTGGAGTAATCCTTGAAGACGTACTGGCCGGCGGCGTTCTGCTGGAAGATCTCGTCCAGCTTCGCCTCGATCTCCGACTCGGAGAGGCCGCGCGCCACGTAATTCTCGCGGAACAGCTCGATCAGCGTCGTGTTGCGCGTCCGGGCCGCCACGTTGTTGCCTTTCGCGTCGTGAACGATCAGCTCGACTTCCCCGGTGCGGAAGTTGACGTTGCCCACGGAGGCCGCGTGAACGCCGCCCAGATCCAGGATCAGCTCGCCGTCCACGTACAGCCAGAAGTCGTCGTCTCCGGAGAACTCAAAGATGATGTCGTGGCCCCAGGCGTCCAGGCCGCTGGCCGTCTGCGTGAAGCTGGCTTCCACCTGCATGCCGAAGAAGTAGTCCGCTTCGTTCTGCGGGATCAGATGCAGGTTTTCGCCTTTTCTCGGATCCGAATCCGGCAGCTCGTTGCCCAGCACGTCGGTCAGGTTCGTGACCCCGGAATAGCGGCCGGCCACGATCTGGTTGTACGGCATGAACTGGCCGTGGGTCCTCGTCTTCCTGTCATCCGTGCCGATGCCGGCCAGCTGATCGTAGACCGTAAAAGTGCCGTCCGCATTCAGGTGCGCAAAGTTCTGGGTGCTGTCGTATTCGAAGTAGCCGCTCTCGTTGTAAATGCTCTGAATAAACAGATGATTGGCAGTCGTCATGCCGCTGAACAGTTCGGCCAGCGAATGTCCTTCTCTTCCGGTTGCAGCCGTAGAAACGGGATACCCGTCGACCATATCCGTGCTGAGCATTCCGGCAGCGTTGTTGTCACGCCCGAAAAACTCCGTCTGACCGGAATCTCTGTCTTCGACGATCGGATTGTTGAAGTCCACGATCTTCATGGAGATGCCGTACTCGTTGTTGTCGATCGTCGTGACCGTCGTCAGCTCGTCGGTCTCGTCGATCGGATTCACGACGGCAAAGTAGAAGTCCTCCGCGGCCGAGAGCGGTCCCGAAGCAAGGCGGCCGTCCGCGATCCGCAGGCCGCTGTAGGTGTAATAGTAATCGTCCCAGGCGATGATCGTCGTATAGCTTTCGCCGTAGCGGCGGCCGTTTAAGTTGATACCGATCGTCGCGTCCGAAAAGACCTGGTTGTCCTTCTGCTGCGGCGCGATGTAGTTCCCGTACTGATGATTCTGCAGCTCGTAGTAATAGTTGACCGAGCCGTCGCTGTTGTGGTATTCGGTGAAATCCCAGAGAGCCGTATTGACGCGGCTGCCGATCCACTCGATGGTGTCGCCGGCGTCGTGGCAGGGGATCAGGGACCCGTCGTGGTCCACCGCAAAGAATTCATAGCGTTTCTTCGTGTCGTTCCACAGACGCACGTACAGCACCACCTGCTGTCCGTCGTATACGTTCGCCAGGTCGGAAACGCTGACCTTCTTCGCGGAGTACAGATGGAAGTCCTCTTCCGTCAGCACGGAGCGCTCCACCAGATTCAGCCAGGCCCGGTCGCCGTTCGCATTATTGCCGCTTACGGCATTGAAGCCCTTTGCGGCGTTCTGCGGCAGATTCAGGGCATAGGAGCCGACCGTAAAGTGCCATTCTCCTTTGTGCGCCCCGGTACCGGGCGTCACCTTGATCACGGAATTCGTTTCGTCCGGCGTATCCTGCAGCGTCACGTTTGCGCCGTTGATGGTGAGATATTGTTTTTGCCCGCCGGCCTGCACCGTTATATAATACAGATCATCGCTGACGTTTTCGAAGCTCCACTCGACGATATCGCTGTCCTGGGCCACCAGCAGGATGCCCGTATTGTCCAGCACGTCCGGACGCATCACAAGATCCTGGCCTGCCAGGCGGGACTGGTTGTTCTCCGTTATGGCGTCCGCCGTTAAAGCGCAGGCCAGCACGTTGTCGTCATGGTAGGCGATGCCGTAGCTCTTGCCGTCCAGATGATAGGGATCGTCCTCTTTGATCAGGGAGGAGGCGTAGGTCAGCCGGATCCAGACGTTGCCGGTCGTATCGTTATTGGCCGTCCACAGGCGGATGCCGCCGCCGCCGTTGGAATACTGCAGCCACTTATCCTCTCCGAAAACCTTAAAATAGAACAGGCCGTCTCTCGCCTGGCTCAGTTCGAAAACGGTCCCGCCGCTTGCGACCAGCCCCACCTGGTTGCCATTCGTATTTTTCAGATAGACTTTTGCATTATCAACGACCGTGGAGATGCGGTAGCAGTTGTCGCCCTCCGCCGGTTCGAGAAGCCAGCTCGCGGCTTCCGTATAGTCATTCTCGCTTATCTGCAGGCAGCCGCCGCTGATCAGGTTGCTCGTGAAATAATAGGTTTTGTTCGGCGTCGTATTGATTTTTGTCACGGAAAGGACGAAGGCTTCCGCGGTATTGGCGGCCAGTTCCTCCAGATCCTGCACGCTTCTGGCGCCGAAAGGTTCCGGCGCGTCCACGATGGCGTACACGGAGAAGGACTCGGTCTCAAAGCTGACCGCTTCCCCGTCCGCTTCCACGTTTTCCACGACGTCCGGTTCCTCCGCGTCTTCCGCGAAGTGGACGACCTGCATGTTTTCCAGGCCGCCGTCCCGGTCCGCGAGCTCGATCTTCACGTCCACGGGAGCGGACAGCTCCACTTTTTCGCCGTTTATGTCCAGGATCTTGATGTCAAATAAGCGAATGTATTCCGCCGAGCCGGACGCCAGGCCCAGCGCGGACTCGGTCTTGGCCACGAATTCGTCATAGACCGCAGCGTTGTCGCGGTCCTTCAGGATCTCGGAGACGGCCAGCTCGGCGCCCAGCGGCACGCCGGCGTCCAGACCGTAGGTCACGGAGATCTGATAGCTGTTGCCGTCCGTCGCCTTTAAGGTCTTCTGCAGGAAGCGGCCCAGGATCACGAAGAAGGAGGTGCCCCCGCCGTTTTCTTCCGGCTTCTCATCCTCTGCCGGCTTTTCGCCTTCACCGGGCTCTGCGCCGTCCGCGGGCTCTCCGCTTTCACCCGGTCCCGCCTCTTCGGCAGGGTCTTCGACTTCCGCCGGTTCCCCTTCCTGCTCCTGATTTTCCTGCACGGAAACGGTCCCGGCCGCAGGATCTGCGCCCGGTCCGCCGTTCTCTGCTGCCGCCGCCGGAAGGGCCAGCTGCAGCAGAAGCAGGAGACATAGGAGGATGGAAAGGGTCTTCTTCATGGTTTGCCTGTCATTCAGGTATATTGACTCGGGCACAGACCCACGCCGAAACAGGCAGGTCCTGCCCTAAAACTCGTTTATGATACCATATCCCGCTAAATCTTTCAAGTTTTTTTATGATTATCCCGCATTTATGCCGCCGCAGCGCGTCATTTATTCTTTTATTCTGCTTTTTACCCGTCTTTCCCTTCCGTTGCTCTTTCTTACTCCGTTTTTTTCTCCTCACAGTCTTTTTCCCTCCGAAAAAACAGGGCCGGCAGGCTTGATTTTTTGCGGGAAAACTGCGAAAATAGAACCGTTGCGGCCCCGCCTGTCCCATCAACGTTCCGCGGGCCGAAGGCCACAGCGCCCAACAAGCAAAGGAGACCTATGATCACAGTCAGCAATGTAACCGTCCGCTTCGGGAAAGCCCCCCTCTTTGAGGACGTAAACGTTAAATTCGTGCCCGGCGAATGCTACGGGCTCATCGGCGCCAACGGCGCCGGCAAATCCACCTTCTTAAAGGTCCTGACCGGAGAACTGGAGCCCTCCCGCGGCGAGGTCTTCATCACGCCCGGCGAACGCCTTTCCTTCTTAAAGCAGGACCACTTCGCCTACGACGAATTCCCGGTTCTGGAGACCGTCATGATGGGCAACCCGCGGCTGGTGGAGATTATGAAGGAAAAGGACGCCCTCTACGCCAAGGAGGATTTCTCCGAGGAGGACGGCATCAAGGCCAGCGAGCTGGAGGGCGAGTTCGCCTCCATGAACGGCTGGGAGGCCGAATCCGACGCCGCCGCCCTCTTAAACGGCCTGGGCGTGGAGCCGGAATTCCACTACCTGCTCATGAAGGAACTGGACGGCAGCCTGAAAGTGAAGGTCCTGCTGGCGCAGGCGCTCTTCGGCAACCCGGACATCCTGCTGCTCGACGAGCCGACCAACCACCTGGATCTGGCCGCCATCGCCTGGCTGGAGGAATTCCTCATCAACTTTGAGAACACCGTCATCGTGGTCTCCCACGACCGCTATTTCCTGAACAAGGTCTGCACCATGATCGCGGACATCGACTACGCGAAGATCCAGCTCTACGCCGGCAACTACGACTTCTGGTACGAGTCCAGCCAGCTGAAGATCCGCCAGATGAAGGAAGCCAACAAGAAGAAGGAGGAGCAGATCAAGGAGCTGCAGGAATTCATCCAGCGCTTCTCCGCGAACGCCTCCAAATCCAAGCAGGCGACTTCCCGCAAGCGCGCTTTAGAGAAGATCCAGCTGGAGGACATCCGCCCGTCCAGCCGCAAGTATCCGTACATCGATTTCCGGCCGGAGCGCTCCATCGGCAACGAGGTGCTGGAGGTGAAGAACCTTTCCAAGAGCGTGAACGGCGTGAAGGTCCTGGACAATATCTCCTTCGTGCTCCGGCGCGAGGACAAGGTCGCGCTGGTCGGCTCGGACGAACTGGCCAAGACCACGCTCCTGCAGATCCTGATGGGCGAGGAGGAGCCGGACGAAGGCAGCTACAAGTGGGGCGTCACCACGACCCGCGCCTATTTCCCGAAGGACAGTTCTTCGGAATTTGCGAGCGACCTGACCATCACCGAATGGCTGACCGGCTACTCGCAGATCAAGGACATGACCTACGTGCGCGGCTTTTTGGGCCGCATGCTCTTCGCGGGCGACGACGGCGTCAAGAAGCTGAACGTCCTCTCCGGCGGCGAGCGCGTGCGCTGCATGTTCTCGAAGATGATGATCTCCGGCGCGAACGTCCTGCTCTTCGACGAGCCGACGAACCATCTGGACATGGAGTCCATCACGGCTTTGAACAACGGCATGATCAAGTTCCCGGGCGTGATCATCTTCACCTCGCGGGACCATCAGATCGTGCAGACGACGGCGAACCGCATCATGGAGCTCGTGAACGGACGGCTGATCGACAAGATCACGACCTACGACGAATACCTGGCCGACGACGTCACCGCCATGAAGCGCCAGGTGTACCACGCCAGCGCGGACGATCTGGATTAAAAGCCGCTTCCGGCTGCGGAAAAAGCGAAAAAATTCACCTGAATTTCACAGAAAACCGCTTTTGTTTTATTTCACATTTGATATAATAAACGACAGAGGCGCCGACCATCCGGCGTCCGGGGGAAAGGAGTATGAAGATGGAAAAGTTTTGTACAAATTGCGGAAGTCCTATCGAGGAGGGCACTCTTTTCTGCCCGGAATGCGGTCAGAAGCTTGACGTCCAGCCGGCTGCTCCCGCGACAAATTTCGTAGCGGCGGCTGCGGCAGCCGTTCCGCCCGTAGAAGCTGCGCCCGCAGCGGCGCCTGCAGAGCCTGCCGCCTCTTACAGCTACGGCTACGGCGCTCCGGCCCAGCCGAAGAACGAACCGGCTCCCGCGCCCGCACCGGCGCCCGTCCAGCCGGCCGCCGAACCCGCCCCGCAGCCCTTCACGCATGAGAACGAATACGGCACCGTCACCAATGAAGCGGCCGTCGGCAGCCCGGTGGTAAAGACCTCCGCCTATTTCTGGCTGTCGCTGCTCTTCGCCATCCCGGTGATCGGCCTCATCGTGATGATCATCATGGCCTGCGCCGCCAAGAACAAGAACTTAAAGCACTGGACCCGTGCCCTTCTGATCTGGATCCTGGTCGGTCTGATCATAAGCGTCATTTTAGGCCTGGTCGCCTGGATCATCGGCAAGAACGCCGGGATCGAGCTGACCAACATCGACTTCAACGCGATCTTCCAGAGCCTCTTCGACGCGCTGGGCGTCTGATGAACAAGTGATCCCGGCAGTCCCTGCCGGATAAAAACGGCGCCGCTTCCCGAAACGGGAGGCGGCGCTGTTTTATTGTGTGCTATGTTTTTTCAGCCGGGTTCGCTTATTCCTTCAGGCTTGCCAGGCAGGCCTCGTAGAAATCCAGGCTCTCCGGATTGCCGAGCGCGTCCCGGTTGCCGACCGGCCGGCCGTTTAAGATGTTCGTGACCGCGCCTTCCACCTTCTTGCCGTTCAAGGTCACGGGGATCTCCGGCGTTTCCAGCGTTACGGCCGGCACATGGCGCGGCGAAGCCTTGGTGCGGAGGGCGGTTTTGATCTTTTTGACCAGGGCGTCGTCCAGGCTGTAGCCCGGCTGGCACTTGACGAAAAGGATGATCCGCTGGTCGCCGTGGTAGTTCTGTCCGACGGCCAGGGAATCCTCCACCTCGGGCAGAGAGTTCACGATGTTGTAGATCTCCGCCGTGCCGATACGGACGCCCGAAGGCTTTAAGACCGAATCGCTCCGGCCGCAGAAGGTGAGACCTCCGGTGTTGCCGTGTACGATCACGTAATCGCCGTGGCGCCAGACGCCCGGATATACCCCGAAATAGGCGTTAAAGTAGCGCTCGCCGGTCGGATCGTTCCAGAAATACAGCGGCATGGACGGGATGGGCTTTTCGCAGACCAGCTCGCCTTCGCGATCGCGGATGGGGCGGCCGGCATCGTCGTAGCACTCGACTTTTTCGCCGAGGCCGAAGGCCGCCAGCTCGCCGGAATAGACCGGGATCATCATGTTGCCGATGCCGAAGCAGCCGTTGATGTCCGTGCCGCCGGCGATGGAATTGAAGTGGTAGTCCTCCTTGATCTCGCGGTAGACGAAATCCCAGCCCTCATCCGAAAGGGCCGAGCCGGTCTGGGAGATGGCCTTCAGGGCGGACAGATCAGCATGCTCCTTCGGGGAGAAGCCGTGCGCGATCAGCATGTGGATATAGCTGGCGGAAAGGCCGAAGTCGGTGACCTTCTCTTCTTCCAGGACCTTCCAGATGGTCGCGTCATCCGGGTAGGACGGGTTGCCGTCATAAAGCACCAGCTCCGAGCCGGCGCCGAGAGCCGCCGCCTGCCAGTTCCACATCATCCAGCTGCAGGTGGTGATATAGAGCAGTTTGCTGCCGGCCTGGATGTTGCAGTGCAGGGTAAGCTCCTTTAACTGGTTGGCCAGGATGCCGGCGTGCGACTGGACCATGCATTTTGGCTTGCCGGTGGTGCCGGAGGAAAACATGACGAAAAGAGGATGCGAGGCATCGACCTGCTCGTAGCGGAAGCCTTCCGCGGAAGGGGCCAGGTAATCCTCAAACATCACCGCGTTGGGGATATCGGAAACAGCCGGCTCGCCCGCGTAGTGCACCACTAAAATTCGCTGTAAGGACGGGATGCGGCCCGCCATTTCCTTCACGTTTTCCAGCGAGGAGAATGTCTTGCCTTTATAACGGTAGCCGTCGGTCGTGACGAGGATCTTCGGCGAGGTCTGTCCCAGCCGATCCACCGCCGCGTTCGCCCCGATATCCGTGGCGCAGGAGCACCAGACCGCGCCGACGGCGGCCGCCGCCAGCATCGCGATGATGGTCTCCGGCAGGTTCGGCAGGTATCCCGCCACCGCGTCGCCGGGCTTTAAGCCCTCCGCGCGGAAGGCCGTCGCCAGCCGTTCCACCTGGTCCAGCAGCTCCCCGCGGCTGATCACGCGGCGCATGAAATCCTCCCCGCGGAAGGTGATGGCCGGAGCGGGATCGCCCGCTTTGCAGAAGCGCAGGATGTTCTCCGCGTAGTTCATCTTCGCGCCGACGAACCATTTCGCGCCCGGGAAGCGGCTTAAGTCGTCCACGACCGTATCGTAGGGACGGGAAGCGACGACGTCAAAGTAGTGCCAGAGCGCGTCCCAAAAGGCGGGGATATCTTCCACCGACCACTGATACAGCTCCTTGTATTCATGAAAGTCCTTCCCGCAACGGCGGTTCACGAAACGCATGAAATCCGCCATGCGGCAGCTGTTTTTCACTTCTTCCGAAGGTTTCCAAAGCAGTTTCTGCATAATTATTTCATCCCCCGTCTTACCATTTCCTTCACGCAGAAGGTCGCGACGTCGTTCGCAAACTTGCCCGGGCCGAAGCCGGCGTCGAAGCCCAGCTCCTTGGCCAGCTCGTGCGTGATGCGCGCGCCGCCGCAGCACATGACGCACTTGGCGCGCAGCCCCTCCGCCTCCGCCAGCTCGATCAGCTCGGTCAGGTTGATGATGTGGATGTTTTTCTGCGTGACCGTCTGGCTCACCAGAAGGACGTCCGCGTTGATCTCCTTCGCCTTGGCCAGGAACTCCTCGTTCGGCACCTGCGCGCCCATGTTGAGCGCCTCGATCATCTCGTAGCGCTCCAGGCCGTAGTGGCCGGCGAAGCCCTTGCGGTTCATGATCGCGTCGATGCCGACCGTGTGCGCGTCGGTGCCGGTGGAGGCGCCTAAGACAACGATCTTCCGGCCGATGTGCTCTTTGATGTATTCGTCCACCTCGTCCATCTCCATGGAGACATCCTCGATGGCGTGGATCTGGATCTTCGTGTAGTCGATAGTGTGCGAGCACGAGCCGTAGACCACGTAGAAGGTGAATTCCTTGTCCAGCGTGCGGGCGTAGGCGACGTTCGGCTCCTCGAGGCCCATCTTCCGGCTGTAAAGGCGCGCGGCCTCCATCCCCCGGTCGTTGTTCGGGACCGGCAGCGTAAAGGAAAGCTGCACCTTGCCGTCGTTCATGGTGTCGCCGTAGGGTTTGAGCTTGGTCAGATCCAGGGTCTTGTCAAAGTCCTTGGCAGACATGTCGTAAAGTCCGGAGCTCATGCGCGCACCTCCTTCCGCATCTCTTCAATGAAGGGGTTAAAATAGCGGTCCGACTTTTTCGTCACGCCGTCCAGGCCCTTGCCGCCGTCCAGCGGCCGCTTGATATCCGCGAACACGCCCTTTTCCAGCGTCGCGAAGAGGCCGATCCGCTCGATCTCGGCGAGTAAGTCCGCCGCCTTCTGCAGCACCTCAGCCGCGCGGGTCCGGATGATGCCGCCCTCCTTGAACTCGATGTCGTTTCCGAGATCCGCCATCGTTCGGAAGATGTACTGCGCGTTCTCGATGGCCAGCGCGCGGTCCGACATGAATGGCGTATGGATGGCCTCCGTCATCATGCCCAGCAGGTGGATCTTCTGGTTCGTCAGGATGGTCACCATATTGAAGAGGGCGTCCTGAACGTGCCCGCGGAAGATATTTCCCGTCATGAACTTTGTAGGAGGCATGTATTTCAGTGGCGCTTTGGGAAATATTTCCCGGGCCATCTGAGCCTGCGCCAGCTCGTAGAGGAAGGCGTTCGGCAGGTCGGGATCCATCTCGAAGGCGTGGCCGAGGCCCATCTGCTCTTCCGGCAGGCCCGCCTGCACGGCGAACTGCTCGTTTAAGAACTGGCTGGCCAGCACCGTGTGCGCCTCTTCGTAGGCGTCGGCGGTGGTGAGGTAATTGTCCTCGCCGGTATTGATGATGACCCCCGCGAAACTGTTGATGACGCGGGAGAAATACTGGTCGATGATGGTCCGCTGCATGTTGATGTCGCGGAAAAGGATGCCGTAGAGCGCATCGTTGAGCATCACGTCCAGGCGCTCCAGGGCGCCCATGGCCGCGATCTCCGGCATGCACAGCCCCGAGCAGTAGTTGCAGAGGCGGATGTAGCGGTGCTGCTCCTCTCCCACTTCGTCCAGGGCGGCGCGCATTAAGCGGAAGTTCTCCTGCGTCGCGTAGGTGCCGCCGAAGCCCTCGGTGGTCGCGCCGAAAGGCACGAAGTCCAGCAGGCTCTGGCCGGTGGTCCGGATCACGGCGATGACGTCCGCGCCCTGCTTGGCCGCCGCCTTGGCCTGCGTGATATCCTCATAAATGTTGCCGGTCGCAACGATCAGATAGATGTACGGTCCCTTCTTGTCGCCGAAGCAGTCCAGGTACTCGTTCCTTTTTGCGACGTTCGAACGGATGCGCGAAAGCGTCGCTTCCACCACGGGGGAAATGGCCGCGCGGATCTCCTCCTCCGGATGCATGGGCAGGGCGGCAAGGTCGATCTCGCCTCTGTCGATGCCTTCCGCGATCTTTTGCGGGGAAAGGCCCGTCTCCGCCATGGCGTTGCCCAGCCGGAGCGCCGCGCCGTCCGCCAGAAGGTCGCGCGCCGTCAGGTGGTCCACCACCACGTTCGGCATGGGGACCTCGACCTCGTTCACGCCGTCGATGCCGAGCAGGCGGCAGACCGTCCGCTCCACCGCGACCGTCGTGTGCCGGTCGATGAAGCGCTGCGTATCCTCCGCCACGTGGGCGGCCGAGGTCCGCGCCTGATCCACCAGCTCCTGATTTAAGCCGATCTTGCTCTCCATGGATCACTCTCCCTTTTTCTTGCAGCTGCAGCGCTTGGTGCGCGCCAGGTCCTTCGGCTCCAGGCTTAAGGCCTGTCCCTGTTCCAGTCCGGCCACGCCGACCAGCCTGCCCTCGCGTTCCTTCCGGCAGTACTCGCACTGGCAGGTCTCCTTATAATTCTGCGGCTCGGTGTAGGTCGTGATGACGCCCTCGAAGTTGCGCAGGATCACGCGGTGCGGCGTCTGCGAGATCAGATAGTCCGGCATGACCGGGATCTTCCCGCCGCCGCCGGGCGCATCCACCACGAAGGTCGGCACGCAGAAGCCGCTCGTGTGGCCGCGCAGCGCCTCGATGATCTCGATGCCCTTGCCGACCGGCGTGCGGAAGTGCTCCAGGCCCATGGAGAGGTCGCACTGGTAAATGTAGTACGGCCGCACGCGGATCTTCACCAGCTCGTGCATCAGCTTCTTCATGGTATAGACGCAGTCGTTGACGCCGGCCAAAAGCACGCTTTGGTTGCCCAGCGGGATGCCCGCGTCGGCCAGCATCGCGCAGGCGCGCGCGGAGGCCTCGGTGATCTCCTTCGGGTGGTTGAAGTGCGTGTTCAGCCAGATCGGGTGGTACTTGCGCAGCATCGCGCAGAGCTCGGGCGTGATGCGCTGCGGCATGACCACCGGCGTGCGGGAGCCGATGCGGACGATCTCCACGTGCGGGATGGCGCGGACGCGGGCGATCACGTATTCCAGGCGCTCGTCGCTCATGACCAGCGGGTCGCCGCCGGAGATCAGGACGTCGCGGACCTCCGGATGGTTCTTGATGTATTCGATGCAGCCGTCGATCTGGTCCACGGGCACCGCCCGGTCCGTCTGGCCGGCGAAGCGGCGGCGGGTGCAGTGGCGGCAGTACATGGAGCACTGGTCCGTGACCAGCAGCAGTACGCGGTCCGGATAGCGGTGGGTCAGGCCCTTGACCGGGGAGTCCGTGTCCTCGTGCAGGGGATCCAGCAGGTCCGCCTCCGACTGATGCAGCTCGGCGGCGGTCGGGATCGCCTGGCGGCGGATCGGATCGTGCGGGTCGCTTAAGTCGATCAGGGACAGGTAGTAGGGCGTGATGGCCATGCGCAGCACGCCGAGGCATTTGCGGATGCCTTCCTCCTCTTCTTCCGTGATCTCGATATGCTTTTTCAGATCTTCCACCGTCTCGATGCGGTTGCGGATCTGCCATTTCCAGTCGTTCCAGAGTTCTTCGGGTACGTCGGCAAACAGGCCGTTGCGGGTGATCATACGATTGATTTTCCTTTCCGCCTCGCCGCCGGTACGAAAACTTTTCTCAGGACGATTGCTCTGCCTCGCCGCCGGCACGAAGTTTTTCGAAAACGCGTGCCCCTTTTCAAGGGCCCCGCTAGCTCTCACTAGTCGCTTCGCTAAATCGTTCGAAAAACTTGTCCAGCCGGCTCGGCGAACCACGTTACGTTCGCAATGTGCTCGAAAAGTATTGTCCGGCTCGCTCGGCTTTCAATGTTTTCTATACGTATTTCTTGTCAAATAAATCTCTGATCTTTTTGTTCTCTCGGAGGACGTTCAGCGTGATCTCGGCGTGGTTTTTGGCGTACCCGTTGCCGACGATCATGGTGATGTCCTTGCCGACGCCTTCGGCGCCCAGGGCCGCGCGGGTGAAGCTCGTCGCCATGGAGAAGAAATAGACCGTGCCGCCTTCTTTCACCGGCAGGATGGCGCTCATCTCGCAGGCTTCGACGTTCACGCAGCTGATGGAAAGGTCATATTCCTTCCCGCCGTTGGCCTCCAGCGCCGCTTCGAGCACCGCGACGGGCTCGGTCGCGGAGGCGACGATCACCTTGTGATAGACGCCCAGTTCCATCAGGCCCGAGACTTGCTTCGGATTGCGGACCACGCCGACCACGTTGCCGTTCGGACCGACCTTCTTCATGGCTTCCCAGGCGCAGAGCACGCCGCTCTTGCCGTTCGCGCCCAGGATCAGCACGCTGTCGCCCTCCTTCGGCAGGCGTCTTGCCTGCGCGGGCGCACCGGCCACGTCCAGGGCCGCCAGAGCCAGCGCTTCGGACATATCGTCCGGGAGCTTGGCGTACAGGCCGCTCTCAAAGAGCACCGCCTGCCCGATGATATCCACGCGGTCGATCTCCTTGTGAATGGCCAGGATCTTATCAATTTTCAGCGGCGTCAGGGACAGGCTGACCAGGGACGCGATCTTATCGCCGACTTTGAGGTCGCGGTCCTTTAAATCGTCGCCGATGTAGGCGACCCGGCCGATGAACATGCCGCCGGAGCCCGTCACCGGGTTCTGCTGCTTGCCGCGCTCAGCCACGATCCCGAGGATCATCTCGCCGATCTTCTTCTCGTCCCCGCCGCAGACCTCGCTGATCTGCGTGAAGGACGCCGAATCGATATTCAGGGAGGTCACGTCGCAGATGATCTCGTTCGAATAATACTTCGTCATGTCGTTGTCGACCTTCCAGGCCGCCTGCGTCAGAACGCCCTTCGGTTCGATCACGCGGTGAGTACCGTACTTATTGCCTTTTAACTGTTCCATATTTATCTCCTCCCCTATACCAGTCCTAAAATCTTTCTCGCTTCCGCCGGCGTCGCGATTTCGCGGCCGAGCTCGCGGGCCAGCCGCACCACCTTTTCCACCAGCTCCCCGTTGCTCTTCGCGAGCACGCCCCGGGAAATATACAGATTGTCCTCAAAGCCCACGCGGACGTTGCCGCCCATCACGATGCCGGCCGCCGCCATCGTAAACGCGTGCCTCCCGATGCCTGTCACCGTCCAGGTGCTGCCACCAGGGATCTGCCGCACCATCCAGTCCAGATTGCCCACCGTCGCCGGCGTGCAGCCGGGAACGCCCAGCACGAAATTGAACTGCATCGGGGCGCCGGGCACCTCGCCCTTTTTCGCCATGGTGAGGACCGTTTCCAAATGCCCCATCTCGAAGCATTCGTACTCCGGCTTGATGCGGTTTTCCAGCATGCGCTTCCCGAAGGCGCGCATCATGGGCATCGAATTATCGAAGATATCGTCGCCGAAATTGCAGGTGCCGCAGTCCAGGGTCGCCATCTCCGGGAAGAGCTCCGTCGGCTGCAGGCGCTCCTCGGCGCTCATGCCGACCGCCCCGCCGGTGGACGGGATCAGAATCACGTCCGGGATCGCCGCCTTGATCGCGTCGATGCAGACCCTGAAGCGCTCGCGGCTCTGCGTCGGCGTGCCGTCGTCCTCGCGTACGTGCAGGTGCACGATGGCCGCGCCGGCTTCGTACGCGCTCTTCGCCTCGCGGACGATCTCCTCCACGGTGTAGGGCACCGCCGGATTCTGCGCCTTGGTCACTTCCGCCCCGCAGATCGCCGCCGTAATGATCAGTTTTTCCATTATACTTCTCCTTCCTGCCTTCCCCTTGAGGGGAAGGTGGCGCGAAGCGCCGGATGAGGTGTCCTTATCTCGCGATGCGCTGCTTTTCCTTAGGCACCACGCAGGTCCCGCTGGCGCGGCAGACCACGATCGGCTCCGCCAGCACGTCGCAGGCGCTCTCGTTGATATCCGGACGCGGGACGATCACCTTGCGCGCCTCGAATTTCATCTTCCGGGAGGTGTTGCCGACCTTCACGATCTCGCCCTCCGCCTCGATATAATCACCGGCAAAGACCGGCGCTAAGAACTCCACGTTGTCGTAGGCGCAGAACAGGCCCTCGTCGCCGTCGTGCATGATCAGAAGCTCCGTCGCGACGTCGCCGAACAGGTGCAGCATGTGCGCCCCGTCCACCAGATTGCCGCCGTAGTGCGCGTCCTCCGCTCCCATGCGGACCCGAATGAGTGATTTCATTGTTTTCCCTCCCGTTTCAAAAAAATAAGCGCCGTCAAAGGATTTCATTCCTTCAATAGCGCTTCATGCGTGGCATGACAGCAGCCGGCGCTGGGCACGGACTGCCAGGAAACGGTTCGGCGGACCGCTCCCTTCGGCGAAACGACCCTTTCTCTTTCTCCGGAACTGCCCATCCCACGGGAAAAAGAGTACCCTTCGTTTCGCGCCTCTATCTCACTGCTTATGGACACGTGAAAAAAGAAGCTCACGTGTTTCTTCTGTTCCTATCATAAAAAAAACGCCCCGGAATTGCAAGCGTTTTTTGAAAGAATTCTGTCCGTCCCGCGGGTACGGCTCCTTCACTTTTCTTTTCTCCAGAACAGATAGAAGCGTTTGTCCGCGCCTTCTGTGTCTTCCATCAGCGTTTTCAGATCGCAGATCACAAACTTCCCCTTCACTTTCACTTTGTCCCGGCGCCCTTCCTCGTCGTACTTTCCTTCTTTGATGGCCGGATCCAGGACCGCGAAGCGCCCGTCCCGCTGTTCCGCAATGACGACGACGTAGTGGGCGTTATGCGTGAATACGCCGATATAGCCCTCTCTGTCGCCGGCGGATTCCGCGACGGCGCAGCCGCCGGTCCGAAGACAGAAAAGAAGCCGCTCGGGATCGTCCGTCATCTCCAGATCCAGGCCGAATCTTTCCGCCAGGGCCGGAGCAAAGACCGTATAATCGGTCCCGATCCTGAGGTTGGCCTCGGAAGCGTAGGACAGCCGTATCGCTTCCTCCAGACTGAGCTCCGTGTTGACCAGCAGGCGGTCGACGACGATGATCGCGGAGCACAGGCCGCAGGCAGAGGTCGCGACGGTCGTCTTTTTCCCCTTCTCGCGCGACGCTTCGTCCTCCATCTCCTGCCGGGTGATATAAGGCACTTCGGGATAGTCCAGCTGATTGACGAATTTCATGATGCGCGCTCCTTTTTAATTCTGCTGCGCAGGCGCCGGCGTTTGCCGGTCCGCGTTCTCAGCGGGGGAAAGATAGGCCAGCGCCGAAGCGGTCAGCAGCCTGACCCCCACCTGCAGCGCTTCTTCATCGGGAACGAAGCGGCTGTTGTGGACGCCCTGGCACGGCTCGCCGGGCCTTCCGCAGCCCAGATGATAGTAAAGCCCGGGGACTTTTTCCGAAAAGCAGGAGAAATCCTCGCCGCCCATTTCGGGGAATTCCTCGATGTGGACGTGCTCGCTGCCGAGCACCCCGGAGGCCGCGCGGACGACCAGCTCGCAGAGTGCCGGATCGTTCACCACGGGAGAATAGCCCCGGATGAAGGAGAACGAGTACCCGGCTCCCATCCCCTCGGTCACCCCTTTTACGATCTTTTCCATCCGTTCAGCAACGGCGTCCCGGACCTCGGGCTTCAGATTCCGGCAGGTCCCTTCCAGCGTACACGTTTCCGCCACGATGTTGCGGCGTGTGCCGGCGTTGACCTTGCCGATAGTCAGCACCGAATTGTCAAAGGGGCTGACGTTCCGGGAGATGATGCTCTGCAGCGCCGTGATCACGTGAGCTCCGATCAGGACGGCGTCCACGCCCTGGTCGGGTTCCGAAGCATGGCTGCCTTTCCCGTGTACCGTGATGACGAAGCCGTCGGACGCGGCCGTCATGGGACCCGGCCGCACGCCGATGTCGCCGGTCGGATCGAAGGGGTTCACGTGCTGCCCGATGACCGCGTCGACTTTCGGGTCCTCCAGTACGCCGTCGGCGATCATCCGCCTCGCCCCGCTGGCGGCGGCGACTTCTTCCGAGGGCTGGAAGATCAGTTTGACGGAGCCGCTGAAGCAGTCGCGCAGCTTAAGAAGCACGCGGGCGGCGCCGAGCAGCATGGCCGTGTGGGCATCGTGGCCGCAGGCATGCATCACCCCCGGATTTTGGGAAGCAAAGGGCAGTCCGGTGCACTCCTGTATCGGGAGCGCGTCAAAATCCGCCCGCAGCCCGAGGCATTTGCCCGGCCCGGCTCCCCGGATCAGCGCGGTGACGCCGTATCCGCCCACGTTTTCGCGGGGTTCCAGCCCCATTTTCCGCAGTTCGGTGGCAATATAGGCTGCCGTTTCTTTTTCCTCGCCGGACAGTTCCGGATGCGCATGCAGCCAATGCCAGTGCGCCCGGATCTCTTCCCGGAAGGAATCCGCTAAAGCATCGATCCGATCCATCTGTTTTCTCCTTTATCCGACAGGGCCCTGCCGCCACAGGAATCGGCGGCCCGGTGCCTGCGCTTCTTTGCAGCTGAAATTCCTATTCTTCCTGTCCCGCCGCACAGCCGACCGCGCCGAGCAGAACAAAGAGCAGTTTCGGCCAGAAGCGGTATGCGATCACGTTGACAAGACTGAAGAAGATCCGTCCCGGTACGCCGTAAGTCGGCCAGATCTTCGCATCGCCGGTCGCCGTCAGCACCGTAAGCAGCGCCAGAACCGCAAACAGACCCGTTGCGGCGATCGTCAGGATCATGATCTTCCGGTTGCGCCGGAACAGACGTTTCTCCGGCGGGATATAGCAAAGAATGACCTCCGCCGTGCACCAGCCCAGGAAAAACAGAACGAGGCAGATCGGAACGGCGCCCCAGAAGAGGGTCAGCATCTGCTTTTTGTGGACGGCATCCGGTCCCGCGTAGTAATACATGTTCTCGGTCACGGTTTTGAAGATCAGGATCAGAAACAGAAGGATCCAGGCGGCGATCCACCGCATCCACGCCTTCCGTCTCTTTTCGATCTTCCGGTCGCCGTAGAGCAGCAGGCTGCTGTCGACCTCCAGTGCTTCCGAGAGCGCCGCGATCATCTCCAGATCCGGGGCGGAGCGACCGGTCTCGTAATTCGAGATGGTCTGCCTTGTCGTAAAGACCTTCGCGGCCAGCTCCTCCTGGCTGAGCTTTTTCTGCTGGCGGATGTTTTTGATATTGTCTCCGATCATATTCATACGTTTTCCTCCCCTCGGCTGTCCAAAGCCTTTCACAGCCAGGGTAAGCGCCCGGTCCTGCAAAATCAAGCAAAGCAGCGCTTTGCCCCCGCAAAAAGCCCGCCGAAAGTGGCCGGGAGCAGGGCCTTCTTTTTCTCCGGTTCCGCTCCGTCAGGAACGCCGGCTGCCGGAGAAACGCTCGTCCGTCACGTCGTACGGCCGGATCCCATGCTCCGCCGCATACCGCGCGCGGTAATGCGCGAACAGATCCCGGACGCGGTAAATCTTCTCTCCTGCCGGATCCCCGTACCGCTCTGCCAGCCCGGCAAAATCCGGGAAAGCGGCGTAGTACGCATCATCCAGCGCTTCGGTCTCCCGCAGGGCGGACAGGGCGTCCAGCCCTTCATACCTGTCGATATTGTCCAGCCTTAAGGAGAGCAGGATCTGCCGCTTTTCCTCGCGGTACCCGCCAGCCTCCTTCAGCCATTCCGCTTCCGTCCGGAAAACGGCCGTATTCAGCAGCGCCCGGGCCGCCGGCGAAAGGGTTTCCAGATCCCGCTTTGTCAGGCGGACCGCCGCAAGGGTCCTTCCCCGCCCTTCTTCGTGGGGGATGAAAAGCCGGACCTGCGCGCAGCCGGCTTCTTTCAGGCAGCAGATCAGCTCGTCGGCCTGCCCGACGTTTTCTTTCGTCAGTGGAATGCCCGCGTCGCAGGGAATGCCAGCCCTGCCGGCGGCCCGCATCATCCGCAGGATCAGGGCGTAGTCGCCTTTCCGTCCGGCGAAGCGGTCGTGATAGTCCGGCAGGCCGTAGACCGTAAAGTTGAGCTGCCGGATGCCCTCTCCTTTGAGAAGCGCCATCAGTTCGGCGCACGCAGCCTCGTCCCGCATCTCCATGCCGTCGCACTGCAGGAAATCCGCCATGGGGCTGCCCAGGCGGCGCAGCGTCCGAAGCGCGTCCTTTAAGTCCGGATGTTCCATGGAGCAGCCGAAGGCGAAGGAGGCCTGAAGCGCCGGGCGCTGTTCTTTCAGCTCCCGGAGCCAGCGCTCCGCCAGGCGGACCGAGCGCTCCCAGCCGGCGCCTTCCACGCGTCCGTTCCAGGACAGCAGGCAGTAGCGGCAGTAATTCCCGCAGGGGACGCATAAGCTTTGGATCAGGACGGACGTCGTCTGCATATATGCTCCTCTCTTAACAGTTCCCGGGATAGACGTGATCCAGCTTTTCGCGGGCGATCTTTGCCAGGCGGTAGATCAGGCGGACGTCGGTCGGCTTCCGGTCCGTCATATGGAAACGCGGGAAGAAGCGGCTGATATGCAGCGGGACGCTCTCCCCGTCCGGTTCTCTTAGTGTGCTTACCCAGGCGGAGAGCTCCCGCATCTCCTCTTCGGAGTCGTTCTCGCCCGGGACGATCAGCGTCGTCAGCTCCACGTGGGCGGTCTTAACGGCCTCTTCAATGAAAGCCATGGTCATCGGGCGGCTCCCGCCCAGGACCTTCGTATAATAGCGGTCGGTGAAGCCCTTGAGGTCGATATTCATGGCGTCGATATAGGGCGCGATCTCCCGAAGAACGGGCAGTTCGGCGGTGCCGTTCGTGACCAGCACGGTCTTCAGGCCTTCCGATTTCGCCAGCCGGGCCGTGTCGCGCACGAACTCGTACCCGACCAGCGGCTCGTTGTAGGTAAAGGCGATACCGATATTCCCCCGGCTACGGGTCCGCAGGGCGATCTCCACCAGCTCCTCCGGCGTAAAGATCTCCGCTTCTTCGGCGAAGCGCTTCGCCTCCTTGGACCAGGAGATCTCGTAGTTCTGACAGAAGGGGCAGCGCAGATTGCAGCCGAAGCTCCCGGCAGAAAGGATGAGGCTCCCCGGATAAAAGCGCGCGAGCGGCTTTTTTTCGATCGGATCCAGGGCGAGCGACGTGAGGCGCCCGTAGTTATAGGCCTCCACCCGGCCGTCCCTTACGGTCCGGCCGCCGCAGAAGCCGAGCTTCCCCTCTTCGATCCGGCAGTGTCTGAAGCAGACCTTGCATTCCGCCATCGTTTTTCTCTCCCATGACATCTTTGCCGCTGTCCGGCGGGATCACCCGCCTATCATTTCCATCGCGGCAACCATCCGCAGCATCTCCGGCTCGATCCTGTCCCGCCCGTAGGCGTCCAGGAAGCGGCCGGTATATTTCGTCGTTTTCAGGTTAAAGTTGAGCGTCCAGACGCCCCAGAGGATATCGATGTGCCGGTCCCCGATCCCGCCGTTTCCGAGGTCGATGAAGCCCGAAAAGCGCCAGTCGTCCAGGATGACGTTCGGCAGGCAGTAATCCCCGTGCAGCAGGACGTCCTTTTTCAGCAGCGGCATCCCTTCCTCCGCCGCCCGTTTTGCTTCCTCAAAGGAAGTGAATTCCCAGAGGCCCCGGAACAGATCGGGCTCGTAATGCGAGCCGTTAAATCCGTTCCGTACCGTTTCGGTATAGGTCCGGATCCGGTCCGGCACGGGGCAGCCCTGTCCGTTTCTCTCATGCAGCTGCCGCAGAAGTCCCGCCGTCGTATCGCACAGGCGTTCCGGCTCCGCAAGATACTGCGGATGCGTGCAGTCCTCCCCGGGGATCCGCCTGGTCAGCAGCCGGTCTTTTCCGTCCCGCGTGCCGTAATACAGCACCTCGGCCGAGAGTCCGAGCGTATGCAGAAAAGCCGTCATCCGCGCCTCGGTCTCTAGCGTGCCTGCGCCGGCGGTCTTTAAGAATAAGCCGCCGTCCCGGTCGATAAACAGGACCTTCGCCTCCGGCGAGCAGCTGCTGTCGAAGACCGCGGCCCCCTGAAGAAAGCCCGCCAGTTCGTCAGGCCAGTCATCGATATTCACTTGTACTGGCGTGCGTTTCATCGAAAGCGTTACCGTCCTCTCCTTCCGATACTATCCTTTCAATTGTTCCGATGCGGTCACCGATAGTACTTCTCGATGCCGCCGTAGCCTGTGATCATTTTGCCCGCGCGGGTCTTTTCCAGAAAGCTGTTCAGCCGCTTCCGGAATTCTTCCGGCCGCTTTCTTGCCGCGTCGATGTAGGCGATGCGGATGCGTTTGTACGGATCGGAAAAGCGCTGATATTTCTCCCAGACTTCCGGATCCTCTTTAAGGATCTCAAGAATGTCTTCCGGGAAAACGAAGGGCTCGCGGATGAGCGGAAGGACGCTTTCCCGGACCGAAGGGTGGATCAGGCCCTGTTCCTCCAGCCAGATCAGCCGCTCAATATTCGGCCGGGAGTAGGGGCTGCCCTTCCTTCTCGGCGTAAAGCGCCGGATATGATGCGTCTCGTCCAGGGTCCCCGCCCTGCCGTCGATCCAGCCGAAGCAGAGCGCCTCCTCCACCGCATCGTTGTAGGACAGGCTTTTTTCTCCGGAATCCTTCGTCGGGAAGACGAACCAGATCTCCGGGAGCGTTTCAAAGTGCTCTTCGAGATACCGGCGCCATTCGGCTCTTTCGCTTGCGTAAAAAAGTTCCATCCGTTCTTTTACCGCTCTCCCAACAGTTCCAGGGCTTCCTCAAAGCTTACGGCATCGACGAGCTCTTCCCAGACGTCCTCGTTGTAATAGCGCACCGTGGTCTCGGCATCCATATAGTCGTTGTCGAAGGTGGAATTGGTGCCTTCGGGAATGATCACGTCAAAGCCTCTTTCAAAGGCGGATTTCACGCTGGCGTCGATGCAGTAATTCGTCTGCAGGCCGACGATCATCAGGCGCTTGTCTTCCTGCTTCTTCAGATATGCCTTCAGTTCCTTGTTGCCGAAGCAGCTGTTGATCGTCTTGACGAAGACTTTTTCGCCCGCTTCGGGGCGGATCTCGTCGATGATCTCAAAGCCTTCATCTCCGGCGCCGAGACCGCTGCCCGGGCCGGCATCGTGCTGCACAAAGATCACTTCAACGCCGTTCTTTCTGGCCGCCCGAACCAGCCGGACCGTCCTGTCCAGAAACGTCTCATACGCATACAGGTCCTCATCCACGAGGGCCTTCTGCATGTCGATCACTAATAAAATCATCTTTTTTTCTCCCCGCGTCCGTCCGCAGACAGAACGCATTTTTCTCTATTCGATGCTTTTCAGGCCGTCGTACAGCTCGCTAAAGGACTTCATCTGCCGGCAGCGGCCGAAGGACAGCTCCCGGTCCTCGCCGAATTCGAGCAGGAAGCACTTGGCCAGTTCCTCGACCGTCTGTTCCAGCGCCGTAAAGAACTGCTGATACGCGAACTTTTCTGCCGCCGAGTTTTCTTCAAAGCAGTTTACGATCAGCGATTCCGTCACCTGATCCAGCGGATACATCTTGATATGCATCAGCTCGTGGACGATGACCTCCTCGACGTTTTCCTGCCTGGGCGACGACGCATTCAGGAGCAGGACCGCCTTCCTGTCGTCGCAGTCGATCTTAAAGTCGCCCGTCTTTCTCCAGGCGGGATCCTCCACGAATTCCAGCCTGACGTCCCAGGCCGGGGTGATCCGCAGCTTCCGGATATATTTTTCGAACAGATCCCTTGCTTTTTCTTTATCCATGTTTTTCCCTCGTTTCGCCTTCCGCCGGCGCCGGTCAATAATGCCGGACGACCTCGAAGCGTTCCAGGCTGTAAGTTTCGTGTTCCCGGATGCCGGCCTTCTGTCTTGCGATCCGGATCTGCTCTTCGACCGTATCCACGCCGTCCAGATCCGGCAGCAGAAGCCCCCGTTTCCTTCCGTGGCTGACGATCACGCCGTAGCGCTTCACGTCCAGCTGGTCCGGAGAATCGATCGGCTCGGCCTCGCCCAGCACGTCGACGCTGATCTCCAGATACTTCAGTTCATCCGCGGTGATGGGGGAAAAGCGCGGATCCCGGGACGAGGCGCTGACGGCGTTCTGGACGATCTCCTTAGCGAGGCACTCTTCGACCGCGCTGATGGTCCCGATGCAGCCGCGCAGCTGTCCGTTCTTGTGGATGGAAACGAAGGCGCCGGCGCGTCTCGTCAGCAGCTCCGGCGGCAGGTCTTCCGGCACGGGAAGGACCTTGCGGCGCGTCACCCAGCTTTCCACGGAGGCCCGGGCAAGCCGTACGTAAGGGTCGCTCTTCGCCGCTCTCTCTTCCAGTTCCTTTTCCTGTTTCTCCAGATACGTTTCAAGAAAGTGCCGGCTCTCGTCCTTTCCTTCCGGATAGAAGCTGCAGATGCCGTAGCCCACGCCGGTCACGTCCTGGTGCGAGAAGACGCTGGCCCGCACGCGGATGCCGTCGAAAGCGCCGGCCATGATCACGAAGGAGCGGTGGCCGCACTCGGCCGCCTTCTCGCAGAAAGTCTCGTCAAATTCCAGCAGCTCGCCGAAGGCCGCGCGGCCGCAGACGTCCATGATCCGGCGGTCGTATTCCGGGCCTTCCGGCGCAAAACCGTAGGGACCGTAGGGCTGAAGCTTGTGCGACAGATCCCCGCTCGCCACGAACACCGTCCGGCGGCCGGTCTCCTCCGCCGCCTGCGCGATGATCTGCCCCAGGCGGTAATGGTCCGTGAGCGGCAGGCCGGACAGGCCTATCCGCAGGATCCTGCCGCCCGCGTATTTTTTCCGGATGAACCAGAGCGGCACCATCGTGCCGTGATCCAGTTCCGGATCCCGCTCGCCTAAGGTCCCGGCCGGAAAGCCTTCCGCGTCCGCAAGGCTCACGATGCGGTCCCGCAGTCCGGTGTCGTAGCTTTCCGAAAAGCGGACCTGCCCCGCCCGGAACTGCTTGAAGGAGCCCTTCGCGCCGTCCCCGGGGGAGATGTGGAAATAGTCCGCGTACATGATGCTGTGCGGGCTGGTGATGATGATGGTCTCCGGCTCAAGCGCGGCGATCGCGTCCGCGATCTGCTCATAAGACCTGGTCGTTTCTTTTATTTCTTCCTCGCCGCCGCGTCCGATCTCGGGAATGATCAGGGGCGGATGCGGGACCATAAAGGCTGCTGTGATCGGCATGTCTGTCACCTCATCCATTTGTTCTGTGAATCTGCGGCATCTGCCCGGCTTTCCGTCAGGATCTCCTCCGGCAGGCCGAGCATACGGCAGATGGTAAGGGCATCCTGCGGGCAAGCCGCCTCGGTCTCCACCGGGATCAGGCCGTAGTCCATGGCGTTTTCGATGCGCCGCAGGGCGTCGAGACTGTTTTCGGGAGCAGCCTCTTCCGGCGTTTCCTCCAGCTTTTTCAGTCCTTTCACCTGATAATGCCGCGCCGCATACTGCGCCGCGCCGTCGTAGTGCGTCGCCAGCAGCGTCACCGCGTTCTTGTCGGACAGGTACTTCACCGTCCCCCGCGCAATGGCCGCGCCTTCGCGGGCGTTCGTGCCGCGCGCGAATTCATCCATCGCGATGAAGGACAGGCCGCCTTCCGCCAGATGCGCCGCCGCTTCGTTGAAGCGCAGGATCTCGCCGCCGAAGCTGGAAAGGCCCCGGGCCGCGTCGGATAAGTCTTTATTGATCAGCTCCAGCCGGTCAAAGAGCGGAATGAGAGCCTCTTCGGCAAAGACGAAGCAGCCGCTTAAGGCCAGAGCCAGATTTAACACGACAGTCTTCAGCGCCACGCTCTTGCCGCCCATATTGGCGCCGGTGAGCACCGTCACGCCCTTCGGCAGTCCGATGCTGATAGGTGTGAAGCGGCGGTTCCGTTCGGCGAGCGCCGCCGCGATCTGCGGATGCACCGCGTTCGTAAGAATCAGCGTTTCCCCTCCGATCTGCGGTCTTGTGCAGCCGAAGCGTCCGGCCAGCAGCGCCTTCGCCAGACAGGCGTCCAGGCGGCCGGCGGCCGCCGTATCCTTTTTCAGCGCCTTCAGATGCGGCCGCAGCGCTTCGCTCATATCCTTATAGACGGCCTGCAGCGCGGCTTCCTCCGCTGCCGCCGCCGCCTGCCGTTTCTGCAGCAGATCTTCCCGAAGAGCACCCGGAGCCGTTTCTTCCGCAGCGTTTTCCGCCGGGGAGGCGCCGAGCTCCCGCAGCTGCCGCTCCAGGATACGCTTTTCTTCTCGCGCCGTCTGAAGCGCTTCGCTGCAGGAATCCTCCACGTAGAAGCTCAAGCGTCTGCCGCCTGAAGGATCCAGCACCTTCAGCGCCCCCTCCAGCGGCTCGAGATCTATATCAAATAACCGTTCAAAGACCGGGATCCCCTGCGCCTTTTCCCGCAGCGCTTCCAGGCGGCGGCAAAGCGCCGTCAGTTCAAAGAGTTCCACCTCCGAAAGCGCCTCGCTCTCACAGCGCGCAAAGCTGCCGGAGAGGTCTTTTAGGCCGTGCAGCGACTCCCTGAGGGAAAGCAGCCGGGCCTCATCCGTCCGCAGCGCGGCCAGGAGGAGCCCGACGTTATCCAGTTCACGCTCCAGTTCTTCCTGCCGCTTAGGCCCGTAAAAGCCTTCCGCTTTCAGACGCTTTGCGCCGTAAGGGCAGACCGGCTCCAGCAGGTCCCGCACGTATTTATATCCCAGTTCTTCTTTCTGTTCGTAGGTCAGTATCATCATGGCTCTTGTTTTCCGGCCCGCTTCCGCGCAAGGCGAAGGCGGGACGTCATCCTTCTTTCATCACGTCCAGCACCGGGACGTCCACGGCCGCCTGCATCTTCGCCAGGAACTCCGCCGCGCCGAAGCGCCAGCCGCCGGCCGAAAAAGCATTGACCGTGACGGCTGCCAGCCGGCTGCCCTTCTGCACCGCAAAACGCAGGCCCTGTCCGCACAGACGCGCATACGTCCCGCGCTTCAGCATCAGGCAGCTGCTGTCCCGGACCGCCAGCGTCAGTCCTTCCTTCTTTCTGCCGTCGCGGACCATCGCCGCCGCGCGGGCTTCCGTGAGCGCGCCGGGAAGGACCGTCACCCGCTCATCCGACAGCTCGGACTCCGTCAGTTCCGGCAGGCCCAGCAGCCTAGCCGTAAAAGCCGTCTCCGCCACCACCGTATCCATATCGCGGTCCAGCGAGGCGCCGGTGGAGAGCACACAGGCCCCGTCCGTCACGCCGGCCAGCGGGCTGCGGCGGCTCAAGGCTCCGTCGATCAGCACCTGATCCGCCCCGAAGGCTTCGAAAAGCTTCCGCAGCGGTCCCAGCTGCTCCACGATGGCCGGCCCCGCCAGCTGCACGAAGCCGTCGCTCTTCGCCCGGAAAAGGATCACCTCGCCCAGGCTGGTATAAAGGCCGGTGGAAGCCAGGATCTCCCGCGAAACGTCGCACAAAGGCAGCAGCTGCTCCGCCGTGGCGGCCAGCATGCCCTCGTACAGCCAGATCGGCGGCTTGTCCGTGCCGGTGACCAGATCGCGCCCCTCGCCGTCCCGGCCGATGCTGGTCAGGCCGAGCGTCCTTAAGCCGGCTTCGGCCGACTCCCGGATCAGACGGTTCAAGGCGGTCGTCTTGCCCGCGTTTTTGCACATGCCCAGCATCGCCACGGCCGGCGCGCCGGAAACCAGATCCCTCAGCTTCATCTCTTCCACCCGTTCAGGCTTCGTTTCCTTTTGCGGAATTGTTGAACCTTACCGGAAAATATGATATCATACCCGGCGTAAACAGACAAGCCCCGGAGTATTCCGGACGGCTGCGGGAGGAAAAAATGAAGGGTCTGATCCACATCTACTGCGGGGACGGAAAAGGCAAGACTACGGCTTCCGCCGGACTGGCGGTCCGCGCGGCCGGCGCCGGCAAAAAGGTGCTGTTCGTGCAGTTTTTAAAGAACGGAAACTCCGCCGAACTGGCGCCGCTCCAGACGCTCGGGATCAGGACCCGGGTATGCGGAAAAAAGCACGGCTTCATCTGGACCATGAGCGAAGAAGAAAAGGCCTGCGCGGCCGCGGATTACACCGCGCTGCTGCGGGAGGCCTTTGAGGCGGCGCGCGAAGGCGTCGATCTGCTGATCCTGGACGAGGCCGTCGGGGCGGCCGGCTGCGGCATGATCCCGGAGGCCGAGCTGATACGGCTTCTTAAAGATCGTCCCGAGGGACTGGAAGTCGTTTTGACCGGCCGGGATCCGTCCGAAGCGCTTCAGGCCGAGGCGGACTATATCACCGAGATGAAAAAGATCCGCCACCCCTTCGATAAGGGGATCGACGCCCGGCGGGGGATCGAGTACTGAATAAATGAAATGCATCAGAAAAGCCGGCGGCCGCCGGCTTTTTTTGTTGTCAGACGGAGAAGATCTCCGTATATATCCGTTTTCCGTCCCGGAGGTCCGAGCGCATCAGGGACACTTTTCTGACCATCATCTCGCCCTTCGGCGGCGGCAGCTTCTGCCAGGGCCCGCTCATCTCGCGGATGACGGTGATATGCGGCTGGAAGGCTTTCCGGTCGTATTCGATGCCGGCCGCGTCCAGCCCGCCGCGCACGTCCCGCACCAGCGCGCTTAAGCCCTGATTGCCCTTCAGGCCGATCCAGAGCAGGTTCCCGAAGACGCCGGGCTGCGTTAAGGAAAGGCGGAAGGGCTTGTACGTCAGCTGCTTCAGGGCTTCCTTTACCGGCGCCGCGTCCGCGCACTCGCCCAGGAAGGCCAGCGTCACGTGCAGGTTGCTGCCCGGTACGTAGCGTCCCTTGACGCCCAGTTTCTTTAAGCCGTGCATGCTCTCGATGAGCGCGGCTTTCATTTCATCCGTCAGCTGTATGGCGATAAATAAACGCATGAGCTCTCCTTTCCGGCCTTCTTAGGCCCGCCCGATGCCTTACGGTCTCAGAATTTCGATACGTCTCCGTTCAGGACCGCGCCGGTGAGTTCGTCTCCGTGATAGTTCAGCTTCAGGGAGAAAAAGGGTTCGTTTTCCCGGATCAGGCGGAAAAAGACCGCGTCGCCTTCCCACTGCGGAAGCGAAGAGATCTCTTCGTCCGGCACCCAGCGCAGGACGCCCTCGTCGCAGTCCTTGAGCTCGCCTTCGAAACCGTCCGCCGTAAACAGATGCATATATTCGGTCTCCGGCCAGGTATCGTTCGCAAAGGTTACGATCCCGCGGAAGCGGAAGCTCGTCAGCGTGAGGCCCGTTTCTTCCTTTACTTCCCGGAGCAGGCAGTCTTCCGGACTCTCGCCCGCCTCGAACTTGCCGCCGATGCCGACCCACTTGCCCTCGTTGAGGTCGTGCGCCTTTTTGACGCGGTGGAGGAGCAGGGTCTTTCCGTCTTTTTGTATGTAGCAGAGGGTGGTTAAAAACATTTTTACTGAACGCCTCTCTTATAATTGCCGCGCGTGATGGCAAGGTCCTCCGGCCGGGCGGGCTTTTCGCCGCGCCGAAGAGCGTCCGCAAAGAGGTCCAGGATGCGCTTCGTTTCCGCCGCGCTCTCATCCGTAAACTGCAGCCGCCAGGCAGCCTCGTCCCGCGCGATATCGCCCAGGAACAGCGGCACCGCGTTGTAGATCACGCCCATGCAGAAGCGGCAGCGGCTCTCGCAGGGCATTTCCGCCCCGGTCCGGTCCGTGAGCTGCGTAAACTGCGGGTCCTCAAGCGCCGCTCTCCCGGCCGCTTTCAGGCATCCGTCCTTCGTACGCTTCACACACTGCGCGGAGACCATGAGCGGGATCCGTCCGTAAACGACCTGCTCGCGCGGCAGGAAGCGGGCCTCGCCGTAGTCCTTTTCGTGCAGCTCCAGCGGCAGCGTCAGAGCTTCCGCGCCGGCCTTCGTCAGGAAGGCCTCCGCCTCCCGGTTCCAGGCATAGACGCCCGCGTCCGCGATCCGCTTTCCGGGAAGCTTGTTTTCCTGCCAGAAGGCCAGCTCGTCCAGGCTGCGCAGCAGCACGCCGTCCGGAGCGGCCTCCCGCAGCTGCCGCAGAGTCTCCTCCTTCTCGAAGAGGCGCCGCGCCTCCTGCCGGAACACGAAGGGCAGGGCGTAATAGGCTTTCTTTCCGGCTTCGTGAAGCCTTGCCACCTGCTCCGCCAGCTCCTCCGGCGGGATATAATCCGCCGGCAGATAGATCCCTTCCACCTCCGGGACGGACAGAGCCGCCTCCAGCTGCGCCCGGCTGTCAGCCAGCACGTTCAGGGCCGGCCGCTCCGGCTGCGGCAGAGCCTTCCCGCCCGCCTCCGCCGGGAGCACGCCCGCCTCCTGTCGGCGGAACGGGGCCAGCATCGCTTCTTTTAAGGAATCAAGGGCGCTGCGCCGCAGGGCGTTCAGCTCGCTGACCGGAATAAAGCAGCTTCCCTTCACTTCGGCCGCCAGATCCCGGAACACAAAATCGCTCTCCCCGGTCTTGCCGATCTGCTTTCTTACCTGCTCTTCCGTTAACGGCCGGTTCGACGCCGTCTGCGCGGCCGCGCCTTTCGTGTCAAGAGATATTTTCCTGAAAGATACCATCAGAAGTGATTCTTTATTTTCTTCGACAATAACATTTCCTGATATCACCACCGGATCCGGACTTAAATACTTTTCTTCTATGGCCAGCCGTTTCTCCTCCGGCAGGCTGATGCGCGTCTGCTTTCCGGCCGGATTGATCATTTCCTTCCCGTTATGGCGCTTAAAGTACCCGTCGGTGAAATCGCCCCGGTTGAAGAGCTCAAACAAGAGCTGCTTATCTTCCTTCCGCACGCGGTACGCGCCGCCCGCCTCCAGCTGATCCAGATATTTCCGGTACACGCCGACTACGCCGGCCGTATAGAGCGGGCTCTTCATGCGGCCTTCGATCTTCAGGGACTTCGCGCCCGCCTCCTTTAAGGCCGGCAGCAGATCCAGCGCGCACAGATCCCGCATGTTCAGGTAGGAACCGCCCTCGTAGAGCAGGCGGCAGGGCTGGGCGCAGCGCCCGCGGTTGCCGCTCCGTCCGCCCAGAAAGCTGCTCATCAGGCACTGTCCCGAATAGCAGTAGCACAGCGCTCCGTGGATAAAGACCTCCAGATCGATGCCCGTCCGTTCCCAGATCAGGCGGATCTCCTGAAGCGAGAGCTCCCGCGGCAGCACCAGGCGCTTTAAGCCCTGCGCCTTTAAGAGCGCCGCCCCCTCCGGTCCGCAGACGGTCATCTGCGTGGAACCGTGCAGCGGCAGATCCGGGAAGGCTTCCCGCAAGAAACGAAAAACGCCGAAGTCCTGTATGATCACCGCGTCCAGCCCCGTCTCGTACAGAGGCTTTAAGTAATCGTACAGTTCTTCGCCGATCTCGGAATTTTTCAGTAAGGTGTTGACGGTCAGATAGAGCTTTTTCCCGCGCAGATGGGTATAGTCGATCGCGCGCTTGACGCCGTCGTCGTCCGGATTGTCCGCATACGCCCGCGCGCCGAAGCGCGGGCCGCCCATATAGACCGCATCCGCGCCGGCGTGAAAGGCCGCCTGCATGCTCTCAAAGGAGCCGGCCGGCGCCAGCAGCTCCATCGCGTCAGTTTTTTTCGTCATGACGGTACCGGCCGGAAATCAGATCGTGCTTTAAGCTGTAGATCTCCTCTTCCAGCTGCTCCTGCTTTGCTTTTAGATTCTCCACCTGCCGGAGCGTCTTGAAATAGTCGTCCGCCATGTTGAGAAGGAGCGTCAGATGCTGAAAATCCGCGTTCTGCCGCAGGTAGCCCTGCATGCGCTTGAGCTCCGCCTCCTTGCCGTTGACGTACGTGGCGACGCGCTGCAGATAGGCCTCGTCCTCGCTTCCGCCCAGGATATAGTTCTTGCCCATCAGGTTGACTTCGATATAGTTCTTTTCCGCCATAAAGCTCTCCTTTCGGAAGCGGTCCGTGCGGCATGCCGCCCCGTCCGCTTACAGCTGCGCCGCGATCTTCTCCTTGGTCTCCTGCATCTCCTCCGGCGTGGTGCTGCCCGGCGCCCACAGACCCAGCACGCCGTCGCCCTTCCGGCGCGGGATCACGTGCAGATGAAAGTGGAACACGGACTGTCCCGCCGCCCTGCCGTTGTTCTGGATCAGGTTGAAGCCGTCATAGCCGAAGGCCTTCTTCTGCGCGCTTCCGATCTGCCCGCCGATCTTCATCACGTGGCCCAGCAGCGTCTTCGGCATGGTGGTCACGTCCTTGTAGTGGCGCTTGGGCAGCACCAGCGCATGGCCGCGCGCTGCCGGGTTCAGATCCAGGATCACCCGGACCTTATCATCCTCGTAAAGCGTTGCGGACGGGATCTCGCCCGCCGCGATCCTGCAGAAAATACAGTTCTTCATACCTTTTCCCCTTCCGTTTCCGTCGTTTTATTCCGGCCCGTCAGCCCTTTGAGAAGGCTGAGCGCGTAATCCCATATTTCCAGTTTGAACAGCTTTGCGCCGGCCACGTAAAGCGCGATGCCCAGCGGGATCTGGATCAGCAGCGTGATCAGATCGTGCAGGCCTAAAAGAGACACCGCCCAGACCGCCAGCCCCATACCGGCGGAGAGGAGGATGTGCGGCAGCATATCCTTCAACTGATCCCGGTAGCTGTAGCCCAGAAGCTTCCGGTTCGGCCAGGAGTTGATGATCTGCCCGGTGATGCAGGTAAAGATCTGGCCCAGTGCGATGGCCATGACGCTGATCTGCGCCGTTACGAACAGCGTCAGAATCCCGATCGTCTTCTTGATGATCTCCAGCTTCAGGAACAGGTCGCTCCGCCCCAGCGCCTTGATCGCGTTCAGGTTCGCCGTATGCACGCAGTAGAAAGCAAAGACGAAGCTGAAGATCTGCAGGTACGGAACGGCCGGCAGCCAGTCGTCCGCCAGCACCAGCCGGACGAAGGGCAGCGCGACGGCGGCAAGCCCCGCCATCATCGGCATGATGATAAAGGAGCTCAGCTGGATGGCACGGCGGGTCATCATCCGCACCTGCGGGACGTTGTCCTGCTCCGAGCTCATGATCGGCAGCAGGATGTTGTTGGTCGATTCGTTGATGTTCGTGACCAGAAGGCTCGGGATCGTATCGCCCTTGTTGTAATAGGCCAGGGCCTCGTCCGTATCGCGCAGGCCGATCACGATCTGTGCAAGCTTATTGTAGACTGTATCCACCAGGGAGCTGACCAGCAGCTTCCAGGCATAGGAAAAGAGCTCTTTCAGGCGTTCGAACGAGAACATCTTCTTCGGCCGCCAGTGAACCGTCAGCCAGAGGATGATCGTATCGATGGTCGTATTGACCAGGTTCTGGACGATCAGCGCCCAGACGCCGTAACCGTTGTAGGCCATCCAGATGCCGACGACCGCCGCCACCAGGGTGCCCGTTAAGGTCGCGTAGAAGAAGCGCTTGAACAAAAGGTTCCGGGAGACGTAGGCCACCTGCACGTTTTTGATGCCGCCGAAGACCAGGATCAGGGACAGGCCCCGAAGCGGTCCGATCAGCTCCGGCTGATCGTAGATCTTTGCGATCAGCGGCGCGCCGACGTACATCAGGGCGTACAGCGCCACGCACATGAGGATATTAAAGTAAAAGACCGTGGAGAAATCCAGGTCGTCCGCGTTCTTTTTCTGGATCAGGGCGTCGTTCAGCCCGCAGGTCACGAAAATGCTCACGATGGAGGTAAAGACCGTGACCGTCGCCACCAGGCCGTAAGGGCCCGGCCCCAGCTTGCGGGACAGAAGCAGCGAGACGATAAAACCGACTCCCTGGGCGCCGAAGCGCTCCAGAAAACGCCATATGAAGTTGGAAGCCGCTTTCTGACGCAGATCCATGATGTTCTCTTTCCGAATGATTTACCGTCCCTTGATGCGGTCGTAAGCCTTCGCCAGCCACGGGAGCTTTTCCCTGAGGCTGTCCCGCCGCAGCCGCTTCATCCGCTCCGGATACAGCTCGGCGGCCTTTTTCTTGTCGCCCTGCTCGCAGAGCGCGCGGAAGTGGAACGCGTCCCGCAGATCCTCCCGCTTTGCGATGGCCTCGGCGGCCTCCGCGTGGTACTTCCCCTCATAATGCGCGTCCACGGTCTTCAGCATGTCGATGACGACGTTATGCTGCGCGATGACCTTTTCCGGGCTGGCCATGTTGTTGACGGTCCAGGAGCCGGGCACGCCGTCGTTGTGGACGCTCATGACCTCGGGCAGATAGTGACAGCGGCCCTGCGTCACCGCATAAAGCAGCAGGGTGTAATCGCCCACGCCTCTTACGTAAAAGGCGTCCGGCACGCTCTTGTTGACGTTGGCCCGCAGCATAAAGGAGTTCGTGGCAAAAAGGCCGGCCCCGTCCACGAAGATCTCGCGGAGCGAAAAGTCCCGCTCCTTCTCTTCCGCCGGATAGTTGAAATCCCGGCTGCCGTCCGTTCCCTCCACGTGCCATAAGGCCCGGTGGGTCACGATGCTGCAGTCCGGATGCGCCTCCAGATAATCGACCTGCCGCTGCAGCTTGTCCGGATCCGAGAAATAGTCGTCGCCGTCGCAGTGCGCAAAATACTTCCCGCGGGCGATCGGGAAGATAAAATCGTACATGCTGTGGTAGTCCGGCTTCGAATACTGGTTTTCCGTCTGAATATAGGGAATGACGGTCTCCGGATACCGGGCCTGATATTCCCGGATGATGTCCGAAGTGCCGTCGGTGGAGGCGTCGTCGTGTATGATGATCTCGAAGGGAAAGTCCGTTTTCTGCGCCAGAAAGCTGTCCAGCGCCCGCCGGATATAGTCTTTGTGATTAAAGGTGACGCAAAGGATCGAAACCAGCGGTTCCATGCTTTCCCCCTGATGTTTCCGTCTTTCCTGGTTCCGCCGTCTGAAAGCTCAGCGGAGGATGATATCGCAGATCCGGTCCACGATCTCGGGGGCCAGATCACCGTACATCGGCAGGGTCAGGACGCGGTCCGCCACGTGGTCCGCGAGCGGCGTCTTTTCCTTCCCGGCCGAAGGATAGTCTTTATAGCAGTCAAAATCGTTGGTCAGCGGATAGAAGTACTTCCGGGGCACGATCCCCTCCGCCTTCAGCTCCTCGAAGATCCGGTCGCGGTCCTTCTTATATCCGTCGAAGACCACCGGATAGTAGGCGTAGTTGGAGGATACGCCCGGCTGCGCCTTCGGGATCACGATGCCCGCCCGGCCGCCGAGACGCCCGTCGTACTGGGCGGTCACTTTTTTCCGTCTGGCGATCTCTTCGTCCACGTGGCGCAGATTGCACAGGCCCATGGCGGCCTGGAACTCGTTCATCTTCGCATTGCCGCCCACGTAGGCCACTTCCTCCGCGTTGCGGATGCCGAAGTTCTTCAGGTCGTTCAAAGGCTGCTCCAGCGCGTCCGAGGCGAAGGTCAGCGCACCGCCCTCGATGGTGTGGTACACCTTCGTGGCGTGGAAGCTGAACATGGACATGTCCCCGAACGCGGCGCTGCTGAAGGAGCCCGCCTGACCGCGGAAGCCCTCCTTGCGCACGCCGAAGGTGTGCGCCGCGTCGTAGATCAGCTTTAAGCCGTACTTTTCCGCCAGCGCGTCAAAGGCCTCCACGTCGCAGAGATGCCCGTACACGTGGACCGGCAGGATCGCCACGGTCTTTTCCGTGATCAGCGCCTCCGCCTTCTTCGGATCCAGCGTGTAGGTCTCCGGATCGATGTCCGCGAAGACCGGCACCAGGCCGTTCCGCACGATGGCGTGCGTGGTGGACGCGAAGGTATAGGGCGTCGTGATCACCTCGCCGCCCCGCGGCAGGTTCAGCACCGCCAGCGCGTTCTCCAGGGCCAGATGGCCGTTGGTGAACAGGATGACGTGGGGGACGGAGAAATACTCCTCCAGTCCCCGCTCCAGTGCCTGGTGCTTTTCTCCCATATTGGTCAGCCAGTGGCTGTCCCAGATGCTTCTGATCTCGTCGATATATTCTTCAAAGTCCGGAAGATAGGACCGGGTCACGTTGATCATCCTGCTTGCTCCTTTTGCAAAATAGCTGCTTTTCCGGCGCTCCGCCGGCGTTTCAGATCACTCCTCCAGCTGCGAGGTGCAGTGCGGGCAGCGGCGGGCCAGAATCGGGATCTCGCTCTGGCAGAACGGGCAGATCTTGGTGGTCGGCTCGGCGGGCTCTTCCGCAGGGGCCTCGGCCGCCTTGCGCTCCTCTTCCATCTTGCGCATCTTGTTGATGCCCTTCACGATCATGAAGATGATCAGGGCCAGGATCAGGAAGGTGATGATGGCGGAGATGAACGCGCCGAACTTGATGGCGACTTCCTCTGCCACGACCTCGCCGGCCGGGCTGAGTTCCGCTTCCTTCAGCACGATCTTCAGGGCGTTGTCCAGGCTGTTGACGCCGGGGATCAAAGCGATCAGGGGATTGACGATATTGGTCGTAAAGGCCGTTACCAGAGCGGTGAAGGCGCCGCCGATAATGACGCCGATCGCCATATCGATCATGTTCCCCTTTACGGCAAATTCCTTGAATTCAGCCATAAATTTCTTCATAGGGGTCCTCCTTCGCGGACAGATTCATATCGTCTGTCCTGATCTTTATATTTTACTTGGTTTTTGAAAGAATTACAAGCCGGCGCGCCGCTTTCCGGAAGATTTTATCGGCCTTTGCCTTTTCTCTTAAACAGGCGGAAGTCGCCGCCCGAAAGCAGCTTTTTCCGCCGGGATAAGACGGCGGCGGCAAGAACGTAATACAGGGCAAGAAGCGGCAGCGCCGTCCCTTCCAGCGAAGGGAACAGGCGGCTCTGCGCATCCGGCACCAGATGCTGCGGCACAAGGCCGGCGGTCAGGTTGAGCAGGAAGTGAAAAACGACGACCAGGCGAAGGCTCCCGCCGGCCGCATAGAGCGTCTGCAGGAACAGGGCCGTCACCACGGCCAGCATCACCTGCGGGATCACGGTCGAAAAAGGCGCCGACGCCAGATTGACCAGATGCATGGCGCCGAAGGTCAGCGCCAGAAAGAGCATGTCGACGGTCCGGTACTGCCCTTCCGTTTCAAAGAGGATGCGCCCCCAGAGGCGGAAGTACAGTTCCTCCCAGAGAGCCGTGGACAGAATGCCGAGAACGGCCAGAACGATCCCGTAGGCGTTTGTCTCCGGCCGGAAGGGTCCCAGATAGCAGAGCAGGGCAAAGATAAGCGGCGGCAGGATCAGCAGGAAATACGGTGAGAAAAGCCGGCCGTCCCCTTCCGGATCCAGGTAGCCGCTCTGCTTCGCCAGCATGAAGGCCAGCCAGGCCAGGCCGAATTTAACGAACAGCGAGATATACGGGATCCCGAGGCTCTCGTCCAGAAAACTGCCCGCCAGCACCAGCAGCGTCGCGATCAGCGCCGTCAGGAAATAGTAAAGCCGCCGCTTCCCGTAGGAGGCGGAAAGGCGGATCTTCTTCTGCTTCAGTTTTTTCAAGGATAGATTCGGCATCGTCTCACACCGTCCTGTCCCGGACCAGTTCCAGCCGCCTGACGGCCTGCGGCAGCGCGCGGACCGTATCCGAAGCCGTCATGGCCGTCGGTCCGGTCTCGTCCTGTGCCCGTTCGCCGGCCGCCCCGCAGAGGTAAGCCGCCGCAGCGGCCGCTTTCGGCAAAGACGCCTTGCTGTAGCCCAGCACCGCCGCCAGCACGCCGCTCAAAACGTCCCCGCTGCCGGCGGTCGCCATGCCCGGGCAGCCCCGGTCGGTGATCCATGTCTCGTCCCCGTCCGTGACGATCGTCGCGGGGCCTTTGAGCAGCAGCGTGCAGCCGAAGCGGGCGGCAAAATCCTTTGCCAGCTCCAGCGGTTTCGCTTCGATTTCCTTTACGCTCCGGCTAAGCAGCCGGGACGCTTCTCCCAGATGAGGCGTCAGGAGGACCTGCGCCCGCGTCGTTTTCAGAAGCTCGCAGCCCAGCCCGGCCAGTTCCGTCAGGCCGTCCGCGTCTATGATCAGCCGGCCCTCAAAATGAGCCAGCAGGTAAGCCAGAGCATTCCGGATTTCTTCTCCGCGTCCGATCCCCATGCCGAAGGCGATCACCCGGCAGCGGCTGCAGAGCACCTCCCACTCCGCCTCTTCAAAGCGGACCGCGCCGTCTTCGGTCTCGGACAGCGGGAAGGCCGTGCTTTCCAGCGTATAGGGGATCATCGCGGGCACCAGGCTCTTCGGCACCGCCGCGACGGCGACGCCGGCACCGCTCTTCATGGCAGCGGAGGCCATAGCCGCCAGACGGGGCGCGCCGTTGTACGCCAGACAGCCGCCGGCCAGCCCCACGTAGGCGTAGGCACCCTTGTGGGAATAGTTGCGGCGCTGCGGCAGGCAGGCGGCCGCGTCCTTTTCTTCCATCAGCCGGGCATCCGTCTGTAAGGGCCGGATGCCGATATCGCAGTTGATCAGTTCGCCTCTTACGTCCTTGGCCCGGCCCAGAAAATGTCCGGGCTTAAAGCTTCCGACCGAGACCGTCTGATCCGCCCTGACGGCCGGATCGCCCAGCCCCGAATCGCCGTTTATTCCGCTGGGGATATCCACCGCCACGGTAAAAGCGCCGGAAGCGTTCATCTGCCGGATCGCGTCCGCATAGAGTCCCTCGGCCGGCCGCGAAAGGCCCGTCCCGAAGAGGCAGTCGACCAGGGTTTTCCAGCCGGAAAGATTCTCTCCCGCCTCGTAGAAGCGCACCGGAACGTTCCGCTCAAGGCACTGCTCCAGATAGTAAGCGCCGTCTTCGGAGAGCGCACGGCTCAGCCGCAGCACCGTTACCGGGACGTTTTTCTCCGCCAGCAGACAGGCGATGGCATAGCCGTCGCCGCCGTTGTTGCCGCTGCCGCAGAGCACCGCGGCCGGGCCCTGGATATCAGCCCGTTCGACGACGCCCCGCGCCGCCCGGAGCATCAGCTCCCGGCCGGGCGTTTCTTCCCGGATCGTCGCCGCGTCGCTGTCCCGCATGGTTTTGACCGATAAAATCTCCTGCATAGTCCCTGTTCCTGCCGAAGGATCTCCCTTAAAACGGAATCTGAAAGAATATTATAGCATTTCTCCGGATATATGGCAAGGGAGCAGCCCGGTTTCCCGGACTGCTCCCTCCCTGTGTGCCTTATGTTTACTCTAAGTCGATGGTCCCCATCGGGCAGACACCGGCACAGGAGCCGCACTCAATGCAGGCATTGGGGTCGATCTCATACTTGCCGTCACCTTCCGCGATAGCACCTACCGGGCACTGAGCCGCACAGGCACCGCAGGAAACGCACTGATCACCAATTTTATACGCCATAATTTGTACCTCCCTGTTCCTTTATTCAAAGACCCGGCGGTCTTCGGAAGTATTATATTGTGCTTTCTCCTCTTTTGCAAGGATTATTCAAAAAGATTTTTTGCGCTTTTTCCTTTCGGCGGCTTACTGCCCCACCTGTCCTTTCAGAATATCCAGCAGTTCACCGACGTTGTCTTTTGTGACCAGCATACCGAAGCCTTCCTTCAGCAGTTCGTCGTCGGTGACCCCGCGGACAAAGCAGTCCAGCAGAAGGTCCCCGGTCTCAGCCGTATAATGCGACGTCTCCAGAAAGTTCGCGTTATCTGAGGTGATCCGGTTCAGGCCGCTGAAATTGTAATAATCCGTCACTTCCGCGAGTTCTTCGAGGAAGCGGAACCAGTCCTTGTCCAAAGAGGCTTCATAAGTTACGGGATGCATCGGATTGGTAAAAACAACCAACTCTATCCCGTTTTCCTCACAGATCCGTACGATGTCCCGCATATTGCCAATCGTCTCTTCCAGATAGTCCGCGTATCCGATGCTCCCCGATATCACCTCTGCATGCTCCCAGTCATAGCTCGATATCTGGCCGTAATCGATGGCGGATCCGTTGTCATAGAAGCCTTTGACGTAGCCGTCTCCCCAGACCTGATGGGGCACGATGACCGGCAGGGAAAGGACGGCAATACCCGTATTCAGGTACATGCCGTAAAGGTTTTCCCAGCTTTCCGAGAGGTACTCATACGGACAGTGCAGACAATCCATCAGGGCCTCCGGCTGGAAGGTGTAGGAGATGCTGTCGAGCCCGATAAAGATTTTCTTCGGGATGATATGATTGGCGAGCAGCGTTTCCAGATTCCGGAGATGCTGTTCGGGGATCCCGGCGGAATAGGTCATATTGTAGCAATGCAGCTCTTCGATCTTTTCCGTATGGATTGCGCCTACACGGGAAGATCCGAAAAGAAAGGCGTCGAATTTATCCGGATTGTCCAGGATATACGACATTTTTACATAGTTTTTGTTGGGCTCCACGCCGTTGTCTCGGATGGATTCCGTGTGAAACACGTTATAGGGATCCAGGCAGTACGGAAAGACGATGCCGATGAGTGCGGCGTACAGGATAAAACAGGCAGCTTTTATAACGAACGATTTCATGCTTGCGTCCTCCCTTAGAACTGGAAGTATACGAAGGTGGCATCCATCGGAGCCCTGAAGAAAAGGATCAGGGTCACGATCCCGACATAAAACAGATATCTGACGACGGCTTTCCTGCCGGAGACCCACTCGATGACGTCTGTTTTCAGGGAAGCAAAGTCATAAACGGTAAGCAGGGTCAGCGACAGAATGATCTGCAGGAGTGTCCGCTTTGTGAGCAAGCAGTCCTTCAGTCCCTGAAACACATAGTTGTAAGGGGAGGATATCCCGTTAAACATCCTGGAGAACAAGGTGAAAACGTCTGACAGCTGATTGGCCCGGAAAAAGGTCCACGCAAGCGTGCAGAATACAAAGACCAGAGCGGTCTTGAAGAAACCGGAAGCACGCCCCGGCGCTTTCGGATGCTTCTGCTTCAGCAGGTTCAGCGCATTTTCGACGATCTGCGCGAGGCCGTGGATCCCGCCCCAGATCACGAAGGTCCAGCTGGCGCCGTGCCACAGGCCGCTGGCCAGG
>JAEEGI010001380.1_pt1 | contig 60561 bp, 38 predicted proteins | sample 8958751 | NCBI WGS metagenome assembly JAEEGI01 (sample SAMN16246545, study PRJNA631951) | gut metagenome | biome: gut microbiome; feature: rumen; material: KS-attached | host: Bos | place: Iran: Karaj | collected 2018-10
CTGTAGGTGCTGCTGCCTATGTTACCCGAATCCGTGCCGTCATCCTGCGTGATACCGGTGCTGCCATCTCTCCCTTCAACGCCTTTATCCTGTTGCAGGGTGTCGAGACACTGAGCCTCAGAGTAGAGCGTCACGTAGAGAATGCCCTGAAGGTGGTTGACTTCCTGAGCAAGCACCCCAAAGTAGCCAAGGTGAACCACCCTGCCCTGCCCACTCATCACGACCACAAGCTCTACCAAAGATACTTCCCCAACGGTGGTGCCAGTATCTTTACCTTCGAGATCAAGGGCGGTCAGGAAGAGGCGTGGAAGTTCATCGATGCCCTGCAGATCTTCTCGCTGCTGGCTAACGTTGCCGATGTGAAGAGTCTGGTGATACATCCCTATACCACCACACACTCACAACTCTCGCCCGAGGAACTGGCTGAGCAGCACATCACGCCCTCTACCATCCGCCTCAGCATCGGTACTGAGCATATCGACGATATCATCGACGATTTGGCTCAGGCATTAGAAAAAATTTAAGTTGAGAGTTTAGAAGCAGTCTTGAAGTTTAAAGTAGGATAGTTATATAGTTCCTTATACTCAAATACTATCCACTTGCCACTGACTATAAACTATAAAGCAATCTGCCAAATCCCTCAAAAGATTTGGCAGATTGCATTAAATACCGTACTTTTGTAGTCCAACCACACCTATCCGCAAATGAAAGATTATATCATAGCTGACAATCAAGAGCTCACCCGCTATGCTTTGGAGCACCTCATCTGCGAGGACGAGAAGCAACCAATATACTATGCTTGGAACAGAGCATCGTTGGTGAATCTGCTTTCCGAGCATCCCGATGCCATTGTGTTGCTCGATTATACCCTGTTCGACTTTTCCGACGAGGATCAGCTTCTTATCGTAGCCGAGCGTTTCAACCAGTCGCAGTGGATACTGCTGAGCGACGAGTTGACACCTCTTTTCATGCGCCGTGTGGTATATTCCTCGCATCAGTTCAGTGTTCTGTTCAAGGACGGTCCCATCAGCGAGATCCGATTGGCACTGCAGTCGGTAAGTCTCAGGCACACCCGCCTACTCTGTCAGCGTGCACTGGAAGTCATCCTGAGCCATCAGGAAGAAGAGAAACCCGACCTGCTAACCCAGACAGAAACGGAAATCCTGAAAGGCATAGCACAGGGTAAGACCGCTAAGGAGATTGCTGCCGAGCGTTTCTCCAGTGTCCATACTGTTACTACACATAGGAAAAACATATTCCGAAAGCTGGGCATCAACACAGCCCACGAGGCTACCAAGTACGCACTGCGTGCCGGCCTCGTCGATGCCTCGGAATTCTATATCTAGGCCCCCTCTAACTCCTCCTCTAGGGGGAGAACATGGTTAGCGGTTAAGGGTTAGCGGTTAGCGAACACATGTTTACGTTTACGTTATCGTTTACGTTGATTCACTCTTCATTCTTTATTTGAAAGATGTTTTGAATCACCAACCCTGCTAGCATGAAGCCGAAGACAGCCGTGATGTGAGAGATAGAGCCATTTCCTTTGTCCTCAGGGTCAATGGGTTTCTGGTTCTGCAGCAGCTCATCGCTGTAAACGCATTGGAACTTATGGCGGGGGAACTGCTTGTCTCGCTTGAAGCGGTTACGCAGGGCACGAGCCAAAGGGTCGCCTTGCACTTTCCAAAATTCAGCCACCTTGATACGTGTGGGGTCAAGCTTCAGCGCTGCGCCCATAGACGCATACAGCTTGGCTTGCGTCTGGCAAGCCAAAAGAATAAGCGCAGCTTTATCCTTTAGGGAGTCTATGGCATCTATGATGTAGTCATAGTCCTCCAGATGGAAGCTGTCGGCAGTTTCGGCAGTAAAGGTTTGGCGGAGGGCAGTTATCTCGGCAGATGGGTTGATGCTGAGCAGGCGCTCACGCAGCACATCCACCTTTGGCTGCCCTACGGTCTGGGTAGTAGCCATCAGCTGGCGGTTGATGTTTGTTACGCTCACGCAGTCGGCATCGACGATGGTCAATATCCGGAAGCCTGTGCGCACCAATGCCTCGGCACACCACGACCCTACACCTCCCGTTCCGAAGAGGATGATGCGCCGTTGAGCCATGCGTTCCATGACCTCGCTACCTAACAACAGTTCCGTTCGCTGGAATATTTCTGGCATTGTTTTCATACTTCGTGTGCAAAGTTACGAAAATATTCATAATTCTTAACTTGGATTTCATAATTATTTTCGTATCTTTGCACACAAGATGAAGACATTTGAAGAATTAGGCGTCAGCGAACAAATACGCCGCGCCATTGAAGAGATGGGATTTGTACAGCCCATGCCTGTACAGGAAGCAGTTATTCCTTTCTTGTTGGGAGAGCGTCGCGACGTGATAGCGTTGGCGCAGACAGGAACCGGCAAGACAGCGGCCTTTGGCTTGCCCTTGCTGCAGCGCATAGCACTTTCTACTGCGGAAGGTGGCTGGGGAGAGGCTCCTCAGGCCCTTGTCCTTTCACCAACGCGTGAACTCTGTCTGCAGATAGCCGACGACCTGCGCGACTTTGGCCGCTACATTGATGGGCTGCACGTAGAAGCGGTCTACGGAGGAGCAGCCATTGAGCCGCAGATGAGAGCGCTGAGGAAGGGTGCTCAGGTAATAGTGGCTACGCCTGGACGCCTCATCGACCTGAAGAATCGCGGCTATGCACACCTGGAAGAGGTGACGAACATTGTGCTTGACGAGGCGGACGAGATGCTGAACATGGGTTTCTCGGAGGCTATCAACGAGATATTCGATTCGCTCAACGAGAACCATACCACGCTGATGTTCTCGGCCACTATGAGCCGCGAGGTGGAACGCGTTGCCAAAAAATACCTGCGCGACTACGAGGAAATCGTCGTGGGCTCGCGCAACGAGGGAGCTGAGAACGTGAACCATATCTATTATATGGTACACGCGAAGGACAAGTACCTCGCCTTGAAGCGCATCGTTGACTACAATCCCAAGATATTTGCCATCATCTTCTGTCGCACCAAGCTCGAAACGCAGGAGGTAGCCGACAAACTGATACGCGACGGTTACAACGCTGAGGCTTTGCACGGCGACCTCTCGCAGCAACAGCGCGACCTGACGATGCAGAAGTTCCGCCAGCATACCGTGCAGCTGCTGGTAGCTACCGATGTGGCTGCCCGAGGGCTCGACGTCGATGATCTGACCCACGTCATCAACTACGGACTGCCCGACGACATAGAGAACTATACCCACCGAAGCGGACGTACTGGCCGTGCGGGAAAGAAGGGCACCAGTATCAGTATTGTCCACACCAAGGAGAAACATAAGATTCGGAATATCGAAAAGGAAATCGGTAAGCAGTTTGTGGAAGGCGAGATTCCCAAGGCCGAGGAGATTTGCAAGAAGCAGCTCTACAAGGTGATGGATCAGATTGTGAAGACCGATGTCGACGACGAGGAGATAGGCCCCTTCATGCAGGACATCAACCGCTACTTCGAATATATCGACAAGGAGGAAATCATCAAGAAGATAGTATCTCTGGAGTTTGGCAAGTTCCTTGCCTACTATGCCGATGCGCCTGAGATAGAGAAGCCCGTAGAGGTTGGCAACAAGAAGGGTAAAGGCGGAAAGTGGCAAACCGACGGCAACGATAAGTGGCAGACAGACCGCCAGAAGATGCAAAACAAGCCGGAGAAAGGCTTCAAGCGCCTGTTCATCAACCTCGGCAAGAGGGACGGCTTCTTCCCTGGCGTGCTCATGCAGACGCTGAACCGTTACGTTGGCGGGCGACAGGAGGTGGGCCACATAGACCTGTTAGACACAATCTCCTACTTTGAAGTGCCTGAGCGCGACGCCCGCAAGGTAATGACGCAGCTCTCGGGTATCCGATTCAAGGGGCGCCAGGTGCGCTGTAACGATGCGGAAGACAAGCAACGGGACGAGCAGAAAGGTGGCAGAAACGAAGCCGAGCCCAAGAAAGCGTATGGAAAGAAAGCTGCCTATGACAAGGGTGAACGCCCTGCAAAGAGGCGCGACTACGGCGAGAAAAGGGACGACTGGCGCAGCTTGATGAAGCGGGCTCCCCGCGAACTAAAAGGCGAAGAGCCTGACTTCAGCGAAGAAGGATGGGCACGACGAAAGCCTAAGAAGAAGTAAAACTCACGCCCCTTCATGCATCCCGTTTGAGAATCATGAAGGGGCGCTTGTCTTGATTTTTCACAATAACCGAAAATCGCCTAGAATGCCCAAAAACAGCCCAAAAACAGCGTTTTTAGTTTACCCCGGGTAAACTGGCAGTTTAGTCCGGGTAAAGTGAGAGTTTACCCGGACTAAAGTTTTGGTTTACTCGGAGCAAAATTCCGGCGGTTTCGGAGGACTTTTCGATTGTCATACTTTTTCGCAGTCAGATGAGAATCCTTCCGCTTGGTTATTTGGCATTGATTTCATTGATCAGGCGGTCGGCATGTCCCCACTTGTCCATCATAAAGAGAACGTAGCGGATATCTACACCAATGCAGCGTGCCAGCTGGGAGTCGAAGAAGATGTCGGAGGAAAGGCTGTCCCAGTTGCCATCGAAGGCGAGGCCGATGAGGCGGTTCTTGCCGTCGAAGATAGGTGAGCCGCTATTGCCGCCAGTAATGTCGTTGGTGGTGAGGAAGCAGAGGGGCATATTGCCTGCCTGCTGCATCAGGCTGATCATCTCGGGCTGCACCTTGTAGTCCTCGATGGTGTCGCCCTTCTTCATCTTCTCCACCATGCTCGGAGCGGTAGTGCGGTAGCCAGAGCGCCAATTCCCCAACTTGTACTCCTTTACCTGTCCGTAAGACAGGCGCATGGTAAAGTTGGCGTCGCTATAGTGGGGGAGGTCTTCCTCCATGCGCAACTTGGCAGCGCAAAGGTACTGCTCCTGCTGGTTGATGCTATCGCTTACCGTCTTGAATTCACTCCAGATGCTGCTCTTCAGCTCGGTCAGCTCTAATCCGAACTGCACGCCTGGGTCTTTCAGGAACGACTTCTTGTTGGGGTAAAGACGCTTGCCTTTCTTCATGATGCGCGACTTGTTGTAGAGATAGTCGGCATATTTTTGGCAGTCGCCGCCAAATTTCTTGTCAATGGTCTTATAGAAATCGGGCAGGTAGTGCTCGTCGGTCACCTTCTCACGATAGTTCTTGAGCAGGGTGCCAAGTATCTCGCGGTCAGCATCGAAGTCCCAAGTTTCGCTGTTGTCCTTGAAGGCAATGTGCTGGCGCTTGCCGTGACCCACGGGACGGGCACCATTATGTACACGCATGGCCCGTGTAGAGAGCTCGTCGGTACGATTAAACGTCTCGCTAAAGTACATGGCAGCCTTGTCTGTGCTCAGGCGTTTGGCATAGAGTCGCTGCAGGAGCGGGAAGTTGAGCTGGTCTTTGAACAAGCCTGTGGTGTCCTGCCATTGGCGCAACAGGGCCTCAAACTGCTCCTTCTGTCCGATAAGCCCTATGCTGTCGATACACTTGTTCATGCCGATGGAGTTCTTCCAGTAGTTGGACGACTGGGCGTACTTGGAGTCATACTTGATGCGCACAGCTTCTGAGGCGTCCATGTGGCGCTTCATGACTTGCTGCTTCACGCCACGCACCTGGGCACGGATGGCGTTTTCTTCGTAACGCTCGCGGATACCGTAGCTCGACACATAGCGTGAGGTGCTGCCGGGATAGCCCATCGTCATAGAGAAGTCGCCCTCCTTATAGCCATCGTTGGACACGCGCGCCCAATGCTCGGGGTGATAGGGCACGTTGTCCTTGGAATACTTGGCAGGACCGTTGGTCTTCGGGTCGGCATAGATGCGGAACACGCTGAAGTCGCACGTCTGGCGAGGCCACATCCAGTTATCGGTTTCGCCACCGAACTTGCCCATCGACTTAGGGATGGTAAAAACCAGGCGCAGGTCGGTGAAATCGCGGTAGGTGGTGGCAAAATAGCTGTTTCCCTCATAGAAGGGCTTGATTTCTACATACAGGGTGGAATCCTTCGCCTTGGCTTCGTCAGACAGGACGCGCTCCAGAGAGTCGAGAATGTTCTGCTGCTGAATCTTCGTCTTCTTCTCGAATCCGTTGGCCATCACCTCATTGGTTACGTCTTTCTGCTCTACCATGAACGATACAAACATGTTCTTGTTGGGCAGTTCCTCCTCATAGCTTTTGGCAACGAAACCGTTGAGCATATAGTCGTGCTCTACGGTAGAGTGGCTGCGGATGGCCTCGAAACCGCAATGGTGGTTGGTAAACACCAGGCCGTCGGGCGATACAACGACACCTGAGCAGTAGCCCGAGAAGTTGACGACTGCCTTCATAATGGCATCATCTGCCTGATATAGTTTGTCGTAGGGCAGTTGGTAACCTTCCATACGCATCTGCTCGTAAACAGCGTTGGGCAGGTTATAGAGCGTCCACATACCTTCATCGGCGTGGCTCGGAATGGCTAGGGTGACTAGCGTAACTAAAGATACTAGTATTTTCTTCATAACGTATTAATTGTTTTTCCTGAATTTCTTTCCTATAACAGGTAGGCTTGAAAGGGGCAAGTCTTGACGGATGATATAGGCCAGAAAGACCATGATAAAAAGTGTATTGCACACCAATTGCGCCCATGTGGGCAAGCTGGCACAGGCATAAATCAAGGCAGTTAAGACGGCAGTCAGGCCAACGTAGATGGCAATATCCTTCATCGGATAGGGAATGGGGTTCTTCTTCTGACCAATGATGTAGCTCAGCACCATTGCCGTTCCGTAGCCTGCAACGCCGCCCCAGGCACAAGCCCAGTAGCTGTATTGGGGGATGAATAGAATATTGACGAGGAAGAGAACGGCGCATCCTATCAATGAGAACCAGGCGCCGTAGATGGTTTTGTCGATGAGCTTATACCAGAACGAGAGGTTGAAGTAGACGCCCATCATTATCTCAGCAATCATGACGATGGGCACCACACCGAGCCCCTCGCGATAGTCCTCACCTATAATGTATTGCAGCACGGGCATCCAGCCAATGACACAAAGGAAAGCCAGCAGCGTGAAGATGAGGAAATACTTCATGGCTGAGGCGTAATACTCCGTCTTGTCGGCATCTTTGTTCTTGGCAAAGACGATAGGTTCGTAGGCAAAGCGGAAAGCTTGGGTAATCATGGCCATAATCATGGCTATCTTGACGCAGCCGCCATAGACGCCCAGCTGCACGTTGGCTTCGGCTTCGTCAGGGTAGACCAGTGGGAATAGTATCTTATCGGCCACCTGATTCAAGATACCTGCAATGCCAAGGATGAGGATAGGCCACGAATAGCTAAACATCTGCTTCAGCAGGTTACTGTCAAAGTGCCAATGGATACGGAAGAGGTCGGGGATGAAGAATAGCGTGATGAAGCCCGTGCAGAGCAGGTTGATGAAGAAGACGTAGAACACCGAAGTCTTGCCCAGCCATACGAAGTAAAGGAGGTTAAGTCCGATGTTCAGGAATATGAACAGCAGCTTCAGCGAGGCAAAGCGGAAGGGCCGTTTCTGGAACCGCAGGTAACAGAAGGGAATGGCTTGCAGGGCATCGAGCGCTACGACGACAGCCATCATGGTCAGGTAGTCAGGGTGTTCGGCATAGCCAAGACCACTACTAATGGGGCCAATGAAACCGAAAACCAATAGCAGGAATAGAGCCGTCAAGGAGCCGACTACGGCAAAGGCGGTAGAGAATACGGTGTCGGGCTTGCTCTTCTCGTCGTTGGCAAAACGGAACAAGGTGGTCTCCATGCCAAAGGTCAGCAGCACGAGGATAAGCGCCGTGTAGGCATAGACGTTGGTGCTGATGCCATAGTCGCCCGATTCCTTGGGCATATAGTGGGTATAGAGTGGTACAAGCAGGTAGTTAAGGAACCTGCCGACAATGCTGGAGAGACCGTAGATGGCCGTGTCTTTGGCCAGTGATTTGAGATTTGCCATATTGTTTCTTTTTTCTCTATTTCAATTCGCTTTGTAATTGCACGGAAGAGAATCCTTTTAACTCTTATCCAAAGAACATGTAGCAGATGGCGATGGCTGAGATAATACCAGCCAAATCGGCTAACAGGCCACAGGCCACAGCATGGCGGGTATAGCGGATGCCGACTGAGCCAAAATAGACGGCTAATATATAAAAGGTGGTGTCGGTAGAACCTTGGAAGACGCACGATAAACGTCCTACGAAGGAGTCGGCACCGAAGGTAGTCATAGCATCGACCATCATGCCCCGGGCACCGCTGCCGCTTAAGGGCTTCATCAATGCCGTGGGCAAGGCTCCCACAAAGTCGCTGTTTATTCCTATGGCATCGACACCCCATTGGATACCACCAATAAGCATGTCCATAGCACCTGAAGCACGGAATACTCCAATGCCAACAAGGATGGCTACAAGATAGGGAATAATACGGACAGCAGTCGTGAAACCGTCCTTGGCACCCTCAATGAAGGCATCATATACATTGACCTTCTTGCGGATACCAGCCAGGATAAAGCCAATGATAATAGTCATCAGCAGAATGTTGGCCACCGTAGTACTGACCTTGTTCATCGTCTCGTTATCCATCTGACTGAAGCCCCAGATAATGGCAGCAATAGTTAAACAGGCACCTCCCAAAGTGAGCAGTATTGTTCGGTTCAGAAGGTTGATGCGCTGGAAGATGGAGGTGACAATGATACCCGCTAAAGTCGAGAAAAAGGTAGCCAAGAGAATAGGAATAAATATATCCGTTGGCTGGGCGGCACCCATTTGGGCGCGATATACCAGGATGCTGACAGGAATGAGTGTTAGTCCCGAGGTATTCAGCACCAGGAACATGATCATCGGATTCGATGCTGTGTCTTTTTTCGTATTCAACTCCTGCATCTGCTCCATTGCCTTCAGTCCCAATGGCGTTGCTGCATTATCGAGACCTAACATGTTGGCTGCGATATTCATGAAAATACTACCTGTGACAGGGTGACCTTTCGGAATATCGGGAAACAGTTTGGAGAATAAAGGGCTCAGTAGTCGGGCCAATACATTGACAACACCGCCTTGCTCACCGATTTTCATAATGCCGAGCCAAAGGGCAAGTACTCCCGTCAAACCCAGCGAAATCTCGAATGCGGTCTTCGATGACGAGAAGGTGGAATCCATCATAGCAGGAAACACATCGAAGTCACCGAAGAAAATCAACTTAACCAATGCGATGACAAACGCAATGAGGAAAAAAGCTATCCAAATGTAATTCAATACCATAATGCGTGCAAAGGTACGAATAAGTCAGCGAAAATGCAAACAAACATCGCATTTTCTCTATTATCATTCAAAAAGGAGCGGTTGCATCACGCAACCACTCCTTTATTCATGTAAGTATTTAAGTATTTGATGAATTAATTCTGATTCCACCATCTTGAATAAGTGTACTTACTAGGATTCTGTGTGTAATCGCTAAAGAGATTATATTTCTCACCGATGCCCTGACGCTCTGTGGGCCAATCAAAGGTGTCATCCACAAGAATCTTCTCAGGAGCCTTACCCACGGGAGCCTGGAGTACATAGATAGCATCGTTACCCTCGACCTTAATCTCAATCTTGTCATAGTCGGCATTAGAATAGGTGCGCTGAGCGTTGAAGGGTATACGATAGATGGCAATGGGAACAGACTTTTTACCTGTATTAACCATTTCCTTAACACCTACTCCCAAAGCAGCATGAACTTCAGTTCCACCTACAGAAAGAGGAAGTGTACCACCGGCAGCACGGACAGTGATGACAATTTGATTTGTATTATAGTAATCAATGGGATCAAAGATGGCATCAAACACTACATCGTTGAAGTCGAAGTCATCGGTAGTACCAAGGTCTTCGCAAACAATGCGGACAGCATTCTTGTACTCACCCGGATTAATACGTACAATCCAGTCGTTGTAGTAGAAGTCGCGGTCAACGTGCTGGTTGGCGTCAGTACCTGTTGCTTCATAGTCGAAACCAACATAGTAGTACTTGTTTACTTCGGGATCGTTAGGAGCAATAACTGAGCCAGGGATGCAGACAAAGTGGTCGTAAACAGTGTGCGCACCATCGGTCAGAGACTCTTGATAGGCAAATTCCTTGGTTCCGCTGTTATACATAAAGGTTGCAGGACCAACATGAGCGTGGTCAGGGTTGTTACCAGCATTGAAGTCATTAACATGCTCCATGCTCTCCTTGCTGGCACCGCACCAGAGCTGATCCATGTGGCTCTTGCCGTTATTTGTTGAGCTAACCTGCCATACATAGAAGTCTGACCAGTTAACATTTACCGATGCAGGACTCTTTGTCTTCGTAAACCATTCTGTAACAACATCACGTTCGTGGTTGCTCACACTATCGGGAACATACATTACATCCTTGTACTGGTTCTTGTTCTTCCAGTGGGAGCGTGTAGGCATAAAACCTCTTGTTACTGTTGTACTGAAGCCCCAGTTCTGTCCAGCGCCAATGTTTCCATACTTCTGAACGAAGTTGGTCTCATACTTTGCACGCTGAATCTGATCCTGCGTATATACAGGAATGTCGTCCTCACTTGAACAGCTTGTGAATCCAGCGAAAATTGACAACGCTGCGATTCCTAACATCAAATACTTTTTCATTTCTAAAATTTTTAATAGGGTTAATTGATCATTGTTGAATTTGTGGTGCAAAATTAATAAATTATTCCGAATTATCAAACACTTTTCCTCTAAAAATGCAAATAATTACGTAAACCTTTACATTTTCGAATGTTTTGTAGACTAATTGAAAGATTTCATCATAAAAAGAAGCGGGTTTGTCGGCTGATGGACATCCCGCTTCTTACTTTATCAAAACCTCAACTGTGTTGAGTTAATATGCTGATTTACTTAAAAACCGTCTTTCTGCCTTTGATAATATATAGGCAACCCTTCTTGGGATTCGTTACTACATGTCCGCCCAAGTCATAGATGGTGTTATCATCTGCTTCAGTATCTATGACAGAGATGATATCTGTTGTAGCCTCCTCTTCCGGGAAGATGATGGTCAAACGGGCACCGTTGGCACTGGAAGGAGCTTCCAGATAGGCATGACCGGCAGGAACAGTAGCTTCATAAGCTCCTGTTGCGGCGAAGGTTGCTACATTATTGATCACGGCCAGCACATATTTGCTAGTGCTATTGACCACTCTTGACTCACCGGTGACGCCTACTAAGAGGTTGTTGCTCGGTGTGACACCTTCTGACAGTGAAACAGGGATCGAGCTTGTTTCTCCTTTGAGAACAAGTCCTGTACCAGCAGCAACAACACCAGTTACCTGCTCCAACAATACGCGTGTCGAACTGATAGACTTTGCAATATAAGCCTTAAGCCCTGTTACATTGGTAAAGTCAAGTGGTCTGTTGCTGCAGAAAGTCGTATAGCCAGTAGTTGAGCTGATGGTAGCAGTAACCTGTTCGGATTCCTTTATCAGGTAACCTGTTACCGTTACATCATGGGCAGGCATCGTTTTGGGTAAGTTAGACCAACCGCTGAAAACATAGCCATCTGCCTGAGGAGCATTCCTTGGGGTAATCTCTGCACCATATTCTATGCTTTCGGTTGCACCAAACTGCGCACCATTTAGCTCATAAGTTAATGTGTAACTATTGAGGGTAAACAATGCAGTAGCATAAACCTCATGGGCAGGCATTTCATCTGGAACTCCAGTCCATCCTACTAATACATACCCGGTCTTGCTTGCTGAAGTGGGAGGATTAGGTCTAGTACCTTCTTTAACCCATTCAACATATACTGTTTGTCCATCTACCTGATAATATATAGGATAGGTGGAAACAACGATTTCTTGGAAAGTAGCGGTAGCAGCTACATCGTAAGCCGGCATTGTCGTGGGAAGGTTCGACCACCCAGTAAAGGTATAGCCTTCTTTCGTCGGGTTAGCCGGAGGTGTGATGGTTGTACCATATTCCACTTGAGTCGCGTCGCCGTATTGTACGCCATCTACCCAATAAGTCAGATTGTATTTGTTGACCGTAAAGATGGCAGTAAGTGTCAGATCGCTATTCGGCATAAGACCGTTTTCAGGCATACCGCTCCAACCAGCAAAGGTATATCCCGTCTTTGACGGTGTGGGAAGTTGGTTAGCCAATGCTGCGTTTTCAACAACATCCTTCGTCTGCGATACTCCGTCTATAACGATAGTCAATGTATGACCGACAGGCTCGTGTTTCTCCTTTAGGGTAATGGCAGTAACAACAAAGTTCTGGCCAAACAGGGAAGCGTAATTCCCATTGACGGCAGTCTTCAGATAGGTCACCATGTTTTCATTGACAATGTTAACTGCACTCAAGGAATTCATATACAGCCGCTGCTGATTATTGCCGTCATGTATTTCGAACTGCCAGTAGTCGGCAGTATTCATACCAAATACACATAGTGTATCTCCAACGTTGATATCAGCAAAAATATTATCCGAGATGTAAAGTCTTTGCCAGGAACCGGTGTCAAAGTAGCCTTCCCACAGAATTTCTCCCGAGGGGGTTGGCACGAATCTTGCAGTGATGACTAAGTTGTTTGCCGGCATGGTCGTATTGTCATGATCCCAACCGCTAAAGGTAAAACCTGCTTTAGTCGGATTTGCCGGATAGGTAATGGTAGCTCCGTACTCCACTGTCGAGGTCTGATCTGCCTGACCGTCGATTTTGAAGGTTAATGAATAGCTGTTGATGGTAAACACTGCTGTTGTGGTCACATCCTCAGCGGGCATTGACGTTGGCAGATTTTCCCATCTGTCAAAAGTATAGCCTTCCTTCGTGGCGGCGTCAGAGAGTTTCGGTGAGTCACCTTCTTTCAGTTCCTCAGTCCTTACCGTGTTGCCATCCACTACGTAGGTCAGCGTATATTTCGGTGTATCATTAGCTTCAAGGGTAATCTTCTTAATCGTAATATTTGTTGTTATTTTTATCAGAAGTCCCTTAGAAAGCTCTTCAGCACCGGTATTGGTCATCTCAAGCTCTATCATCTTGACACTTTCCGAACCAACGGTTGCGTCTTTCAAGGTGTTGTGACCACTGTTGCAGTCCTGCCATCCATTATCATCGCCCCAGTTGGCACCATTCCAATTCGCAAAATAGCTTCCTTTGAAATGACCATTAGGAGAAACGCTAAACTGCCAGTTATATTGGTTGTCGATAGTAAAATAGACACGCAGCATGTCACCTTCACCGACACTTCCTATCGCGCTCTGTGCTACTTCGACGTCATAGCTCTGGCTTCCGTTCCATATAGTTCTCTCTTCAGCCTTCACATTGTTAACTCCCATCAACAGTCCAACTGCAATGAGAAGTGTTCTGAATATATTCTTTGTCTTCATATCTTTTATTCTCATTAGGCGTTAAACATTAACGGAGTTCACGTGAAAGGACTGGTTCGCCTTGGTAACCACCGGAGGTGTGAGTTTCGCCAGCACTTGTTGTAGTAGTAGTCCGAACTTGGATCGAGCGGATGGAAATCGCGGTCGAAAGTTCCTCGTAATTGTCCTTCGGATGGTTATAAAGTCCGTCAGCCCACTTATTACCGTTCCAGAAATTATAGGATTCGCCCACATACTTTTTGAAGTCGGTATAAGCTTGATCAACCTTGACACGTTCCTTAGTCCACTTAGTACCGACAGGTACAAGTATCTTATGGGGAGCCATACCGCTCTTTGCATCTAAGGTAAGCACCTCACCGTTGCTATAGAAGATGGAGATAGGAATATCGATGATGCTAGAATAATTGAACGTTCCCGTAAGCTCTACAGGGTCACATGTCTCAAAGTCGTTGCCGTAAGATCCATCTTCATTGACAATCGTATTGATAATGGTAGAGGTGGAGTAATGTCCAAATTCATCGTGCACTTCATGGCTGGCCACTGACAATGGCAGGGTTCCACCTGCAGCCAGCAGAACGATTCTTGCATTGCGGGTAACACTGGTTGTGTCAGTACTCTCCTGAGTTATCACGCCATTTACTTTGATAGTGGTTCGCGTGTAGTTCTTCTTCTCATAGATATAGGCATCAAAGACCACATCGTTGAAGTCGAGGTCGTTGGAACTGATTTGTCCGAGGTCTTCACAGAATACTCGTCCCTGTTCCACCAACTGGGTACTTTCGAACTCTTCCACTATTGTTTCTGTCCTGATGCTATCTGTCGTGGTGGTGTTGTCTACAACAGGAATCTCCACTGTTTCGGGGGTGAAGTTCGTTTTGATTCCTTCAGTAATGCGTACAATCCAGTCAGAATAGTAACCATCGGAACCACCGATAAGGAACTTCTTGCCACCAGTATGGTCATTGGGAAGCACCACGCCGTTGGGATCGTCATCTGTCGTTGGGGTTACCAGATACTGGTTGGTGTTGGCATTCAGCTCTCTGTGGGTAACGCCCTGGTCGTCTGTCCAAGTAGAGTATGCCGCTCTGGTATACTCGAAATCGAAACCTACGAAGAACATTCCCGTGACGTCGGCATCGTCACCGCCAGTTGAATCCCATTGCTGAATACTATCGCCAGGTATAATGACGTATTTGTTGTTATACTGCCCGCTTTCCTCAGAGTTGTAGTAGCCGAAGCAATCCGTCTGCGACTCCACCATCAGCGTGATGGCGTCATAGTGCTCACCTATCTTATTATTATTCTGCACATTAATCTCTCCGCGGTCGGCATTGTTGAAGTCATTAATATGATCCTCTTTAGAACCGGCGGTCAGCTTATCCATGTGGTCACCACCAACCACAGATGGATCCACGCCGTTGGCTGCGTTGGCACCGCTGAGATAGATTTCCTTACAGTCAGAATTGGCTTCATCCAGATTGGTATGTCCTTCATACACTTGCTGGACAAAGAAGTTGGAATAATTCACAGCGATACCCTGTGGATTCTTGTGCTGCTGGAACCAGCGGCGAACCTTGTCCTTCTGGGCATCGGTAAGAGGATCAGGAATGTTCCACCCCTGACTAGCCCATTCGTTTGAATTCTTGTTATGGGTACGAGTCGTATTCGCAAAAGAGCTACTTCTCGTAAATCCCCACGTCTGGTTCGGGTCTATCGTGCCAAACTCTTCATGGAAAACCTCTTCGTAGGCTTTCAACTTGCTGTCTACGACAGAAGTCCATTCGTCATCGTGCGAGCAACTGGCCAGAAATCCACCAAGGACGAAAGCCGCCACTCCACTAATTAAACACTTCTTCATCATCAAAAACAAGATTTATGTTACGTAACTATATCCCTCTAAGAAAGATTTTCGCTGCAAAATTAATATAAATATTGATAAGTTGTACGAAATATCTGTTAAAATCTGTAAAGCAAGGAGAGTTTTTCTGTTAAAGTGAAGAATATTTTGTAATTTTGACACAAAAATCAAAGCTAAGAATTATTATGCGGAATAGTCAAAGCCTACTAATTGTTGCCTGCGCATCATTGCTCGCAGCAACGATTTCGTGCGATAAAGATGTGTATGACCCAGAGGAATACAAGAAAATTGTGGAGTTTCTTTCTCCCGTCGACAGCGTCGATCAGTCGCACACCTGGAAACTCGATACCGTTTATCAGTTACGCGTGAGTGCCGACGTCAATATCGGTGCCAAGAACCTGCTGATTCTTTCCCATGACCCTACATCGCACAGCTCGGAAATCATGGCTAAGACATACATTTCCGATGGTGAAACGGTCGACCTCAGTTACTCGGTGCCGTATCTTAGTGAAACTCTTTGTGCAGCACTGGTTGATGCTAATGGCAAGTATACGCTCATGCCTTTCAAGGCCGGAGAGCGCGAGCTTCGTTTCTCGGAGGCAGGTCGTGAACCAATTACTGTATATACAAAGTTAGGACTCCAGACGTTTACCTACTGTTTTGACGAGTCATTCCCCGTTCCCGACGACTATGACTACAATGATTTGGTATTGCGCATCTCACATGAGCGTACCGGCGAGAGCCAAATCAGCCTCCATGTCGAGTTGGCTGCCGTTGGTGCCGAGAAGCAGCTTGCTGCTGCCATCAGGTTCGTTGGTTACAAGGCTCAGGATATTGAGAGCATCACGACAAAGGACGGGAAATCGTTCAATAACGACATTCCCAGTTTATCAGTCGACATGATTGAGAGCAGCGACGTGCCCGTCAGCGGACGTAATGGCGAAGCCGTCTTGAACCTTTTCGAGGATGCTCATTGGGCCATGGACAGTCGTGAGGATGTTGAATATGGCATTTTCAAGCGCAAGAAGTTCAACGTGTCGACAGGTTCTGGTTCCGATTACCAGCAGATGGCTCCCTTAAGCGTCACCTATATTGTCAACTTCAAGAACGCCTCGAAGCTTGACCACTTTACTTTCGAAACGCTTGATCCCTTTGTTCTGGAAGACTATAACGGTAGCATTTGGGAAGTACATACATGCAAGTATATCATGGCACAGACTTTGTACGAGTACCCGGCATCGGAAATCAAAAATCTGCCTTGGGCATTCGAGATTCCCAAGGCAGATTTCCGCTATCCATTAGAAGGTGTGAATATGGGCTTCAAGAAACGCAGTACAACGTTTGGCGCTTATATGACTGCTGACCATTCTTTCGGTGACTGGTCAGAGAACCATACGAAAGCAACAGACTGGTACCTTTATCCCACCATTAACCAGGTTTACTAATTTACTAAGCGATTACCAACTTACCACCTTGCCATCGGTAGCGTTGGCGGGCATGTACCATGTGGTGCCCTCGTTGAGGGTGGCTCCCCATGTGGTGAAATTCTTGAACGCAGTCGTGATGTTCGTCAACTCTCTCGGCCAGAACCATTTACCGTTGGCATCGCCATTGACGACCAGGTAAAGCGGAACCTGACTGTATCTGCTCTTGTCAGTCGACATGTTGTTGTTGATGCGGCTGGAAATGACGCTTCTCGTGGTACCGTCACTGTTCAGCACCTTAAGGCCGAAGGGCAGTGTAGCAGGCGTCTGACCACTGGTCAAGGTAACCTCGCCCAGCAGCTTGAACGACGACGTGCTCACCGTAGCCGACTTCGTGTTGGTAATCGTGTGGGCTGCTGCTCCGATGGCCTCGTGTACCTCGCTGCCGAATTCCTCACCGTTCAGGGTGACAACAGAGTTCAGCTCGCCGCCGGCAGCCAGGATATACACCTTCGACACATTATTCACAGGCGTAGACACGCGGATCACGACATCGTTGAAGTCGAAGTCCTTAGAACCGCCAAGGTCCTCAAAGGCGTAGTACACCCAGTTGGTCGTTGCAGGCACCTCGGGAATCACGGGATCGGGCTCCGTTGGGTCAATATCGCGTCCCTTATTAATAGTGGTACCGCAGTTCTCGCTGTCGTCAACAGTAACAGTATATGAAGGCGAGCTGCCATAGATACAAGTGGCACGGCTGTCGTCGCCGAATATTGTCAGCGTAAGGCTTTCATTCCATACAGGGGCATATTCAGCAGGATACCATTGTCCGTTCTCGTCGAAGCCCCAGTCATGAACCATCTGGAAATCATAGCAGTCACCATTAATCAGGCGGCAGCCATAGCCATTGAACCATCCGTGGAACAGCAGTTTCGCACGGTAGGTAGAGGCATTCTGGTCAATATATCCCAAACCGTAATTCAGGTTGGTCGCATTGCCGTTGTAGGCATTGTCGGGACCTGTCGGGAAGTCCTCAGGAATAATCAGCTCCACATTGTCGAGCATGAAGGTAGAGGGGAATCTGTCTGTATAGTTACATCCTGCCCGTCCGTTCAAGTTGGTGTTGGTACAGCTGTTGATCTTGAACAGTGCGCGTGTGGTAGCGCTGGTGCTCTCGTTGGGGCCCCACACACCGAAGTTCAGCACCGCAAAGTTGCCCAAGCAGTTCATGTAGGCAGAATTACCCATATAGAGGATGATGCCGCCGTTGTTGCTGCCGTTCAGCTCAAGGTCGCCACACTCAATGTAGCTGCCGTCGTCCATCTTCGACGTCTTGCCGAGGCAGAGGTCGTTGATGACCTTCATGTTACAGGCGTTCTCCAGGGCAATGCCTGCACCGTCCATGCGATCCAGGGTGCAATGTCCGAGGTTGATCAGCTTGCTGGGAGCGGGATCTATGCCGGCAGGACCTGTCAGGTAAGGCAGCTTCGTGGCGTCTGTCTCTCCGTCGATACCAATAGTACCGGCATTGTAGAGGGTACCGCCATTGATGTTGATGTTCTTCACCTTAATAGTACCGGCATTGTAGCTATAGGTCTGCGTACCGTTCGAGAACTGCAGGGTTCCTGCACCTTCGATGGTACCGCCGGGGAGCACGTAGATCATACCAGTCGTGCCCTCTGCGTTGTTGGCATTGGTAGAAAGCATGTGGCCTTCAGGAATGACAATCTTGCCACCGTCGCCTACGATAATCACACTCTCGCCTGTACAGCGCTGGTCCTCGGGCACCGTCCACGTGCCGCTTACATAAACCGACTGATTGGCATACGACTGCAGGCGAACGATGCTTCCGCTGTATTCACCCGTAATCTTCAGGTGCCTCTCGCTGCTGTCGGCCTGGTTGAACTCCAGCCCGGCACCATTGCTGTTGTAGGCTTCTTTCATCTCGTAGAGGGGCTCCAGGGTGTACCTGTCCAAATCGGGCATGTTCCTTGGTGTCACGCTCCAACGGTGACCAGTGGTGGTTCCGCGGGTAATGTCTCTGGCAGCGGCAGCCGTTTTGTTGCTGAATACCACTTCCGTACCTTTAGCCTTGACGATAAAAGGCTTCACGATCGCGTGCATGTCTTTATCGTAACACGCGGCGTACAGGTAGGCAGCGTCAGCAGGACGGGCAATGGTGATGGCCTTCGTCTCGCCCGACTTCACAGTTGCTTGTCCGATAAAGGCCGTCTGCTTGTTCACAAGCGGTGCTGCCTGATAGATGTACACGTTATACTCAGCGTCGAAGTCAAGGTCAACGCTGATGCTGATGGGAGTGCTCACGGCCGTGCTCCAATTCTGGTTGGGGTTCACCTCCTGACCACCCATGACATAGGCCTTGAAATTCTCGTTGAATTCCTCAACCTTCGTCTGCTGTTCTTCTACAAAATCCATATCGTGGCTACATGCCGTAATAACTAAGCACACAGCCAAGGCGGCAAAGCCCTTCTGCAAAAAATTCATGTTCATCGTTAAAAGGATTTTATGTTGTGGACCAGCCAGGGCTTGAACCTGGGACCTCCAGATTATGAGTCTGTTGCTCTAACCAACTGAGCTACAAGTCCGGTTTTTCGACTGCAAAGGTACGCAAAAAATGTCAATTATCCAAATTTTTTTCCTAAAATAGCAAAATATTTGGTTTTTCAAGCACTTATTCGTACCTTTGCACCCCCACAATGGAGACGATTTACCTCAACGAACTGGCTCGGCCATTGCCGCCCTGCGTGGCCACCATCGGTTTTTTCGATGGTGTGCATCTTGGTCATCGCTACCTTATTAATAAGGTGGTGGATACGGCGCGCCAACAACAACTGACTTCCGTGGCGGTCACCTTCGCCCGCCATCCGCGCCAGGTGCTGCAGCCCCAGTGGCATCCGCAGCTGCTTTCTACCCTTCAGGAGAAAACCACCCTGCTGGCCACCACGGGCATCGGCCGATTGGTCGTCCTTCCCTTCGATAGCGAGATGGCTTCGTTGACGGCGCGCGACTTCATGTACCTTATTTTATATAGGCAGTTGGGCGTCAAGACGCTCATCATGGGCTACGACAATCATTTCGGCCATCGTCAGGCAGGAAGCACGGAAGGCTTCGACGACTATGTCGCTTATGGGCGCGAGATGGGAATGACGGTCCTTCAGGGACAGCCCTTCGATGCTGCCGATGTGCGGGTTAGCTCTTCCAAGATACGCCATTTCCTGACAGAGGGACAGGTGGAACTTGCCGCCCAGTGCCTCGGGCGCCCCTATGAGCTGTCGGGGACTGTGGTCAGCGGCGAGCATATTGGAACGGGAATGGGCTACCCCACTGCCAACCTGCAGCCTGCCGATGCTGATAAGCTGATACCTGCCTCGGGTGCCTACGCCGTCTTGGTGCGCATGGAGGGCTCCCGGGAGCTGAAGCATGGCATGATGAACATCGGCAATCGCCCCACCTTCGGTGGTCACCACGAAACCCTGGAGGCCCATATCTTCCACTTCGACCAGGATGTCTATGGCCAGCAGCTCACCGTTTCCTTTATCAGCCGCCTGCGTGCCGAGCAGCGGTTCGACAGTCCTGAGGCGCTGATGGCGCAGCTGGAGGACGACTCACGTCGTGCAGAAGAAATACTCAACCAAACAACCGTTATATGATACAAGCCATTTTCTTCGTGGTGGTGTTTGCCGCCCTGCAAATCCTGGTGCCCTTCCTGGTGCAGCAACTCTATCAGCTCATTTCCGGAGCAGAGGCTGCCAGCAACACTACCATGCTCATCATCTCCATGACCGCCAGCAGCGTGGCCTGTCTGGCGCTGTTCCTCACCCTGAAGTGGGCAGAGGTGTCGCGCAGCTATGTCCGTTCCCGTCCCTGGGCGGTCCTTTTCTGGTGTGCCATTGCCGCCCTTGGCGCTGCCATACCTTCCACATGGCTGCAGGAGCAGTTGCCTGAGTTGCCCAACCTGGTGGAGGAGGAGTTCGACCTGCTGCTTCGCCACCGCTGGGGCTATTTCACCATCGGACTGCTGGCACCCCTTTGCGAAGAGCTGGTGTTCCGCGGTGCCGTCCTCAGGGCATTGCTCCGCTGGTCGTCGGGCTCCCTGTCGCTGCGCATGGGTAAGAAAGGTGCCTGTTGGGTGGCTATCGCCATTTCCGCCCTGCTTTTTGCCCTCATCCACGCCAATCCTGTGCAGATGCCCCATGCGTTCCTCATTGGCCTGCTCCTGGGGTGGATGTATTACCGTACCGACAGCATCGTCCCCGGCATCGCCTTTCATTGGGTAAACAACAGCCTGGCCTACGTGCTCTACAACCTCTACCCCGACCCGCAGCTGAAGCTCATCGACCTCTTCGGCAGTCAGCGCACCGTTGCTGCCGCCGTCCTCTTCTCGCTCTTCATGCTCCTCCCCGCCCTCTATCAGCTCAACCTCCGGCTGAAGAAAGCCCGCGACTAATGCCCCCGACAACATGGCTTTGGCCTTCTGACCCGCGGACAAAAATCCGCCACCAAAATCATAAAAAATCCCTGAAACAATGAACAACAACAAAGACTACCGATATCAGTTGGAGAGTAAGAAATTGATGGGCGATATATAGAATTCTGAAATATATTTACAAATAAAATGTCGGAAAGAGCAGTCAAAACTGCGCTCCGACTAAACCGAGACTTTAGTCCGGGTAAACTGCCAGTTTACTCCGACTAAACTCCGAGTTTACCCGGAGTAAACTCAAAACCCTGTTTTTAGGCACTTTTCAGGGCGTTTGCGACGAAAATAAACATGGTAAAAGAAACGGATAAAATGTATCAGAAGTTGATATTGGTGTCGAGTAATAGGCGCATCAGTCAAGTACTCCCGCTTGGAAAATCGCAAATAAATTTGGATTTTCGCTCACTTATTCGATGCTGGGAACCGGAAGCCCTGTCAGTACTGTTAAAGGCAACGTCTTTAACAACAGCACTCCGCAAGCAGGGACCAGCGAAATCAAAGCGCGCGCACGCAGCTGGGACGACGACTGGTTCAGCTGGGACGACGACTGAAGTGTTAAAGTAATGTTAAATCCTCGGAAGCGTATACGTGCTTCTGAGGATTTTTTCTATCTTTACTGCCCAATTTCGCATAAATGAATCTATCACAACAATTAAACGGTCTTTGATATTTTGGTACAATTACGGTTGCTTGTGTGATAGAGTGCCTTAAGAAAAAATACTCTATGATACTTACAGGGCAATGGTTGTCATGACCTTGCCCCTAACACTCTTGCGCTCTTTTCTGAGCGATGTTTTAGGAAACAGTTTTCAACTTTTACAATCATTTTATGAGCAAGATTTCTTCTATCAGAGTGACACGAAACACAACCAACAATTCGCTTTATTCCGTGAGCAACATCACGGTGGCCATCACCCTGGAGGACGCTCCCTTCGGTGAATGCCCTACTGCCTTCGATTGCTACGTCTTTGCTGATGACTACTATCCCATGACGGGCAGCAGCCATCATGCCATAGCCGAGTACGAATGGCCGGTGTTGAAGCTTCATCTGGAAAGCAATCACATCTGGATTCCCGGCACCTATACCTTTATGATACGCGAGAAGGAGGAACTGCCGCAGAAAGCTACGCTTGTGCTTGACCAGCGGATGGAGTTCCATGTGGGGCCGCTCACCGACTGCTCCTTCTTCAGTCAGGAGGATGTGGTTACCGAAAGCTTGCACGAACTTAGCGCACCATGGGGCGAGATGGCGCATACGCCGGGTATAGGGGCCCTGCGCAGGAAGGCGGTGGAGAGCACGCAGATGGACCTCTACAACAGTCTGCGGAGAGGCATGGACAGTACTGACATCAGCGTGAACCGCAATATGCTGATCTGCAAGACGGACAAGAGCCTGAGCAGCGACACACTGCAGCAGTTCCATAGTATTGTGGATAGCGGCACGGAGATAAAGGTGCTGGACTGCTCCACCCTCTACGATGCCACCAGCTACAACCCCTACGAACCGTTGAACACGGTGCTGTCCACCGAGCCGCCAGTAACTTTCTGTCTCACCAACGTAGGCGCCCTGCTGGGGACGGGCGGGAAGATAGCCACCAAGCGCATTGTCGAGCGCGTCAGGGAGTTCAAGGAAAACAAGCTGTGGATATGCGGAACGCGTCAAGAGATAGACAGCCTGACGGACGTGGTACCTACGCTGAAGGACTTCTTCCCCAAGGAGAACCACCTGCAGCTGAAGCCCTATAGCGCCTTCGAAATGGTGCAGGCCCTCTACGACGCCATCGTAGGCTGTGGGCTGCAACCCATGGACGAGACGTGCGACACGCTGGCAAGAGCGGTGCTGAAAGGCTACGACAGAGGTAACCTCAGCGGATGGACAATGGCCGATATCCAGCGATATGTGACCGACCATGTAAGGGCGACCTATCTGCAGCGGGTGCTCGACGACATTGACCTGGTTACCCCTCCGCAGCTGGAACCCTCGGAGATTGACACCCAGATGCTGATTGGCGGCAGGACAGACTTCGAGGAGAGCATCCGTGAGCTCAACGAGATGATAGGGCTCAGCGATATCAAGCAGAGCATCACCACCCTGGCCAACCGCACACGGTTCTATCAGGCGCGACGACAGCTGGGGCTGAAGACCATGGACAACACCTTGTTCCACGCTATCTTCACGGGTAATCCCGGCACGGGGAAGACTACCGTGGCGAGAAAGCTCGGACGCATCTACCACTCGCTGGGACTGCTCTCGAGGGGTGATGTCATTGCTGCCGACCGCACACGACTTGTGGGACGTTACCTGGGTGAGACGGAAGAGAACATGAAGACCATCTTCGAAGAGGCGCGCGGCAACGTGCTCTTCATCGACGAGGCCTACACCCTCTCAGACGGAGCCTCCGACCGCAAGGACTTCGGGGCCCGCGTCATTGACTCGCTGCTCACCGTGCTCACGCAGCCCAATCCCGACATGCTCATCGTCTTTGCGGGCTACGAGAAAGAGATGGATGCCATGCTTCGCACCAACCCGGGACTGATGGGACGATTCCCCTACAAGTTCCACTTTGACGACTACAAGGCTGACGAGCTGCTGGAGATTGCCCGCCGACTGCTGGAGCGTGAGGAATACCTCCTTACCGACGAGGCTGCCCAGGCGCTGGAGCAGGCCATCAACGAGACCTACGCCAACCGCACCAAGAACTTCGGCAACGCCCGCTGGGTGGAACAGTTCGTGCGCAACGGCATTATCCCTGCCATGGCCGACCGTATTATCGCCACCACCGCGCCAGCCACAGCCTCCCTCTACCAAACGATAGAGGCTGCGGACATCAGAAAGGCTTTCGAAAAGTACAACCCCAAGGTCGTCGAACTGCATCCCCGACGCCAAATCGGCTTCAGTGCATAAGACGGCCAGTGGGGTCGTTCTCAGTTAAAAGGGCCAATTGCCGGCTGCCACACCAGCCTTGACACCTTCCATAGCGTTGTTGCCAACAACAATACACTTGGCACGGTCGATGATGGTGCTGGAGCCGTCAGTGGTGCTGAGGCCAGCTGTATAGTTGGTGTCCCAGGCCATGGCCACGATGCCATTGTTGGTGGCATACTCATTGACGCATTGGTAGAACAGCTTGATGCTCGCATCGTGCTTAGCCTGGTCGTGACCATCGACATTGGCAACGTTGCGCTGGATGGCAGCATACTCGCCAATGACAACGGGATAGCCTTTCGAAGTGAAGGTGGTATTGAGCTTAGCAAACTCACTCTTCATGCTGTTCTCTTCACCCCAAGTGGCATTGTGCTTGCTGCCCGAGACGTGGTTGGCAGCGCCCCAATAGACGAAGCCGCCTTCAGAAAGTTTGTTACTATAGGTGCCACAGAACTGCCCCGGGTCGTAGAAGTGTACCTCGACCATCAGTCGTCCGGCAGCCTCAGGTAGTTTGTCAGCCGTCATATAGCTGCACGTGGAAGCGATGTTGACGCTCGGTCCCTGTACGACAAGGGTACGCAGGGTGTTGTTGCCCCCTGTGGCGCGAACGGCTTCACAGAAAGCCTGGTTGTAGCGGATGAGGATGGGCGTCAGCTGCTGGTGCTTGTCGTGGAAGAGGTTATACTCCTGGAAAGGCTCGTTAAGGCCAGCAAAGATGAGCTGGTCGCCATAGTCGCGGAACTCGGTGGCTATCTGCGTCCACAGGTCCTTGAGGCGGGCAATCTTAGCGGTGATGGTAGCCTCGTCGACAGCCTGGTAGCTGCTGTTGGACTTTGAGAATCCGAGCACTTCAATCCAGCCGTTGTCCCAGTGATCGTTGAGCAGGACATAGAGTCCGGCATCGATGCTCCAGTTGACAATCTGTTTTACGCGAGCCATCCACTGGGCATCGATCTTTCCGTTGCTGTCGGAGTGGATGTCCCACGAACAGGGGATTCGGATGCTGTTGAAGCCAGCGTCCTTGACGGCCTTGATAACGGCCTGCGTGGTCATTGTTGGCTGCCACGTAGTCTCGTTGCCAAGGCCATTGTTGTTGGCAGTGGCCTCCATCGTGTTACCCAAGTTCCAGCCCGGCACCATAGCCTTTGCTATCTCCTGCGCCTTCATGGTGATGTTGCCCGAGGGGTCGGGCGTGGGTTCTACCTGAGCGTCGCACTTCTCCTGGCTGATTGCTACCTGCTTCGTCTCCGAGCCGGCGGTTATGGTGACTACGGCGGTACGGGCCTCGGTAGTATTGTTGGCTGCCACGGTCACCGTGATGGGAGTCACCTTTAGCGTGGGGGTCTGACTGCCGATAGTGACGGTACACCAGTCGGCGCTGCTCTGAGCCGTTGCCTGTTGTTGAGCCTGTGCACTCACCACCTGACTGCCGCCAAGTTTGGTGAAGTTGAGGCTGGTTGGGGTTACGGTAAGTCCCGTTATGACGGTGCCGCCACCATTGTCGTCGCCATCGTCGTCGCCACAGGCTGCGAAAGCTGTAGTGGCCACGAGGGCCACTACTAGCATAAAGATTTTCTTGAATAGCTTATCCATTTGAGATTTGAGATTTGAGTTTTTCTTCTCTAACTTCATAGAAACTTAGAATTCCGGTACTGCAAAGAGCGACTGTATGGTGAAATCGAGCTGCATGGATGCTGTGAATCCCAGCTCATGGATAACGTCGCCGTCGCGCTTGCCGAAGGCACAGTTGTCGGCACTGTTGCCGCCTGTCTTGCCGTAGCAGTTCCACAGTTCCAGTCGATACTTCTCGTTCTCGTCGCTGTCGACCACTTTCTTGGCGTCGAAGCTCACTGCAGCACCGTCGAGCACACATTTGTCGAGCGTAGCATGCATGGTGGGGAACCACTTGCGGATGCCATCAATCTGTATGAAGGTCATGATGCTGCCTGCAACATGGTCGCCACTCTCGTACTTGATGCTGAAGTTTTTCTTCGAAATCTCATACTTTGCCGTCTCCTTGTTGTATACCAAGTTGAAACCGTCGCCGGGCGTCCCCCAGGTTCCACCCCATGAGGGATTGATGGTGATGAGGTTTGGTGTATAGGTAGCCTCAGGCCCGTTGAGGGTGACGGTGAAGGTTATCTCGCAGCTATTGGTGAAGGTGAAAGCGGGATCGCCGTCAACATTGGTGAGGTTAGAGAAGGGCGAGGCTGCAATCTTGCCATTCTGCTGTCCCTTACCCCAGATGTTGAACATCTCGATGCGGTAGTTGCCGTTGCCCTCGATGTCGCCATAGCAGAAGTTGTTGGCATTGAACTTGATGCTGTTGCCGTCGAGCTTGATGTCGTCGATGCGGACGAAGGCATTGGGATAACGTTGCGTCAGGCCTACGATGTCGAGAAGCGTTACCATAGCCCCGTTCACGGCACCGTTATACTTGACGGTGTGCGTGCCCTCCAGGTTCTCGGGCATCAGCATCGCCAGTTGCGAGCCCCATGTGCCGCCCCAGTCGGTGCCCACCGCCAGCAGACTGACGGCGATGCCGCTGTACTTCGAGTCGGTGACGTAGTTGAACACCAGCGAGCAGGGGTCGTTGTCGCGGATAACGGCAATCTGCAGACTGTTCTCGCTCTGGGTGAAGATCTTCAGTCCCGTGCGCTTGTTGCTGGCCTGCGCAAGCTGGCTGGGCAGTCCAAGGATATCAGCACCGTTGAGGGTGATGCTGACGTCGTCGTTGTTGATGCTGAAGGTTCCCTTCTCCACCTTCTGGGTTCCGTCGGCAGCAATCGTGGTCACAACCACGCTGTCAGCACCGTCAGCACCCTGGAAGAACTTCATGCTGCCGAAGTCGCGAGGATCCTCGCCCACCACCCAGGAGTTGCCGGCATAGTCGGGACACCAGTTCCACGAGTTGCCCACTACGGGTTCGTTGTTGGTCACGTTGCGCCAGCTGTCGTCGGTGCCGTAGAAGTACATCGGTCCGTCGAAGATAGCGTGGCTGCCATCGGCTCGCAGGTCGATATGCCAGGTGTTGTAGAGCAGTTTCTTGTCAAACTTTGTAGCCTTTGCCGTAGAAACGGGTCGCACGGCCATTGCCTCATACACGGCACGGGTGGCACGTGTGCCGGTAGCCGAGGTAAACTCATAGTCGATGGCCATCGCGCTGTTGTCGGGGTTCACTGTTCCCGTCAGATAGTAGCCGTGTGTGCCCTGCTCCATGCTGATACTCTCTATGCGCTTACCTGCTGCTGGCAGGAAAATGCTGTTGCCATTCTTCGCCGTTACCAGGTAACCCGTCACACCGTCTTTCTCCACCCACTGGGTGCTGCATACCCTGAACAGCTCTTCAAACTGCTCGGCGGTAGGAAGCATTCCCTTCATGCCCGTAGCCCAGTAAGCTACGTCGGCAGGGCTCTTGTAGGTATCCGTCGAGGCATAGTCATCAGCATTGATGCTGGTGTTGCAGCCTGTCACGTCGCCAAATCCGAACAACCCTCCGAAGTCGGTCTCCTGCTTCGCACCGATATTATGCTTCGCCCACTTCACTGAGAGCCCCATGTCCACAAACTCCTCGTCCACATCTATCGCGTGGGCGGGCGTGGCAAAACTCTTCACCTCACCATACACTGTTCCTACGCCCAAGTCGAGGAAGGCAGCATAGTAGTAGGTGGTGCCCGGCAGCAACCCCTTCTGGGTCACGGCATAGCTGTCCTTCAGCTCCTCCTGCGTCAGCCGCAGTCCGCTACGCACTTTCTCCACGTCGTCCGACGTAGCAATCACAATACCGCACGAGGCATCCTCAGGATATTTCGCCACTGTGCCTCCCATCGTTGCCGTAGCATAGTCAATGGCCGACACGTCGCCAGTGGTGGCGGTGGCATCCGTTGTCACCAAGCTCTTCACCTCACCCGTATAGGTCAGCTTCCCCTGCAGCGTCACAAAGGCCTGATAGTAGATCACCTGATTGTTCTCCAAACCTGTCAGCGACGACGAGAACTCAGCAACCGAGGCTGCCGACGCAGTCTCCGTCAGCGCCTGCTCGGAAAAACCATACTTGAAGCCGGTGCTGTAAGCGCCACTACTCTGGCCCTCAAGACCCCTCACTGTGCCGTGAAACGTAGCCGTTGTGGCGGTCACGTCCGACGAGCCCGTCACCACCGAGCCTTCTGTAAGCAGCCTTCCAGTACTGGCGGAATAATCGTCACTGTCGCTGCAGGCGGTCAGTACGGCGGCTCCCAACAGGAGCGCCGTGATACCGGTATATATATTTGATAGTTTCATGTTGTTTAAAGTTTTAATTGTGAATTGTGAATTGTCAATCACTCAATCGTAATGCTCTCTACCGTGCAGTGTGAACCGTAGTCCTCGTCAGGCAAAGTAGCATAATCTGCAAACTGCATGGTCATGGTGAGCGCCGACGTAGCGTCGTCCCACTTCACGGTAGAACCTGTATCGTTCGTCCAGCTCACAGTGTACGTACCGTCCTTGTCAACACTAATGGCACGCCCATAGTCGTAGCACGCCGTCTCCCAGCTCTGTTCCTCGCCACGGTTGCAGCACAGCACCATCTTGGCTGACTGTGAGAACGTGAAGCCACTGAGCTTGAACGTCACATTGATCTTCTGGTTCTTCTTCAGCTTCACTGCCGACGGGTCAATAGCGTTGTTGCCATCACCCCATGGGTTGTACAGCTGACAGCGGAAGTACTTGTCGGCCTCAAGGCCTACCCACAGCTTCGAAGCGTCGAAGGACACCGAGACAGGTCCCGTCTGACCACCACCAACAGGCTTGTAGGTGAAGTTGGCCACCAGATAGCTGTTCACATTCCCGTTGGTATCCTTGTCGCCAGCAACGCCCAGCACAAGCTCAGAACCGGCATCTACCTTCATCACCTGCCACTCCTTGCCCTTTACCTCAATGGTGCGGCTCTCACCATTCACCACAAAGAAAGTCAACTCCTGGTCAAACACTATCTTCATTCCGTCGATACTGTACGAGCCACTCTCTTCGCCATAGCTCCACGCGCCCTTCTTGGTCAGTGTCAGCTCCTTCTCCAGCGCATCGTCGCCCCACTGCGGAGCCCAGTTCTTTCCGTATTCGCCCTTGCAGACGCTCTCCCAGACCGACGTACCGCCGTTCCACCACAACCAGTCGTAGGCGGCATCCTCGTTCACCTTGAAGGTCATCTCAGCCCCCTGGAACTCAACACCGTTGATGTCCGTCGTAAAGAGCTTCGTCTCCATATCCTCAATCTCGGGCAGCTGCGGTGTCGTAGCCTCTATGTACTCCTTCTCGCCCGAAGGAATCTTCACCGTGCCCCTCTTCACGTCCTCGGCTATGAAGTTCCAGATAATCCACCAAGCACCTTCGCTGTTCGTACGCATCGTCGCCAGCTGCAGCATATACTGACTCAGCTCCGTAATCACAATGTTCGTCGTGTAGTTGTCGCACACCGCATCGAACCCCGTGTTGTGCATCGAAAAAGCATCCGTGAACGACAGCGTGGGGTGAGCATTGTCCGACACGTTCAGGTTCCACTTTCCATTATAAGTAGACCCCTCGTCGCCACGATACTCAGTAATCGTACAACCCTTCACATCGTCGAGCGAGAACTCCATATACGAATCCATGTAGGGCGAATCCTCGGGAATGAGCCATGACTGGAAACCCGGGTCCCAGTTCGGCACCATGTGGTTAATACCAATGTTCGTATCCGCACCACCGGCTTCGTTCATCACGTTGTCCGGGCTGCAGTACATTACGGGACCGGAACACTGACCTACACCGTAGGCCTTGTCGCAAGGCACCCATCTCTTCGACTTGCCAACACCACCCGCAAGGTATGTGTACAGCGGATTCTCAAGCGCACCCATGTTGTTGGTGCTGATGGTAAACTTCTGCGGCTCACCATAAACAATGCCACCGCGGGTGGCAACACCCATCGTCACCTCATACTCACCCGCAAAAGGCAGCAACGTTGTCACCTCATGACCTTGGCTACGACCGTTGGGCTGCACCCAATAGCATGCATAGTTCTTGCCAAGCTTACTGCTGAAGGTGACGTTGTTCTGTCCATCGACGTTAATGTCGAAAGCTACGCCCTGCACCAGGTCAGCCGATGTGATGTCCTGACCACCCAGCGAATGCTCGTCGGGTGAACAGGCCGTCAGCAGCAGCGCTGCCATCATGAACGACGCGACTGCCAAATATATTTTATTTACTTTCATAACGTTTTTCTTTAACTTTCAATTGTCAATTGTGAATTATCAATTATTTCTCAATTACTTCCAACCGTTATTCTGCACCAGTGTACCATTCGACAAAGCAATCTCGTCGTTAGGAATCTGACAGAAGCCACGCTTTGCCTTGAAGTTGTCAGCTGTGACCACTACCTTGTCAGCAACAGCACCGCTCAGCACATCAACGTTCTTTACCAGATGAGTGGCAGCATAGTCAAGACCCTGACGCAACAAATCCCAATAGTTGATGCTCTCGAAAGCAAATTCCCAGCGGCGCTCCTGAAGCAGCAGCTCGTTGGTCACGGCATTCACATTGTGCGAATTGTCACCAAAAGCACGCGCGCGAACCTTATTGAAATACGACAGACCGTTATTGCTACCCAACTCAGCAGCCATCAACAGCACGTCAGCATACCGCACAATCACATAATCCTGGAACTGTGACTCCTGGAAACCGCAGTTATGTTCCAGCGCATCACTTGCAGTCGTACCGTCGCTGTAAACCATCGGACTGTACTTCTTCACCGTATAGCCAGTATACTCGCGCTGTCCCTTCTGCTGGATTGTCAGGTCTGCACCTGCAGCAGCCACGTTAACGATAGAAGCGTCGCGACGCGTGTCCTTAGAGTCAAACGAATTATAGAAAGCAGGATCTACCGTGCAGCAACCCCAACCCAGTCCCAGAGGAGGCAGATTCACGTCGCGTACGCCCATCATCACCAACCAACGGTTACCGTCGTTGTTGCCATCATAGTCCTGCGTCGATGTAAACTTCATCGACAGTATCACCTCCGCATTGTCATCACCAGCGTATGTTCCAGTCAACTTCGTGAAGTCCTCAAGGGTAGCAGGAGAGGCTGTCTTCTCGGTATATACGCCTGACGAGGGGCGCCACAGGTTCTTATACTCTGCCACAAGGTCGTATCTTCCCGAGGTAATGATGTCCTCGCAGGCTGACAGCGCCTCTGCCTTGGTAAGACCGGCAGGTTCATGACCATAGACGCCCGTATAGAACAGATATACGCGAGCCAGCAGAGCCTTAGCGGCATATTTCGTAATGTGACCGTCGTATTTGCCGTCTTGATCAGGAATATTCTCTGCAGCATACTTCAGGTCGCTGATAATCAGCGCATACACGTCGTCGGGGGTAGCCTGTGCCACATACTCCTTCGTAGGAACAGTCAACAGAGGGATATTCTCCCACAGACGAACCATATCGAAGTACAGCAGGGCACGCAGGGCCTTGGCTTGGCCAATGTAAGAACCACGCTGGCTGCCATCAGCTTTCCAGCCAATCTGCTCCTCACGCGAGATAAGCTCGTTGCAACGGTACACACCCTCATAATAGCGTGCCCAGTCGCTTTTATAGATGTTCAGGTCCGAGGGCGACTCCGACTGATTGAAACGGTCTATCACCTGATAGTTCCGACCGTCGGAATTGCCCAACGCTCCAAAGCACTCAGAGCCCATCACCTCTGATGCCAGATAAAAACTGATACCCGGGTTCGAGCTCGTCTGCCGCCATCCGTCATAGCAGCCTATCAGTGCGCGATACGCATCGGTTTCGCTCTTGTAGAAGGTCTCCGTATTCGACTCCGTCTTTGACGACGTGTCGAGGAAGTCCTCTGAGCAGGATGCCAGTGCCAAGCCGAAGACTACCGCACCAGCCATAAATATCTTGTTATTCATAATTGTCTTCATTGTTATCGTTTTAGAACTTCAGATTAACACCAAATAAATAGGTACGAGGACGAGGGTAATAACCAATATCGATGCCGCTTACCCAATCCTCTACGCCATAACCCACCTCGGGGTCCATGCCGTCGTACTTCGTGAATGTAAAGGCATTCTGTACCTGGAAGTACAAGCGAGCCTGCGAGAGCCACTTCTGCCTTAGCAGCTTCGAGAAGTCGTAACCCACCGTGATGTTCGAGATACGCAGATAGTCGGCATCCTCCACGAAAAGGTCAGAGAATTGCCAGTTGATGTTCTTCTCCGTCACACGCGGAATCTCGTTCGAGGTCCCCTCACCAGTCCAGCGCTCCAAAATACGCGTGGTATAGTTCGCCTTGATGTCCGTGAAGCTACGGTACGACTGCACAATCTGCTGGCCAAAGGCACCGCTGGCTACTAACGAGAAGTCAATTCCCTTCCAGTCGAAACCGAGGTTAAAACCCATCGTCACATCAGGAATACCATTACCCAGGTTCACCTTGTCGTCGTCGTTGATTACACCGTTGTGGTCAATGTCATAGTACTTCACGTCACCTGGCTGTACGTCAGCTTGCAGCACACCGTTACCGGCGGCTATCCAGTCCGTAATATCCTGCTGGTTCTGGAAAATGCCAGCTGTCTTATAACCCCAGAAGTAACCAATAGGCTCTCCATTCGAGGCACGGTAAATCTCAGGAGCATTGTCATAGATGACAGCTGTCGAGCCGTGTACCATACCGTCGGCAGTAGGGATGTTGCCTACCTTATTCTTATTATAGGCCATATTGGCACCAACGTTGTAACGGAAGTCCTTACCAATCTTGTCGTTCCAGTTCAGTGACAGCTCAATACCGGTGTTCTTCACGTCACCACCGTTGATGATGGGAGGATTGGTACCTGTCGTGGCGGGAACAGGAGCCTGTACGAGCCAGTCCTTCGTAGTTTTGATATAGAAGTCGAAGTTCACATTCAGGCGCTGGCTCAGGAAGCGGGCATCGAAACCAGCATTAAACTGCTCAGAGGTTTCCCATGTCACGTCCTCGTTCGACATACGCGAGGGGTAAGCTCCCCAGTACTGTGCCAGCACCGACGAGATACTGCTCAGATCGTTGCCGAAGAAATAGTGGGTATTGGTATTCTTGATGGGAGCCAGATACTGGTAGGCTGCGATGTTGGCATTACCTACTTGTCCCCAGCTGGCACGCAGCTTGAAGTAGTCCATCACCTTCGTCACAGGCTCCATAAACTTCTCGTTCGTCAAGACCCAACCTGCCGATACAGAGGGGAACCAGCCATAGCGGTGGCCTCGGGCGAAGTTGGAGCTGCCATCGCAACGCAGTGTGGCGTTAATCATATAAGTCTCTTTCCAGTTCCAGCCGAGGCGTCCGAAGTAGGACACTGAGCGGCTGTCGCCGTGGGGACTGCCGCTGGCGCTCAGTCCGTCACCACTGGTGGCTGCAGAACCATTGCTGACATAGGCATATTCCCAAGTATCGAAGCCTTCCTTCAGGTCTTTCTGTCCTGCGCCAACGTATGTACCTTCATAGCGGTATGACTCCATACCTACCAGTGCATTGAAGCTATGGTCTTTAATCTTCCAGTCATACTGCAGCGTGTTGGTCCATGTCATGCCCAGTGAGTGGTTCATGTTCTGTCCCACGGTAGTGCGCTGATGCTGTGTGTCATACTTTGAGTACTGATAGATGCCGCTGAAGTTGCGATATTCACTGGAGCCTGCAACGACACCGAAGACGGTGCGGTACTTCAGTCCCTTCAGTGGAGTGAGCTCAGCATAGACATTGGCGTTGAGGGTTGAGCCCTTGCTTTCGTTATATGTCTGCATCATGTTGGCATAGGGGTTTCCTGCTCCCTCTGCCCAGCCGTCTGAGCCATAGTAGTTGGTATCGAAATAGGGGTCACCGTCGATGGTGTTAGGACCATATACCGGCAATATGGGTGCGACATTGAATGCGCTGCGCAGGGTGCTGTTATACTGGTTGCCGACGCTGATGCCTGTGGTGTTGGTGTAGACGAAGCTAACCTGTTCGCCGACCTTGAGTAGGTTTTGGATGACCTTGTGCTCAGAGTTGATGCGGAAGTTGTAGCGTGAATAGTCTGAGACATCTGATCCACCGACGATACCTTCCTGATTGGTGTAGCCGAGGGTCATGGCGTAGTTGGATACGGCAGAACCGCCAGTTACGCCGATATTGTAGCTTTGTGTAATGGCGTTATCCTTGAACATCTCGTCCATCCAGTTGGTATTAGCGTCGATGCCCTTATACTTCGACCAGTCAATGGGCGCCTGGCCGTCGTTGACGGCCTGCTCGTTCATGATGGTCATATATTGGTTGGCATCCAGCAGGTCAACCTTGCGAGCCACGTTCTGCCAGCCGAGGTAGCCGTCGAAGGAGACGACGGAGCGTCCTTCCTTACCGCTTTTAGTAGTGACGAGCACGACACCGTTGGCCGCCTGTGCGCCGTAGATAGCTGCTGAGGCAGCATCCTTGAGCACGTCGATGCTCTCGATGTCGGCAGGATTCAGGGTGTTGATGTCGCCCCCGATACCGTCGATGAGATACAGAGGCCCAGAATTGCCGATGGTACCTAAGCCACGAATCTGGACTTTCAATCCTGAACCAGGCTGACCAGAGGTGGAGGTAATGTTGACGCCAGGTGTTTGTCCCTGCATGGCCTGCAGTGGATTTGTTGTGTTCATCTTGGCGATGTCGTCACCCTTTACCTGTACTGTGGCACCGGTAACAAGTTTCTTTTTCTGTACACCGTAACCAATGACCACGACCTCTTCGAGTGACTGTCGGTCCTCGTCGAGGGTTACGTTGACGGTGTTGGCTGCGCCTACCTTAACTGTCTTAGTGAGGAAGCCCACATAAGAGAACACAAGAGTCTGTCCCTGTTCTGCCTGAATGGTATAGTTGCCGTTGAAATCGGTAACAGTACCATTTTTAAGTCCCTGCACGTGTACGGTAGCGCCTATAAGCGGTTCACCGTCTGTAGCAGAGGTGACTTTACCGTTAACAGGTTTAGCAGAAAGAGCCGCAGACAATGTTTGCACCGTGAGAAGAATCACGATGAGCAGCGATTGCTTTAGACTGTTTTTTTGCATAAGAGAATTAGTTAATAGTATATAATTTGGTTAAGTTTTTGCAAAAGTAGGATGATTATTTGTAAGGTGGGGGAAAGTATGTTGCGAATAAAGGCAACAATGTTGCTGAGGGCATTTTCGTGAGCTTGCCGAAAACATGGATTCCACTTTTCAAAACATGATGACGTGCGAAGGAGAGAAAAAATCAGTATCTTTGCTCTATATTCAGAAAAAAATGTAACTTTGCAACATGAGAAGACTTAGCCTTTTTATCTTGACGCTGCTCTGCCTAGGAAAAGCAACAGCCGAGAATACGTTCCAGACGCTCGGCATCCAGAACGGACTGCGGAGCAACTCGGTAACTAGCCTTATGGCCGACAGTCACGGATACCTGTGGATAGGCACATACCTGGGTATCAACCGCTACGACGGACATGAGGTGAAGACGCAATGGCAGCAAAGTAGCGATCCACAGCTGAGAGAGGTGTTTGGCCAGACTGTTACGGCAATAGAGGAAGATGCGAATGGCTACCTGTGGATAGAAGCTGAGAACGGCTCCTATTACATCTATGATACCAAGAGTGCGCGGTTCGAGGCAGGTGCTGAGAAGGCGCTGAACGAACTTGGCATGCACTTGAAGGGAAAGTATAAGGTGAAGGTGGGCGGCAAGGGCCTGCTATGGGTGCTCACGGAGACGGGAATCATGCGGTATGACTATCATGGCAATGTGCTCAAGACGTGGAAGATGCCCGTCAAACTGCCGGGCAAGGGCAACGCGGTGGTGGCCGAGATGTCCGACGGCTTGTACTTCAGTGCCGCTGGCGGCGTGTGGCATTTTATGAGCGGCAGCGGAGAACTGCGTCGTGAGCCGCTGCCGGAAAATATGGGGGATGCTGTAGACGAGACATGTCTGATGGCAGATGCCGACGGTACGTTGTGGATGTATAGCACGCGTGACGAGCAGGTGTGGAGATACATCGTTGGCGGACGAAGGGTAATGGAGTTGGTGAGCTTGCCAGGGGGAACCGGTGGCTCGCAGAACAATGCTATACGCGACATGATGGACGACGGCAGGGGACGCATCTGGATAGCAACAGACCACAAGGGACTGTTTGTGTATAACAAGAATACGGGGGCAATCTCTTCGATGCGTCATGACCACGACCGGCTGCAGTCGCTGGCATCAGACAATGTGACGTGTCTGACCATCGACCGCGACGGTACTGTCTGGGCGGGACACTTAAAGACGGGCATTTCCTACACCAGTGAAGCCAATGGTATCATGCAGTCGCATGCACGCCGGTGTGGCGATATCCTGACAATGGCCTACGATACGGCGGGGAACTTGTGGCTAGGTACCGACGGCGAGGGAGTGTATATAGAGCGGAGAAACGGCAGCATAGTGGAGACGGCGCTGCCAAATATCACGGTGATGAGCCTCATAAGCGACGGAAGGGGAGGTATGTGGGCAGGAACCTACAATATGGGACTGTACCACCTGACAGACGAAGGGCACTGGAAACGCTATGCCCCCGAACTGGGGACGTTCCCCACGGAAAACGTGTGGACGCTGGCGGTGGATGACCGGGAGCGCGTATGGGCGTCGTCGCCTATCGGAAAAACCGTCATCTTCGACCCCAAGGACGAAAGCACGCGGGTTGTCACCAACGATAACGGCGGCGATATACAGGTCAACGCCATTCGTTATGATGGTGGGGCGACGATGCATCTGGGGTCGGTATATGGACTGTGGACGTACGACCTGGTGAGCGACAGCTGCAGGGTGGCTTTCGGCAACAAGCGCGAGACACAGAAATGGCTGAACCAGATGATTATCGACGTGAAGGCCGACAGGCAAAAGGGGTTGATGATGTTGGTTCACCCCGACGGCATAACGGTATACGACACCAAGCGCGATACGTTAAGCTACGTCCGCCGCAGCAATGATATCATCAAAGGAATGACACGCGACCGCAATGGAGTCTACTGGTTCTGTACCACTAACGGTAGCGTGCTGGGCATATTGCCGCAGCGACATGCTCGTGGGCTCGAACTGATACGCCGCAGTTTCCTGCCCAGCGTGGGTATACCGCAGTTCTACTTCAACGGCGATGCCATGCTGTGCTCCACACAGGGCGAGATACTGATGGGCGGCACCGAGGGATATATGAGCATCGACCCAAGGCAGCTCATGGCTACCAAGACGGAAGAATACGGATTGACCATCAGCGAGATAGCCGTCGGCGACAGCCTGCTGAATGAACATACAAGTATCGTAAAACTCAACTACGACGATGCATACCTCACGGTGAAGTTCTTTTCGGGCAGTCTGGAGAATGTATGCAAAATACGCTATGCCTACAAGCTTGTCGGACTAATGAGCGACTGGGCAATAACCGACCACAACTACGTAGCCTTCGACGCGCTGCCTCCAGGCAACTACACCCTGCAACTTTGCATCTGCCGAGAGGACGGCACCATGAGCACACCGTGCGAACTGCGCATCAGCGTGGCACCGCCCTTCTATCGCACACTGCCCATGTACGTACTGTATGCCATTATTGTCATGGGAGCACTCTACCTGCAATGGCGTAACATGCGCAAAAGGCAACGTGAGCGTGCGGAACGACAGCAACAGCTCATGGAACGGCAGAAAATGGAACAGATTACGGAGATGAAGCTGCAGTTCTTCACCAATATCAGCCACGACCTGCGTACGCCGTTAACGCTCATCATCTCCCCCCTGGAGCAAATCATCAAAAAGCTGACGGCGGAATCAAAGTTACAGGTTCATGACTCCCTGCTGCCGCAACTCAAGAATATCCACAAAAATGCCGAGCAGCTTCTGAGGGAGGTAAGTGCGCTGCTCGACTTCCGCCGGCTCGACGCAGGAGGAGAGACCCTGAACGTGCAGCGCGGCGACATCGTGGACCATCTCAACAGCATACTCGTATCCTTTAGCGACTATGCCGAAGAGCGCAGCATCCACCTCAGTTTCCATCACGATACCGACAGTTTCCTGATGGACTACGACCGCGAGAAGATCAACAAGGTAATATACAACCTCTTCTCCAACGCCCTGAAATTCACATCCGCAGGCGGCAGCGTCTCGTTGTCGTTCCACCAGGAGCAGGAAGGAGTAACTATCGCTGTAGCCGATACCGGCAAGGGCATATCCGACGAAGACAAGCCCAACATCTTCAATCGCTTTTATCAGTCGGCATCCAATGACAGCTCGCAGACGGGCAGCGGCATCGGCCTCCACATCGCCAGCGACTATGTCCGCATGCATCACGGCACTATCAGTGTCAGCGACAACAGTCCCGTTGGCAGCATTTTTACTATTACACTGCCCATAGAGACAGGCTCACAAGGGGACTCCACCTCCTGTGAGAAGCGAGGGAATCGCGGGGACGGTTCTCGTGATAGAAGCGAAACGAGAGATCATAATCCCCATGATGCTCACCGCAAGACAATCCTCATTGTCGATGACAATCAGGACATGCTTTCGTTCATCAGTTCCTGTATGAAGGAGGACTATCAGGTACACACAGCCGCCGACGGAGCGGCCGCCCTCGACGTCTTGCAGCGCGAACAGGTAGACCTCATTGTCAGCGACGTAATGATGCCTGGCATCGACGGCTTCGAACTCTGCCGCAGGGTGAAGACCGATATCAGCCTGTCGCACATACCCATCATACTGCTCACGGCACGTACTACCGACGTAAGCCGCATTGAAGGACTGCAGCTGGGAGCCGACGACTATCTCACCAAACCGTTTAATACGGAGGTGCTGCGTCTGCGGGTAAAGAAGTTTATCGACTGGGAGAATAACAACCACCGGCAGTTCCGCCAGAAAATGAATATCGAACCCAGCGAGATTACCATCACACCACTCGACGAGCAGTTCATCAAACGCGCCATTGCCCTGGTAGAGAAGAATATCAGCGATTCCGATTTCTCGGTAGAGACAATGGCAGCAGAGGTGGGTATGGCGCGTACCACACTCTACAAAAAACTAATGGCCATCACCGGACAGGGACCTGCAGAGTTTATACGCACCATACGAATCAAGCGCGGAAGGGCACTGCTGGAGGCCTCACAGATGCAAATCACGGAAATTGCCTACGCAGTAGGCTTCACCACCGTCAAGAGCTTCACCATGAATTTCAAGGCCGAGTATGGCATGACTCCTACAGAATTCCGACAGAAATCTACTGATAACTCATAGAGTTAGCCATGCTATATCATGGTCTTAGTAGTTCCATCAAAGTTTACCCGGACTAAACTCATGCTTTAGTCCGGGTAAAGTCGTAGTTTGCCCCGGGTAAACTACATGTATCCCAGCCAGCGCAGGATGTCGTTGAGGTTGGCAACGACCATGAGCAGGATGAGGATGCCAAAGCCAATGTACTCGGCACGGATCATGAATTGCTCGGAGGGCTTGCGGCGCGTGATGGCTTCGTAGAGCAGGAAGAGCACATGGCCACCGTCGAGGGCGGGGATGGGCAGGATGTTCATGAAGGCGAGGATGATGGAAAGGAAGGCCGTCATCTTCCAGAACATATACCAGTCCCACATGGGCGGGAACAGGCTTCCGATGGCTCCGAAACCACCTAACGACTTGGCGCCCTCGGCGGTGAAGACGTACTTCATGTCGTCGACATAGCCAGCCAGCACATTCCAACCGTACTTGATGCCAGCGGGAATACTCTCGAGGAATCCATATTCGCGGGTGTAGGGCTTGTAGAGTCCTGCCAGCGAGCGGGTCATGAAGCCCAGCTTCAGGTCCTCGGTAAGCACCGTCTGTGCGGTAACTGTCGTGTCGCAACCAGCATGCTGATAGGTCAGCGTCACCGTCCTTACCTTGGTGCTGTCGGCATGGGTAGTAGCTACTGCCAGCTGGTCGGAGAGACGTCCTATCTCAAAGACGAACGTGTTGTAAGAGTCAACCTCACGACCGTTGATAGACAGTATCTTGTCGCCCTTCTGCAGTCCAACCTGGGCAGCGGGTGTTCCTGGCATCACGCTGTCGATATCGGCGGGGAGGAAAGGTTCTACGAAGCGGGGCTCCGACTTCAGCATGTTGAGCAGGTTGAGTTCACCGGGCAGGGTAATGTGCTCGTGCTTGCCGTTGCGAATCACTTCTACGTCGCGAGCCTCGGAAAGCATGCGGTAGAGGTCGGCAGAGAAGTCCTTGAACGTCTTGCCGTCGGCAGCCACGAGGATGTCGCCGTCCTGGAAACCATAGGACTTGGCTTCCTCATTGAACTTCATGTTGATTTCGTCCACAGGGATATAGGTGTCGCCCCAGTGGAAGAGAATCATCGAGTAGATGAACAGTGCCAACAGGAAATTCACCAGGACGCCGCCAATCATGATGAGCAGGCGCTGCCAAACGGGCTTGGTACGGAACTCCCAGGGATGCGCCTCCTCCGAGAGCTTCTGGTTGGTCTCGTCAATCATACCGTCGATGGCGCAGTAGCCGCCCAGCGGTAGCCAGCCGAGGCCGTACTCCGTTCCAACGTATTCCTTCTTCTCGTTGCCCTCCTCATCCTTCTTGGTGGGCACTACCTCGGGCTTCAGTTTCAGCAGTCGTCGAAGCCAGGTGTCGTAGGTGCTGAGGAGGTGGAACTGTGGGTTAAAGAACAGGTAGAATCTCGTCACCCTTACCTTAAAGAGTTTGGCAAAGGTGAAGTGCCCCAGTTCGTGGAGCAGTACCAGCAGGCTGATAGCCAGCATGAATTGTAACAGTCTTATCAGAAATACTTCCATTGTCGTTTATTTGATTAATTCAGTTGCTATGCGACGGGCTTCAGCGTCCGTTGCAATATAAGTCTCGTAAGTGGGATTCTTGTCGAACGTGGCCTTGGCCATGGTCTCGGCAATGACGTCGCCCATCTGGAGGAAACCGCAGCGGTCCTCGAGGAAGGCACGGTTCACAATCTCGTTGGCAGCGTTGACGATACACGGCATGTTGCCGCCCTTGGCCAGTGCCTCGTAGGCCATCGCCAGGCAGCGGAACTTCTTCAAGTCGGGCTCGAAGAACTCCAGGTGCTGGGCTTTGAAGAGGTCCAGTCTGTCGCCACTGAGTGGCAACCTGCGGGGGAACGAGAAGGCATACTGTATGGGCAGCCGCATGTCGGGCACGCCCAGCTGTGCCTTCACCGAGCCGTCGTGGAACTGTACGGCAGAGTGGACGATTGACTGCGGATGGACGAGCACCTGAATCTGCTTGGCATCGACGCCAAACAGCCACTTGGCTTCGATGACCTCGAAGCCCTTGTTCATCATCGAAGCCGAATCGATGGTAATCTTCGCACCCATGTCCCATGTCGGATGGCGCAGGGCGTCGGCCTTCGTCACGTGGGCAATCTCCTCCATCGACTTCAGACGGAAGGGACCGCCCGAGGCTGTCAGCAGGATTTTTTCTATGGGGTTCTGGTCTTCGCCCACCAATGACTGGAAGATGGCCGAGTGCTCGCTGTCGACGGGCAGGATAGGGGTGTGGTACTGCTGTGCCAGCTGCAATATCAGCTCGCCAGCCACCACCAGCGTTTCCTTGTTGGCCAGTGCGATGGCCTTACGCGCCTTGATGGCATGGATGGTAGGCGACAGTCCTGCAAAGCCCACCATAGCGGTGAGCACCATGTCGATGGGCTGTGCCTCGACAATCTCGTCGAGTGCCCGAGCCCCAGCATATACCTTTACGTCGGGCATATCGTCCATCAGTCGTCGCAGTTCGTCGTAGCGCTGCTCGTTGGCAATGACGACGGCTGCAGGCTTGAACTTATGCGCCTGCTCAGCCAGCAACTCCACTTTGTTGTTAGCCGTCAGGCAGTACACCTCATAGAGGTCGGAGTGTTCCTCGATGACCTCCAGGGCCTGCGTGCCTATCGACCCTGTGGAGCCGAGAATGGCTATTTGCCGTTTCGATGGACTATTTGACAATTTACTTTTTTCCATTTCTGTGTGGTAGCTATAGCGTTAGAATTCCCTCGGGGAGGTTCATCGTGATTTGTTTCTTGGCCATGTCGATGTTTTCGATAAGGTCATCGTTGGCGGGGATGAGCGTGCCGTCCTCCAGCTCGAAGAGCAGGTTGGCGGTGGAGTCATCGATGGCAGCAATGCGCCCTATGACAGCAGCGCTGCTTGCCTCGACCAAGTTGAAGCCTATGAGCATGGAGAGGGAAGGGGTATTGTCTTCCTCGGCCAGCGAACGGGGGAAGAAGACGTTGCAGCCTGTCAGTTCCTGTGCACGCTGCTGGGTGTCGACATCCTCAAACTTCATGATAGCCGTGGTATCGCCCTTGAAGCGGTACTCTTCTATAAAGAAAGGAACGAGGATGCCGTCGACTTCCAGGATGAGGTAGTCGCAGTCCACACGGTCGAAGACGTCGTCGTCGAAGAGTAGTGTCACTTCGCCCTTCACACCGTGGGTCTTGCCCAAACGGCCTATGCGGTAAACTTCTTCTTGTCTGATCATTATATTCTTTCTATCTTCGCGCCGAGGGCATTGAGTCGGCCCTCGATGTTCTCATAGCCACGGTCAATCTGCTCGATATTGCTGATGGTGCTCGTGCCTTCGGCACTCATGGCGGCTATCAGCAGGGCAATGCCCGCACGGATATCGGGGCTCGACATGCGCTGGGCGCGGAGCGTCAGCTTGCGGTCGTGGCCTACGACAACAGCGCGATGGGGGTCGCAGAGGATAATCTGTGCACCCATGTCGATGAGCTTGTCGACAAAGAACAGTCGACTTTCGAACATCTTCTGGTGGAACAATACAGAACCCCGGGCTTGGGTGGCCACTACGATGAGCACCGAGAGCAGGTCGGGTGTCAGTCCTGGCCAGGGGGCATCGGCAAGCGTCATGATGGTGCCGTCGATGAACGAGTCGACGACATAGTGCCTCTGACGGGGAATGTAAAGGTCATCGCCGTCCACACGAACCTTGACGCCCAGTCGGCGGAAGGCATCAGGAATGATGCCGAGGTCGTTGACAGACACATTCTCGATGCGGATGCCATTACCACACATGGCAGCCATGCCGATAAAGGAGCCTACCTCAATCATGTCGGGCAGCAGGCGGTGTGTAGCACCATGCAGTTCCTTGACACCAACGATGGTCAGCAGGTTTGACCCGATGCCGCTGATGCTGGCTCCCATGCGGTTGAGCATGTGGCACAGTTGCTGGATGTAAGGTTCGCAGGCAGCATTGTAGATTGTGGTGGTGCCCTTTGCCATGACAGCAGCCATGATGATGTTGGCCGTTCCCGTCACTGAAGCCTCGTCCAGCAGCATATAGGTACCTTTAAGGTGAGGGGCATCAATCTCGTAGACATCGCGGCTTTCGATATGGCGGAACTTGGCTCCCAGCTTCTCAAAGCCCAGGAAGTGGGTATCTAGTCGTCTGCGTCCTATCTTGTCGCCGCCCGGTTTGGTGATAATGGCCTTGCCCATACGTGCCAGCAGCGGTCCTATCATCAGCACGGAGCCCCGCAGTTGGGCACACTTATGCACAAACTCATCGCTCTCCAGGTATTCCAGATTCAGTTCAGAGGCCTGGAAAGAGTAGCTGTTCTCGCACCTCGATACCTTCACCCCAATGTCCTTGAGCAACTGGATGAGGTTGTTGACGTCACGAATGTCGGGAATATTCTCTATGGTGACCTCGTCACTGGTCAGCAGCGTGGCACAGATAACCTGCAGCGCCTCGTTCTTGGCGCCTTGTGGCTTGATGGTGCCACTCAGCAGGTTTCCGCCTTCTATCTTGAATGAAGCCATGAGGTGTGTGGTTTATATTGGGTATGTTACTTCTTGCGTTTGCCTTTCTTTCCCTCGTCGGGCGCGATGGCAGATACCTTGCTGAACTTAAACTGGTTAAGGTTCAGCTGTACGGCACCGTCTGTGAGGCGGGCCAGGTCGTCGGCCACCTTCTCGTCGTCGGCAGAGCCGTGTCCCCACGTCAGCAGGTCACGTTTCATTTGGTTTGCCGTCCTGCGTATCAATTCGTCACGCTCACTGCCCTGAGGCATGTCCTTCAGCTTCTCCAGCAGTTCTTCCACCAATCTGCCATAATGGCGTAGTCTTATGCGTGACTGCGGCAGGGGGATGGCGGTGGGCTTGGAGTGAATCTTCTCGGCTCCCGACACGTCGAAAGGCCAGTCGATATCGAGCTGTTTCTCCGACATCAGGTAGAGGTGATCCCATAGTGTCTGCTCGTAACCTGCGTTAGAGCGTATTTGCGGCACCTTGGTGAGCATCATCTTGATAATGGTCTTGGCGCATTTCAGCCGTTCCTCCTTGGAGGGGAGACTGATGGCGTAGTCCACCATCTTCTGGATTTCACGTCCGTACTCGGGCATCAGCAGCTTCTCGCGCTGGGTGTTGTAGTCTAATCCTTGTATATCCATATGTTACAATAATTTCTTGGGCATCTTAGCCACGAAGTCCTTCAAATAGAAGGGTACGTAGTAGGCCACGTCCTCCGTCTGTCCGTTCAGGAGGCGTCGTTCGGCCAGAGGCTGCATCCATTTGGCTATCGGCTCAATGCCATCAATATAGTGGGCATTGGGATGGCTGATAGCTTCCATGCATTTCTTGGCACCATTACCGAAGAAGTAGACGGGTTGCTGGTCAAGCCATTCCTTGTAGGTACTGGCTTCTACAATGTCGGCACCCACCTCGCGTATAGGCTTCAGGCCCCGGTCGTAGATTCCCGCATACACCTCCATGCGCCGTGCGTCGATCATCGGGCATAGCAAAGCATTCTCCTCTACCATTTCCCGTAGCAATACCGGTACGCACAGCAGTTCCAGCGTGGGCACGCTGATGAGCTTCAGATTGCGGGCATAGCAGATGCCCTTAGCCATAGATACACCAATGCGCAGGCCTGTATAAGAGCCTGGGCCGCCACTGACGGCTACCGCATCGAATGGTATAGCGTGGTTATCGGTAAACGACAGAGCCTCGTCAACAAATGTGCCGAGTTGCTCGGCATGATTGGGACCAGTGCGATCTACCTGTTCGAAAATGACGTGCGAATCCTCGCTCACAGCTACAGAACAGATATCGGTACTGGTGTCGATATGTAGTATGCAGGACATAGTTTTCTTCTTGGGTTCCTTACATGAATTAAGATGCAAAGGTACGCTTTTTTCTGCCAAATACCTTATATTTATCAGAAATTAACGTCCGAGGGTCGCCCTTTTCCCTTTTTTTGCGTAATTTTGCACCCTCATAGTACATATTTACGTAAAGATTCTCAAAGATTATGATACAATCAATGACTGGCTACGGCAAGGCTGTCGTAGCTTACAAAGACAAGAAAATCAACGTGGAAGTGAAGTCGCTGAACTCAAAGCAGCTCGACCTTCAGACGCGCATCGCCCCGCTTTATCGTGAAAAGGAAATGGAGATGAGGCAGATGATTGCTGCTGAGGTGATTCGTGGAAAGGTGGACTTCAGCCTGTGGATAGAAAAAGATGCGGCGGTGGACGCTACGCCCATCAATGCGGCATTGGTGGAGAACTATTACCAGCAGATGAAGGACATCAGCACCAAGACGGGCATTCCCATGTCGCCCGACCCCTTCTATACGCTGCTTCGCATGCCCGACGTGCTGGCGAAGACCGATGTCGAGGTGCTCAGCGACGAGGAGTGGGCTGTTGCCCGTCAGGCTGTTGGCGAGGCCCTTGCCGCCTTGGTCAACTTCCGCACACAGGAGGGTGCCGCCTTGGAGAAGAAATTCACCGAGAAGATTGACAACATCCAGCAGCTGCTGGCAGAGATTGAACCTTACGAGAAAGGCCGTGTAGAGAAAATCCGTCAGCGCATCACCGACGGTCTGCAACAGATTCCTGGGGTAGAGTACGACAAGAACCGTCTGGAGCAGGAACTCATCTACTATATCGAGAAGCTCGACATCAGCGAAGAGAAGCAGCGCCTGACCAACCACTTGAAGTATTTCCGCGAGACGATGGCTGAGCCTGCTGGTCAGGGTAAGAAACTGGGATTCATTGCCCAGGAGATGGGACGCGAAATCAATACCACCGGCTCGAAGTCGAACCAGGCCGAGATGCAGAACATCGTGGTGAAGATGAAGGACGAGTTGGAGCAAATCAAGGAGCAAGTGCTGAATGCACTGTAATCAACTTAACTACCGCATGGTTTATAACGACAACGAATTACACGAATTGAAAGCGATGAAAGGAAAGATGCTGATAGTGTCGGCTCCCAGTGGTTCTGGCAAGTCGACCATCGTCAACTGGCTGATGCAGGAGCATCCTGAGTTGAGGCTTTATTTCTCTATTTCCTGCACCTCGCGTGCTCCCCGAGGCACTGAGCAGAATGGGGTGGAGTATTTCTTCCTGACACCAGAGGAGTTCAAGGAAAAGATACAGAACAATGAGTTCCTGGAATACGAGGAGGTGTACCAAGACCGTTTCTATGGTACCCTGAAGGCACAGGTGGAGCGTCAGCGGGAGGCTGGTCAGAACGTGGTGTTCGACGTCGACGTGAAGGGTGGCGTGAACATCAAACGATATTATGGCGACGAGGCCTTGAGCCTTTTTATCCAGCCACCGTCGGTGGAAGAGTTGCGCCGCCGTCTTACAGGTCGTGGCACCGACACCCCAGAGGCTATCGAGGAGCGTCTGGCCAAAGCCGAGTATGAACTGACCTTTGCTTCGCAGTTCGACCGTGTTGTGGTGAACAATGACTTGGAGACTGCCAAGCAGGAAGCTCTCCAGATCATTAACGACTTTCTCAAGGAATAATTCTCTTCGTCCGTAAAAAGTCCGCAGTCTGAATATGATGAGAACGGGTATCTTCGGTGGCTCTTTCAACCCCCTCCACAATGGGCATATCCAGTTGGCTCGACAGTTGCGCGAGGCAGCTGGCTTGGATGAGGTGTGGCTGATGGTGTCGCCCCAGAATCCGCTGAAGCAACAGGATGGACTGTTGGACGACGACCTGCGGCTGCAGTTGGCACGACAGGCACTTGCTGACGATCCTTATATTCATGTCAGCGACTTCGAGTTCCACCTGCCTCGTCCGTCCTATACGTGGAACACGCTGCAGGCTTTGCGTCATGACTTTTCCGATCGTGAGTTTGTCTTGATGATTGGTGGCGACAACTGGGAACGTTTTCCCCGCTGGTATCGTGCCGACGACATTGTCAGCCATTACCGTCTCGTGGTCTATCCCCGCCGTGGCAGCGATATCGACACCGCCACCCTGCCTCCTACGGTTCAGGTGGTGGAGGCCGAGTTGCTCGACATTTCGAGCACCGATGTCCGTCGTCGCGTCCGCCAGGGCAAAACAATAGCAGGCATGGTACCCGACTGCATCATTCCCGCAGTGACGGCGTACTATGCCCGCTAACAGCTATTTCTTTTTTGTGGCTTATTCGTAACGGATATCCACCGCCCGTTTTTGTAGCGTCTTGACGAGCGGGGTGCCGATGACGGTAACGCGGTCGGCAGGCTCTTCGCTTTCGTTGCCATTGTCGCAGGCCCAGCTTTTGCTTACCTTCACGGTAAAGGAACCTCCGCTGACAACGATGGCCTTGTCGCTCTTCACGCCCTTGGGCTTGCCTACGTCGTTGGAGCCCGTGGTGGTGATATTGATGGTGCCGCCCTTGACAATAACGCTGTCTGTGCTGTTGATGCCCTTGCCGCCATCACCCTTGCTGGTGATGGTCAGCGAGCCAGCGTTCATCACGAAGAGACTATCGCTCTTGATGCCTGCTGCCGAGGTAGTGTCTCTTACGCCATTTACAGTTTCCACCTTGCATTTGCCCGAAGTGGTAATGGTGGTCGTACCGCCGTTGATGGTGATACCGTCGTTTACCTTGATTCCTCGTCCGCCTACGGAAGTGACGTCGATGACCAGCGTGCCGTCGTCGATGACGATATAGTCGTCGCAGGCGATGCCGTTCTTACAACTGCCCTTGACGTTCAGCTTGCCAGTGCCCAGGAACTGCATCTGTCCCTCGCTGAAGAACGTACCCTTCTGGTCGTACTCCTGCTCTGTGTATGTTCCACCGTCGGCCAGCGTGTTTTCCGTATTGTCGGAAAGGGTGACGTAGAGCCATTTCGAGCATTGGTTGTTAATGGCGGGACCGTCCTGGTTGGTCAGCGTCAGACCGTTCATCACCAATCCCCATGCCCTTTGGCTGTAAACCAGCAGCGAACCGTCGGTTGATTCCCCGCTTACCGTCAGCTGTAAGTATTTCTCGGAAGCAGAGGTCACGGTGACGTCGGCTCCAGTCTGGTTGATGGCCACCTTTTCTATATCGCCCGTAACACTGGCCGTCATGTCATCGTAGACGATGGTTACGAACAGGGTATCGGGCTCTGAGGGTTCTGGTTCAGGATTCTCCGACTGCTTGTACTTCTGGGTGAAATAGTCCAGGTCGTATTCGTTGTCGTTGGTGCAGGCCGTGATGGTCAGTGCAGCCAACAGTATGGTGAACAGTTTCTTCATCGTCGTGTCGTTATTTAGAATTTGTACTTGTAGCCAAGGCCTATCATGTGGATGTTCCCCTCGCCGTCGTCATCATTGCTGTTTACCGTCTGGTATCGGTAGGTAAGCGACAGCACGTGCTGTTTCTTTATCTTGTAGTCAGTACCCAATTGGTAGCGCATCTTGCTGATACCGTCGTTGTCGTTGAACATCTCTATGTTGGCAAAGGGCTCAAACTTGTTCTTCGGCTTGTCGTAGCTCACCTGCAGTCGGCTGCGCAGCACGTTCTTCCCTTTTCCACTCACCGGTTCCATGGTGTAGCCAGAAATGTAGTTATTGTCATTGGCATCCTCTCCCCACTTGAAGTTATATTTCTTGTCCTGTGCCTCCGGACGGTAAGTGTACTGCCAGCGTTCGCGCAGCGAGAGGTTGAAGTTGCCCAGCGCCACGCTACCCTGCAACTGTAGGTTGAAGCGGTGGCGTACGCCCCAATAGGAAGGTGTCCATTTATTGGGCAGTTCGTTTTTCCACGTCAGTTGTTCCGCATTGTTGTCATAGAGGAAGTTATAGCCTGCCGAGGCCTTCAGTCCTTTCACAATCTTGTATTCAGCATTGACGCCCGCGCTCCATCGGTCGGCAGTCTTGGTATTGTTACGTGTACGGAATTCTCCTTCCAGTCCCACGCTCCATTTCTTGTTGAGTTTCTTTTCGGCACCCAGTTCATAGTACATGCCGAAGTCGTCACTTTGGGCACTGGTCATCAGCGTCATACCAATGGTAGCCCAAATGATGCAAAACAGTCGTTTCATTGTTTTCAAGTTTAGTAATCGGTTGCAAAGGTAACCAAAAAACCTCTGTCCTGCAAATTCTTTCAGCCAACAGCCCTGTTTTTTAAGTTAAATTATTCAAGTTTCGAAAAATAGATAACTGTTTGAATGATACCCTGCATAGCGAGGTAGGTAATAAGAGTAGAAAGAAAAAAAGGAAATAGGATTCAGATTAAGAAAAAAGTTGTATCTTTGCACGCAGAAACCTAAACTATTGAAGAGAATGAAAACAAGACTCATGACCCTTATGATGTGCCTGGCATTAACTGTCGAGGCACTTCCGCAGTCGCTGATTGCCCACCCTTGGCAAGGCAAGCGTGTAGCTTATTTTGGCGACTCGATTACCGACCCCCGCAACAAGGCATCGAACAAGAAGTACTGGGGATTCCTCGAGGACTGGCTGCAGATTACACCCTATGTCTACGGTGTCAGCGGTCGCCAGTGGAACGATATTCCCCGTCAGACAGACAAGCTGAAGCAGGAGCACGGACAGGAGGTCGATGCCATTCTCGTGTTCTGTGGTACCAACGACTATAACAACGGTGTGCCCATGGGCCAGTGGTGGGACGAACGAGAGGCAGAAGTGATGTATGGTCACGGACAGCCGAAACAGCTGGTGAAACGCCTGCAGCGCACCCCGTCGATGGATGCCAACACCTATCGCGGGCGCATCAACATTGCCCTCGACTCACTGAAGCGCACCTTCCCCACCAAGCAGATTGTGCTGCTAACGCCCATCCACCGTTCCGACTTCCACGCCAACGACAAGAACTGGCAGTGCGACGAGTCGTACACCAACCAGTGTGGACTCTATATCGACGACTATATCAATGCCGTCAAAGAGGCTGGAAACCTCTGGTCGGTGCCAGTTATCGACTGGAACGCCTCGTGCGGACTGTTCCCGTTACTGCAGGCACACGGACAGTACTTCAATAATGCCACCACCGACCTGCTGCACCCCAACGACCTGGGCCATCAGCGCATGGCTCGCACGCTGTTGTATCAGCTGCTCGCCCTTCCCTGCACCTTTTAACGTAGAACATTGCAAAACGAAAATGATATGAAGAAACGATTGATGATGGCAGCCATGCTGCTGAACACTATGGCTTTGATGGCCATGACAGGAACCATGAGCTCGCCCAACGGACAGCTCAAAGTAACCATCAGCGACGATGGTGGCATAGCCACCTATGCCGTCAGCTACGACAGTAGGCAGGTGCTGCTGCCTTCGCGCCTGGGCTTCGAGGCCAACTTCGGCGACTTCGCCCAGGAGCTGAAGATGGGGAACCCCACCATGACCGTCGTCGACAGGTATACGACGTTGAAGTACAAGAAACTCAAGCACTCCAGCTTCCAGACGTGTTTCCATCGTTACAGCGTGCCCTTCACTAATGCCAAGGGGCAGCAGATGGCAGTAGTATTCTACGTGGGTGACAACGACATCGCCTTCCGCTACGAAATAGCACGGCCGAAGGGCGACAATCCCAAGTGTGCTGTAGTGAACCGCGAGTTGTCGTCGTTCAGCTTCCCTGACGGCACAACCACGTTCCTTACCCCGCAGATAGGACCTATGACGGGCTGGGAACGCACCAAACCCAGCTACGAGGAAGACTACGAGGCCGATGCCCCGATGGCCAAGCCCTCGCGCTTCGGACAGGGCTACACCTTCCCCTGTCTCTTCCGCGTGCCCGCTGATTCCCAGAACTCCCAGCAGCCTCAGAACTCCCAGATGTCCCAGAAGCCTCAGAAGTCCAAGAGGCCCCAGCAGCCCCAGAACACCTGGCTACTCCTCTCCGAGACCGGTGTCGACGGCAGCTACGTAGGCTCCCACCTCAGCGACTATTCAGCAGAGACCGGCTACACCATCGCCTTCCCCCAGCCTGGTGAGAACAACGGCATAGGCTCTGCTGTGCCAGGAATTCCCTTACCCTACAGCACCCCTTGGCGCACCATCACCGTGGGCTCTTCACTGCAGTCCATCGTTGAGACCACTATTGCCTACGACGTGGTATCGGCCAAGTACGAGGCCTCACAGGAGTACAAGCCCGGACGCTATACCTGGTCGTGGCTCGTATGGCAGGACGAGAGCATCAACTACGCCGACCAGCTTCAGTTTGTCGACCTCGCTGCCGCCATGGGCTATGAATACTGCCTCGTCGACAACTGGTGGGACGAGCGCATCGGGCGCGACAAGATAGAGGAACTGTCGAAGTATGCCCAGTCGAAGGGTGTATCGCTGATGCTGTGGTACAACTCCAACGGCTACGAGAACGACGCCCCGCAGACTCCGCGTGACTGCATGTCGACCGCCATTGCCCGCGACCGCGAGATGGCATGGATGAAGAAAATAGGCGTCAAGGGCATCAAGGTTGATTTCTTCGGTGGCGACAAGCAGTGTACCATGCAATTGTATGAGGACATCCTCTTCGACGCCAACCGCTACGGGTTGCAGTGTATCTTCCACGGCTGCACCATACCCCGCGGCTGGGAAATTATGTATCCTAACTACGTGGCCTCCGAGGCTGTGCTGGCCAGCGAGAATGTCTTTTTCTCCGAAGGTCACGCCAAGAGCCAGGCCTTTGAGCTCTGCATGCACCCCTTCATCCGCAATGCCGTGGGCACTATGGACTGGGGCGGCACCATTATGAACCGCTACCTGTCGCGCGACAACAAGAGCCGTCACCGCCGCTATACTACCGATATTTTCGAGATGGCCTCCGCCATTATCAACCAGACCCCCATCCAGTGTATTGCCCTCCAGCCCAACAACCTCGATGGAGAGCTTCCACAGTTTGAGATTGACTTCCTGAAGCAGGTACCCACCACGTGGGACAATACCCGCTTCCTCGACGGCTATCCCGGTCGTTACGTTGTTCTTGCCCGTCGCAATAGTGACCGCTGGTATGTGGCAGGCCTCAATGCCGAGTCAGTGGCCAAGACCGTGACCATTACCATGAAAGAGTGGGCAGGCCGCACCGTAGACTATTACGTCGACGATGCGAAGAAAGGTCCCCAACTACGCCAGCTGAAGGTCGACAAAAATGGGCTGGTAAGGATTACCCTCCAGCCCATGGGTGGTGTGATACTACAATAACTACATCACGACTTTCTTTCTGTCCTTGATAAAGACGCCACGCCGTGGTGTCTTTATTTTTCGTCCCTGCAAGTCGAACAGTTGTCCGTTGTCTTCAGGCAGGGTGGGGGTGTTGATACCTGTTGCGTTGGTAACGGTGAGCGTACCGTTGACGTAGGTAAACTCGTAGTTTTTAGCCTCGGCACCAGAAACGCTGATCTCGTAAGTTCCTGCAGGACTTAGCTCGTTGGCATCGCAGGTTACGACGGGTAGCTTGGTGAGTACATCTACTGTCTCACGGTTACGGAAACCCTTGATGGTGTATTCCATGACGGGATTGGCAGCTCCATATTCACGCGTGTAGTTGTTGGCCGTAACGGTAAGCGTGGCGGGGGTGACGGTGAATACACCGGGCACGAACTCCACTTCGGGGGTAATGACATCGCCAACGGAAACAGCAATGGGGTATGTGCCTACAGTGGCATTGCGGTCTCCTATCTGCTCACACTCGGCAACGGGTTCGCCCTCGATAGGAGCGCCTGTTACCACAAAGTTGACAGTAGCACCGGTGGCGCCATAGCGACGTGTGGCGGTGGCTGTTACTACAGGCGAGCCTGTGTATTCCACCATGTTGTGCGTTGACCACTGTGGGTCGGCCTTATAGGTTTCCAGCAGGTTCCCGGGCACGAAATAGGTTGCTGCCGATGGTACGAGGCTCTTTCCGAAGTCGACGACACGGTTGGGATTGAGCATCACTACGTATTTGAGGTTGGAGCAACTGGTGAAGGGATACTTACCTAATGACTCGACGCTCTCGGGCAGGTAGATGGTAGTAAGGTTGCCGCATTCGCGGAAGGCATTGTCGGGTATCTCCTTCAGCGAGGTGAAGAAGCGCAGTTCCTCAAAGGTCTTGATATTGTTGTTGGCACGGAACAGTTCACCGATATCGCTGACGGAAGCTGCCTCTTTCTCGCTCAGTTCACCGTCACCATTGAGGTCCCAGTACTTGACACAGACAGCTTTCGTCTGCAAGTCGCTGAAGGTGATGAAGTGGAGCTTGGTGCGCAACGAGGCGATGGCCTGCTCGAAGTCACTGACCGTGCTGGCAGGATCGTCGTAGACGGCCTGTTCCTCCGCGGCATCAGCCTGCTCCTCCTGTGCCATCTCAAGCAGTTCCTTCAACTTTGCCGTCAGATCGTTGAAGTTCAAAGCTGCCTGCATATCCTTTAACGAAACAAAGGCCCAGCGCGTAACATTGCCCTTCATGTCAAAGTAGGCACCCCAAGAGGGACTTGCCGCTTGGCTCCAATGGTCGCCAGCGCCCAGGTATTCGTCCTCGACGTAGTCGGCATCGTTTTGCGGCACCTGCATGGTGAAGGTGTAGTCGTTGGGATCCTGCACGACTTTCCAATAGGATTTACTGCCGACACTGCTGAAGATGCCGTCATAGAAACATGCCTTCACGTCTACGCCCACCTTAGTGTCGGTCGATGTGCGGAACATGACGGTTCCGTTTGAAAGCAAAAAATAGGTGTTCTCATCCATATCTTCGACATGATGGATAGAATAGGGCAGGCCCTCTTTGGTCACTACCGACTGTGTGCCGTAGGCTTCACCCTTGCCGAGGTATTTACGACTGCTGAGGTTGAAAATGTAGCCGATTAGACCCGAGTAGATGGGCGAGAATTTGGGCTGTACGTTGGTGCGTATCTCGACAATGGTGCCGAAGTTTTTCCATACGTCTGCTTTGGCATAGCGCTCCTTGGCGCCGAAGGGGACGTACAGCGTGCATTTGGCAAGATTCACGTTCTTGAACACATCAGCGCCCAGACGCACATTCTCAGGAGTGGGGCATGCGATGCTGACCTCTTTTAATGATGTACAGCCTGCGAACGCCTCCGCTCCCAGTTCGACCAAGTACTCGCTGAGGTTCACCTTCTGCAGCTTACTGCAGTTCTTGAAGGCATAGTAGTAGATGCGCTCCACACTCTCGGGCAGCACCACCGACGTCAGCTTGCTGCAGTTGTTGAAGGTGTTGGCATAGATGGTAGTGAGGTTCTTGAACTGCTTCATCTCGTTGAACGACGTGATGGATTGGTTGAATAACAGCTCTACGTCCTTGATTTCTATGGCCTCCGAGAAACTGATCTCGCCGTCACCGTTCAGGTCGCACTTCTCCATGCAGGTATTGCGCACCTTATTGTCTGCGAAGTCAATGAAATTAAGTTGCTTGCGCAGCGAGCTCTGTGCCTGTCGCATCTGCTCTGTGGTGCTGCTATCATCGTCGTAGACCGCCTGCTCGGCATCCGTTTTCACTCTCTTCTTCTTGGCTACTGCCAGCAGGTTCTCAAGCACCTTTGCGGCTTCGTAGTTTTCTGCCTGTTGTTCGTCGTAGCGCACGAAATACCACTGGCAGTTTTGCTGATATTGCTTGTAGTCGACATCGCTGTATGCACCATAGGTAGGCGAGGACGCGTTGCTGGCATGATTGGGCTGAATACCCAGGTATTTCGAGATGTCAATGTTAACCATACTCGACGGAACCTGAATGGTATAGGCCTGTTCTCCGATGGGTCGTATGCTCCAGTAGGCACTCGCCGTAAGCGACCTACCGTCGACGAACACCGCCTGTATGCCTTCGCCCACATTGGTGTCGGTAGAGGTGCGGAACAGGTATTTGCCTGAATTGCCCGTATCCTCAGAGGTGAGGCAGTATACGTCCTCGCCCATGCCGGATGAATGGTTGACGGTGAACCGCATGGCCGACTCCAGGTCGACAACGGCCTGGGTGTTGTAGGCCTCGCCCTTGGTCAGGTAGCGTCCCGTACCGATGTTATAGATGTAATAGGTTTGTCCTGCCTCCAGCGTAGCGAACTGTCCACCGGAACGTTCGCGCAGTTCCTTGATCTTTCCGAAACCGCTCCAGGGGGCCGTGGTGCTGTAATACGACTTGGTGCCCTGAATGGTGGTCAGCGTTGCCTTGTTAAGCTCTATGTCCTTGAAGACGTCGGTTCCCATCGTTATCTTGTCGGGGCGGAAGGTCTTGGCAGAGAAGTCCTTCAATGCCAGGCAACCTGCAAACGCCTCGCTGCCGATGGCCATAACGGTGATGGGCAGGTCGACAGCGGTAAAGGCTGCGCAGTCGCGGAACGTGCCTGCCTCGATGGCTTTCAGGTTGGTGGGTAGCGTCAGGTTATTTAGGGTTTTGCAGCCGCTGAAGGCTTCCTCGCCAATGGCGAGCATACCTGCAGGCAGAGATAGCTCTTCCAGCTTCTCGCAGCCCTTGAACGAGCGTGCACCGATGGATGCCAGCGCTTTCGGCAAGCGGATGGTGGCCAGGTTCGTACAGCCATTGAAAGCATCGTCAGCGATAGAGGTGATGCCGGTGAAGTAGTAGAGCTCCTGGAAATAGCGCACATTGGTCTTGTTCTTGAATGCCGTTCCCAGGTCGGTCACGGCAGCCGCCTCACCATAGGTCAGTTTGCCGTCCTTGTTGGTGTCCCAGTTCTCCAGACATATCTTCCTGACGTTGCCGTCGGTAAAGCTCATGGGCTTCATGGCAAAGTTCTCGGGCTCCAAACCGATGATGATGGCCCTTTGGTTCGTATAGCCGTCGCCCGAACCACCAATGCCCTGCTGGCCTGGTGTCAGGTTGGTGAGCAGATAGAAACCGTCGCTCACGCCTCCCCATCCCCAGTTGATGTGGTAGCAGTAGTTGCCGTCGTAGCCGTCGCACACGAAGGCATGGCCTCCGCCGGAGTTGGCACCGCTGATATAAATAGGACGCTGTGCCTGGATCTCGTTGTAGATGACATTGTCCCATTGGGCATCGTCGGTAATATCATTTACAAACTTGACCGAGGAACCATAGCCGAAATACTTGATAAAGGCCTGGTAGGCATCGTAAGACTGAGCGCCTGACGCTTTGTTGGTATAGTCCATATTCACCGCAACGCCACAATAGTGCATGAGGTCGGCCACGGCCTTTCTCTGCTTGTCGCTGGCACTGCTGTAGTCGTCCTTCATGTTGGCCCAGTCAATGGGCGAACCCTCGGGAATACCCTCCACATGCAGGTGCTGGCCAGTGGTGGGGTGGGTGCTCCAGGTATCGTAGGCAGGCATCTCAGCCTGCGTCTCGTCTACCGATTTCTCGCGGTTGTAGTAGAGCAACTGCGCCATCGCGGTGGCCACGCATCCCGTTACAGAGCGTCCCTCGCCGAAGTAATCCGGACAGGCCAGGTTGTATGGCGACCCCTGGCTCCAGGTACTCGTCACGAGCGGCTCTACGCGTGGGTGTGTGGAAATCTTGGCTCTCTTGGGCGCTTTCCCGCTCTGGAGGGTAGAAATCTGACTGGCATAGTTGTCCAGCCACTCCTTCATGTTGGGAGGCAGCTGGCGGTAGTCGAAGTCGCCCTTGTCGGTATAGCCCAGGATGTCGTACGTATCGTCGTCGCCCGAAACGATGACATAGCCGTCGTTGGTGCCGCGGTCGAACACGTAGTAGCTCTCTGTCTCGTCTGTGGGAGCCAGTCGTGCAGCATTGGTTACTGCCTTCAGGTTGCTCTTTCCCGATGTTTTCTTCAGGAACTGTGCAGCTTTCTGCTTGGCCTGTTCTCGTGTAATAGGGTTTGCATGCATGCCAAGCACGGTCATGACGCACAACAGGATAGCGATGATTGCTCTTTGTTTCATAGTAAAGGAAAGTTATTGGTGTTTTTATGTTTATACGACGTTCTGTGGCTTGCCACAGAGGAATGCCCTGACGTTGTCGGTGGCTACTTGTAGCAGGCGCTTTCGGGCTTCCTCGCTGGCCCAGGCGATATGAGGCGTGATGAAGGCATTTGGCTGGCTGAGCAGCGGGTTGTCTGCCTTGGGCGGTTCCTCGGTGAGCACATCGGCACAGAAGGCTGCCAACTGTCCTGCTGCCAGCGCGGAGGCTACAGCCTGGTCGTCCACCAGCGGGCCCCGTCCTGTGTTGATGAGGATGGCCGATGGCTTCATTCGCTGCAGCGTCTCACGGTTGATAAGGTGGCGGGTGGTGTCTGTGAGCGGACAATGTAACGAGACAATATCCGATGTGGCCAGCAGCTCTTCAAGCGAAGCCTTCTCGAAGCCTACAGGCAGTGTCTCGGCTTTCTTGCTGGTCAGCGCTTTCACCTTCATTCCGAAGGCTCGTGCAATTTGTGCTACACGCAGTCCGATATTGCCAAGTCCTACGATGCCGAAGGTCTTGCCAGCCAACTCCTTGTGCGAAAAGTCCCAGTAGCAGAAGTCGGGGTTCCTTGTCCAGCGGCCTTGGCGGTTCTCGATGGCATAGTGCTCCGTGCGGTTCGTCACCGTCAGCAGATGGGCGAATACCATCTGCGCCACGCTCTCCGTGCTGTAGGCGGGTACGTTGGTCACAATGATACCGCGCTCGTGGGCGGCCTCGGTGTCCACCACGTTGTAGCCTGTGGCCAGCACACCGATGTATTTCAGCTGCGGCAGTTGCACCATCACCTCACGGCTGATGATCACTTTGTTGGTGAGCACGATGTCGGCATCGGCTGCCCTTGCCACCGTTTCCTCAGGCTTGGTGCGGTCATAGACTGTCACTGTTCCTAATTCCTCCAGTCCCTTCCACGACAGGTCGCCTGGATTGGCCGTAAAGCCGTCGAGTATTACAATGTTCATGCTTTTTATTTTAGTCTGTAAAAAAATCCTATGGTGCCGTAGATGGGGTAGAGGGCCTGCTCTAAGGTCTTGAAGTCGCCGGGGAAGATGCCAGTAAGGCCCCAGTTCAGGTCGGCAGACACGCCAAAGCGCTTGTACACCTGCCAGTCGGCACCAATGCCGATACCCAACTGCATGGTGCGCAGGTCTTCGTCGAATTCGTAGGTAGCCCACTCGCCTTCCTTGTCGCCCATCAGTATCTTGATGCCCGTAGGATTGCCTTCACGCAGATAACCGTCGGAGGCAATGCCGCTGAACTCCTTGCTCAGCAGGAACGACACGTAGGGACCGCCTCTAAGCTCAACCTTCTTTCCCAGCGTGAATGTGGCCTGTACGGGGACGGTAAGCATCCATTGGGTAACCTTCTGGCTCACATGGCCGGTAAACAGTCCAGAAAGTTGGGAGTTTCCTTTCTTTACCTCCATGTGGTATGACTTGGTGGTCACTTCTGCCTCCATACCCTTGTTCTCATAGTGCAGTCCGGCGGTGATGCCCCACCTCTCGCTCAGCGGCAACTTGGCATCAATGCCCACCACGAACGATGGCGTCAGACTGTAGCTGTCGATGCTGCGGATGGTCTCGGGCAGCGGCAGGGGCGTTGTCCCTCCGATACTGTATCCTACGCGGGCCTTGATCTGCAGGCTGTCGAGTACGCCAGCCCTCGCAGTCAGCGCTGCGCTAACCAATAGAATTGTAAATAGGTATTGTCTTCGCGCGAGCTTGCTCGCTTTGCTTGAAAATAACTTCATAACTCCAAGTAATGTCTTAACTCCTTAACTCCTTCACTCCTTAACTCCTTAACTCCTTCACTCCTTAACTCCTTAACTCCTTAACTCCTTAACTCCTTAACTCCAAGTAATGTCTTAACTCCTTAACTCCTTAACTCCTTAACTACTTCCCATAAAACACTTCCACCTCATCGACATAGAGCGTACTGCCGACAGCGCCCTCGAACTCGGCACCGTACTTGCTCGACGAGAACACGAGTGCCAGGTTAAAGTCCTTGTTGGCCACCATTTCTTCGGGAGCATCTCTGCCCTCGAAGAACATCTCAAAGAATGTCCATTCGTCAGTAGGCGGTAAAACAGGGACGCGCGCTATCGAATACACCTGCGGATTGTCTATGATCTTGTCCATATCAAGTACATCGTCAGCATAGAGGAAGTATTGCTCGCCGTTGGCGTCGGTGTTGAGATAGAGCACGGCGTAGATGTTTGCCTCGTCAGTACGGTCATTTATGACTTTCATCTTGCTGTTGATGAAATCCTTGCCAGGCTGGTATTTGTAGTATCCCGTAATGCGTACCGGCTGCCTGTCCCAGCGCACGCCAAACTCCGTAGCCTTCAGCGTGTTCGACAAGGTGTTGTCGACGATAAACCTGCCAAAGTAGAGATTGCCGGCAGCGAGGGGCTTGCTCATAGCCTTGCCAAGCTCTCCTGTCGACATGGTCTCCAAGCGGACGCAATTCCCCTTGTATCCATTTTCATCCCTATAGGCCGGGAAATGTTCTGGGGCAGCCCCGGAAAACACCGTCAGGCCGAAACCGGGATTACCCGACGCCCAGAATGTCTGTTTCTCCCCTTGCTCGTCAAGTTCGTAAAACTGATGATACCTGTTCTTGATGAAAATTCCGCTTACCATCGTGTCAACATGCTCGAACGAGTACTGGCTCTTAGGGAGCAAGGGCTCCGTAAATGCCACCTTGTACCTACGCTTCCACTGCCCGTCCTCGGAGGTGACTGTGTAGGTAACAGAACCTTTAGTGAAGTCCTGAAGCGAGCCGCTTGCCGGTTCGATGCTGGCATTGTCGGTAATCTTGAAGTTCACCGCCATCTCCGTCGGCACCATTGCCATCGAGCGCACAACAAACGTAATGCTCGTCTCTGCCGAACTGATGTTTTCCTTGCGCATCTCCGATGGCTGGTAGAATATCTTCTCCAGTTCCGAGCCTTCCACCCACGCGCTCTCAATGTCGCACTCGCTATTCGGAGCCTCGTCCTTGGTGCACGAAGTCATGCAGCAGCACAGGGCGCAGCAGCACAGCATGAAAGCAATCATTGTCTTATTCATTTTTCTCATCATCTCTTTATTGATTACAAAGGTACGAAAAAAAAATGAAAGGACAAAGGATAATGAATAAAATTTTGGCCATAGCAGCAAAAATACCCTAACTAAGCCATTTAGCATAGCTAACTAGGCCATTTAGCACCGCTATATAGGCTAGTTAGCAGAACTAAGTCGGCTGGATAGATTAAGGTATCCACAATATCTTTTTGCCAAAGCTATCAGAGGCAGGACGACGGATATACAAGCCTTTCACCGTCGGCCTGCCTCGGAGGC
>JAEEGI010001382.1_pt1 | contig 60528 bp, 48 predicted proteins | sample 8958751 | NCBI WGS metagenome assembly JAEEGI01 (sample SAMN16246545, study PRJNA631951) | gut metagenome | biome: gut microbiome; feature: rumen; material: KS-attached | host: Bos | place: Iran: Karaj | collected 2018-10
ATAGCACGAATAGAGGAATTACCCATTCTACGGCAAGTGGCACCTTAGCAAATACACAGCACATAACAAAGATTCCTGCAAACAAGGTAAATCCTCCGCCAATTTTCATCGATTTCTCTTGAATGATGCATCCTTGCATGTTTGCACTAAAACCGCATAGTAAAAAGGCAAGGATAAGCATAACTATCCATGTGTCTTTGCCAAAGAAGCTAAACCCAATTGACAATAATGTACCGAAGGCAAAAGCACATCCATTAGTCAACCACAAGTTGCTAGTTAAACGGTCTACATAGGTCTTCGGCTCTTTCTCGATGCGACCTCGGTCCTTGCGATTGATGACTAGCATACCAATGCCACCAACTATCCAGATGAGGAACCAGAGCCAGTTGCAGGCAGGATTTCCTTTGGTAACAATTAATGACACACCTACAAGCAGTCCAACGATAGCACTAACGTAGCCCCACCACAGCAGCAGGTTGCCTTGTCCAATGTGCATTTGTCGCTTGGTCTTGTTGATCATTCTAGTAATCAACTCCAAGCTCTCTTGATTGTTTAATTTCTTGTCTTCCATATTTTCCTTACATAACTTAAATGGTGAATAAAATTTGTTCTTTAGATTTATAAATCCATTGCAAAGATAAAGTAGTTTATTTTACAAACCAAATATTTTGCAAGAAATTTTTCAAAAAAATGAAAAAACTACCATTTTTGGTAATATCTATAACAAAAAAGAACGCTTCTGCGCTATTCAGCAGAAGCGAGCATCGTAGACCCATGGGGAGTCGAACCCCAATCGAAGGAACCGGAATCCTTTATTCTATCCATTGAACTATGGGTCCGGAAGAATGAGCTTGCACATATTATATAATATATGGTTATTTTGCTCTTTTTGCGGTGCAAAAGTAGTGAATAATTTGTATCTTTGCAAAAATCATTGACTCATTTTACTCTAAGTTATGACTGTAAGAATTGAAGAAAGCTGGTTGCGTGAACTTGCCGATGTATGGGACAAGGACTACTTTGTGAGACTGACGCAATTTGTGCGTGAGGAGTACCGTCGCGGACAGGTGTTTCCGCCAGGCAAGCAGATTTTTGCTGCCTTCGATGCCACTCCATTCAACAACGTGAAAGTAGTGATTCTCGGGCAAGATCCCTATCACGATGTGGGACAAGCCAATGGCTTATGCTTCTCGGTCAACGACGGCATTCCTTTCCCTCCGTCGCTGCAAAACATCTTCAAAGAGGTGCACGACGACACCGGTGCCCCTATTCCAACAAGCGGTGACTTGAGCCGATGGGCTCGACAGGGCGTGTTGCTACTCAACGCAACCCTCACCGTGCAGGCTCACCGTGCAGGCTCACACCAGAACCGTGGTTGGGAGCTTTTCACTGATGAGGTAATCGCTCACCTCGCCAAGCACCGTGAACACCTTGTATTCATCCTTTGGGGCAGCTATGCAATCAAGAAAGGAGCTTTTATCGACCGCACACGTCATCTCGTGCTCACATCACCCCACCCCTCCCCTCTTAGTGCATACCGTGGCTTCTTCGGCAACCACCATTTCTCGCTTGCCAATGACTACCTTCGCAAGCACGGCATGCAACCAATCGCATGGTAATCATTTTTTATATTAAATAAGGTGTGTATTTGCCAATAATTGCGTAACTTTGCAGTTCGAAACGAACTTATTAAGGTAATAATTACACATATGCAGAATATCAGAAATGTCGCCATAATTGCCCACGTTGATCACGGCAAGACCACTCTTGTCGACAAGATGCTCGCTGCCGGCAATCTTTTCCGCGACAATCAAGTGGTGGGCACGCAGATTCTCGACAGCAACGACCTCGAGCGCGAGCGTGGCATCACTATTCTTTCTAAAAACGTATCAATCAACTATAAAGATTATAAAATCAATATAATCGATACACCGGGACATAGCGACTTCGGAGGCGAGGTGGAGCGTGTGCTCAACATGGCCGACGGATGCCTCTTGCTCGTCGACGCTTTCGAGGGACCTATGCCCCAAACTCGCTTCGTTCTCCAGAAGGCTATTCAAATTGGACTCAAGCCTATTGTGGTCATCAACAAGGTAGATAAGCCCAACTGTCGCCCCGACGAGGTGCAGGAAGCTGTTTTCGACCTTATGTTCAATCTTGATGCCACCGAAGACCAACTCAACTTCCCCACGATCTTCGGCAGTGCCAAGAATGGATGGATGAGCGACGACTGGCGCAATCCCACTGACAATATAACTGCCGTGCTTGATGCAATCATTGAGCACATACCAGCACCCAAAATTGTAGAAGGTGACCCTCAAATGCTTATAACCTCGCTCGACTATAACACCTATGTCGGCCGCATCGCTGTGGGCCGCATTCACCGTGGAGAGTTGCGCGACGGTATGGACGTGGGGCTCTGCAAGAAGGATGGCACAGTAGCACGTCAGCGCATTAAGGAGCTTCGCGTGTTTGAAGGCATGGGCCAAAAGCACGTCGACAGCGTGCAGAGTGGTGACATATGCGCCATCATCGGCCTCGACGGATTCGAGATTGGCGACACTGTAACCTGTCTCGACAACCCCGAGCCATTGCCCCGCATTGCCATCGACGAGCCTACAATGTCTATGCTATTTACCATTAACGACTCACCTTTCTTTGGCAAAGAGGGTAAATATGTCACCTCACGACACATTCACGACCGCCTAATGCACGAGCTCGACAAAAATCTTGCACTAAAGGTCGAAAAGAGTGAGGATGATGATTCGTGGATTGTGTTCGGACGTGGCGTGCTGCACTTGAGCGTCCTTATCGAGGAAATGCGCCGCGAGGGCTACGAGCTACAAGTTGGTCAACCACAGGTAATAATCAAAGAGATTGACGGTGTCAAGTGCGAACCCATCGAGACCCTCACTATCAACGTCCCCGAGGAATACTCGAGCAAGATGATTGACATGGTAACCCGTCGCAAAGGCGAGATGACTTCGATGGAAACTCAGAACGACCGCATCCATATGGAATTTAAGATTCCTTCGCGTGGCATAATCGGTCTACGCACCAATGTTCTCACGGCAAGCGCAGGTGAAGCTATCATGGCGCACCGCTTCTCTTGCTACGAGCCTTGGAAGGGCGAAATCGTACGCCGCGTTAACGGCTCAATCATTGCCATGGAAAGCGGCACAGCATTCGCCTACTCTATCGACAAGCTGCAAGACCGCGGGCGTTTCTTCATCTTCCCGCAGGAGGAAGTTTATGCAGGCCAAGTCGTTGGCGAGCACACCAAAGAAAAAGACCTTGTGGTCAACGTGACCAAAAACAAAAAGCTCACCAACATGCGTGCCAGTGGTGCCGACGACAAGACGCGCATCATTCCACCCATAGTATTCAGTCTTGAGGAGGCTCTTGAGTACATTAAGGCCGATGAATACGTCGAGATTACTCCTGGACATCTGCGTATGCGCAAAATCATTCTCGATGAAATCGAGCGCAAGCATCAAGCTAAGCTCCGTGGCGAATCTGAAGAATAAACCGTTGAGCGTAAAACAAATAACGAATAACTAACACTAATAACTTACAATTATGAAAAAAGTACTAGGCATCTTGGCTCTCATTGCCATTATCGCTACCATGGCTGTGCCACAGGCACAAGCCAAGAAGAAAAAACGTGACCTTAAGAAGGAGGCCATTGAGGATTTGATTCGCGACGGTGTGACCAACTACGAAGCTGGAAACTACGATGAGGCATTTCCACTCTTTGAGGCTGCTCACAACAAGGGCAATATTCGCGCCACTCACAACCTTGCAATATGCTATTCCGAGGGTCATGGCGTTGCACAAGACTATGCCAAAGCGTTAAAGCTCTATGAGAAAGCGGCAAAGAAAGGATATGCCGATTCACAGATGGCTCTTGGACAATTGTACATGGGTGGTCTTGGTGTTAAGAAAGACTACAAGAAGGCCATTAAATGGTTTGAAAAAGCCGCAAAGCAAGGCGACAGCGACGCCATGTACGAGATAGGACGTTGCTACTATTACGGTGGTAATGGCATTAAGAAAGACATCAAGAAAGCCAAGGAGTGGGTAGCTAAATCGGCAGCTCTCGGCAACGAGACCGCAATCGACAACCTTCCAAAGCTCAAGTAATAACTATTTATTACTCCAACACACAAAACAGCTCGGCAAGAATGCCGAGCTGTTTTAGTAGTTATGTAATTGATTAATTAACCTAAGCGACGGAGCTTCACAGTGAAGTGGCGCATTAATGGAGCTTCCCACTCTATAGCGACACCGCGAGTAATCTCGTTGCGACGGTCATAAACATTCTTCAGCGCTGCAGCAATCACGTTCATGTGGTTGTCAGTGTAAACGCGGCGAGCAATGCACAGACGCAACAGGTCGAGACCACCAAAGCGATTCTCACGAGTCACGGGATCACGATCGGCGAGGATGTAACCAATCTCGCAACCACGGATACCAGCCTCGAGGTAAAGTTCGCAAGTGAGAGTCTGAGCAGGGAATTCCTCTTTAGGAACATTGCACAGCACCTTGTCGGCATCGATAAAGAGAGCGTGACCGCCCACTGGACGCTGATAAGGAATGCCGTACTCGTCGAGCTTGCTAGCGAGGTACTGCACCTGGTGGATACGAGTCTCGAGCATATCAAACTCGGTATTCTCGTCAAGACCTACAGCAAGAGCGTTAAGGTCGCGACCGTTAAGACCACCATAGGTCAAGAAACCTTCAAAGGGTATGCAGAACAACTTAGCACCCTCATACCAGTCCTCATTGTTGGTAGCGATGAAACCACCCATATTAACGAGACCGTCCTTCTTGGCACTCATAGTCATTGCATCTACATAGCTGTACATCTCGCGTGCAATCTCCTTAATAGTCTTGTTAGCATAGCCTTCCTCGCGGGTCTTGATGAAGTAAGAGTTCTCGGCAAAGCGTGCGCTATCCATGACTACGGGAACACCGTACTTGTGGCAAAGTTCACAAGTCTCCTTGATGTTCTTCATCGAAACGGGCTGACCGCCAACGGTGTTGTTGGTAACGGTAAGCACCATGAAAGGAACATTACCCTTATTCTCAACGAGAACTTTCTCAAGCTTCTCGAGCGAAACGTTACCCTTGAAAGGTATCTCAAGCTGAGTGTCCTTGGCCTCGTCGATTGTAACGTCGATAGCCTTAGCCTTGCGGGCTTCGATGTGACCCTTAGTAGTATCGAAGTGGGCGTTGCCAGGAACAACATTGCCTTCCTTAACGAGATAAGAAAAGAGAACGTTCTCGGCGGCACGGCCTTGGTGAGTTGGAATTACATACTTGAAACCAAAGATGCGTTGAACCACTTCCTGGAACTTATAGAAAGAGGTTGCACCGGCATAACTCTCGTCGCCAAGCATCATAGCTGACCACTGCTGGTCACTCATGGCGCCTGTACCAGAGTCAGTAAGACAGTCGATATAGACCTGATCGGCCTTTAGCATAAATACATTGTTGTGAGCTTCTTTGAGCCATTGCTCGCGCTGCTCGCGAGTACTCTTCTTTAATGGCTCAATCATTTTAATTTTCCAAGATTCTGCAAATGGGAGTTCCATAATTATATAATGTGTATGATTTATTAATTCTTTATTGTTTTGCCCGGAGCATTATTTGCCTAATGAGTCCATTCAAGTCTACAAGGCATTTTCTGCTACATAGCAGTTGATATATTTAGTAATGATTGATTATCAAAAATGATAGTGATGCGACATGGCAATGATGTTACCAAGTCACAAAAGATTCATCAATGGGTATAATGGTCTATGTCCTTGATGTTAAGAAACATACAAGAGATTTTAGGTGATGTTATTGGACTTAAATAAAGCATATCTCCATTATTGATGTGCAAAATTACAAAAAACACTAAAGAAATCAAAGACTTTATTAGCTTTATTAATTTTTATTAAGAAACAAACGGCGACAATTTGCAGGACGCATTGGCAGCACTGAAACCTTGTTGCACGCAAACGATGAATTATAAAAATCTAATTGGGGCAAACGATTGCAGATACATTATATAAAATATTATATGCAATGTATTGCCAATATGTTATAAAACATATAATTTTGCATCGTTTTTAATAAACACGAAGTTTTACAAAAAAGATTTTTATTATGAACGTTGAAACAATTGGTCTGTGGGCTGGCGCTGTTTGGAATTCTCTGAACGATGCTGAAGGCACTCAGGACATGAAAGGTTTGAAAAAAGTGACTAAACTTAAAGAGAAAGAGATTTTTGCTGCTATCGGTTGGCTCGCCCGTGAAGGTAAGGTTAACGTGGCCTCTGATGAGGAAGGCAAGCAAATTGAGGTTACTTTGCTTTGAGGTTTATCAAGATTTTAAAGTTGGAGCGAGACTCTTGAGTCTTGCTCCAACTTTTTTATCCTATCACTTTAATGGCTCGGGGTTAACGTAGGTGTCGTCGTCAAGGTGCACTAAAAAACCTTCGTCTACTAGCATTGACACCATCTCGATAATCTCATCTTTAGAGAACGACAATGTTTGGACAAACTCTTTCAAGTGCCGAGGCTTTACCTGAGCCATGTATAGAATTCCCTGCTGCACATCCTCGGGTCTATGGTCACTATACTTGCGCCTTGCAATGCAGGTGTCGCAGTGGCCACAAGGCTCAGTGCCAGCATCGCCAAAGTATTCCACTAGATATTTCTCACGGCAGATGTCATCACTGTAGCAATAGGCAATCACTGCCGCAATGCGCTGCCGCATGCGCTCACGCAGTGTTTCATAGATCGACTTAGGAATGAGCACGTGTTTTGGCTCCTCGCGCGAAGTGGTATATATGATATAAGGAGTGCGTTTGCGCGGCACATAATGCAATATATGCAAGCGATTAAACTCGAGTAGAGCATCATATATGGTCTGTGGTGACAAGTTATAACGGTAGGCGAGTACGTCCTCGTTGATGAATACATAGTCGGCAAAGAGCCCCGTATAGGTGCGCAGCAATGCCTGCAGCACTTCGTCGGCTCGAGGCGTTGTAGTGGGAATATTGTAAAGTTCATCTTTGCTAGCATGAATCATAACACGCGACTGAGTCTCAATTTCCTCAACAAACTCGATATATCCCGCCTGAGTGAGTATTCTCAGCGCATTGTGAGTGGGAAGAACTGGCAGATTGAATGTGCGGCAGAAGAGGTTGAAATTAAAGTCCAGCATTTGGCCATATCCCTCTCCAATCGCCACCTCCAGGAAGTTGCCCACACGCTCGTACACCTTGCGTATGAACTCTTTCTCGGGAAAGGCCTCGCTAAGGTGACGGTGAAGCAAGCCTTTGTCGGTCTGTTTCACAAGCATCACGGCGTAGGAACGCTTGCCGTCGCGTCCTGCCCTACCAGCCTCCTGAAAATATTCCTCAAGTGTGTTTGGTAGATCAACATGAACTACTAGTCTCACATCAGGCTTGTCAATTCCCATACCGAAGGCATTGGTAGCCACAATCACCCTTATCTCGTCGCTCTTCCACTTGTTCTGTTTGTCTTCCTTTTCCTCGATACTCAGTCCTGCGTGATAGTAGTCAGCGCTAAGTCCGTTGCGTCGCAACTCATCGGCAATCATCTTGGTGCGCTTGCGGCTGCGCACATACACTATCGCTGAGCCTGGAACCGACTTCATGATGTGGACCAGCTCGGCCATCTTCTCAGTAGTGTGGCGCACCACATAGGAGATATTACCGCGAACGAAGCTAGTCTTGAAGACGTTTGGCGCCTTAAATTGAAGTTTTTCTTGGATGTCATCTACCACAAGCTGAGTTGCAGTGGCAGTGAGAGCCAATACTGGAACCGTGGGAAACACTTTGCGCAATGAGGCAATCTTGAGGAACGAGGGCCTGAAATCATAGCCCCACTGCGATATACAATGCGCCTCGTCTACAACAATCAGGCATACGTTGAGCCTCTTGATACGGTCAAGGAACGCCCTGCTTTCAAGTCGTTCGGGCGAGATGTAAAGGAATTTGCAATTACCATTCTCGCACTTCTCCATCACCCTGCGATGCTCACTCATCGAGAGGCCAGCATGCATATAGGTTGCCTTGATTCGGCGCGACGTTAGATTGTCCACCTGGTCTTTCATGAGAGATATTATTGGAGTGACAACAATCGCGAGGCCGTCCATGGCAAGAGTTGGAATCTGGAAAGTGAGTGACTTGCCACCTCCCGTGGGCATCAATCCAAGAGTATCGCGCCCCTCAAGAACCGACATTATGATGTCTTCCTGAAGTGCGCGAAACTGCTTATACCCCCAGTATTTCTGTAATATCTGGTAGATGTCGGCGTTAGTTGGCATCGTCGCTCATTCTAATGCCTTTAACCAGTAATTGTGTCGACACCGAATTGCGGTGCTTGTTCTCCTCAACGGTGTAGATTATGTCGAATAGCTCGCCATTCTTGATACGCTCAAAGTACTCACCCATTCCAAATGCGATGGCATTCATCATCTTGCCCGATTTAGAATCAACCACATCGAGCTTGATGTGCTCCATCTTCTTACCCACGAGTTTGCTCGTACCAGCATCACGGCAACGACGTGTCATGAATACCGGTTTCTGATTCTCAGGACCAAATGGATTGAAGAGTTTCATATAACGGGCGAACGAGTCGTTTATCTCATCGAAACTAAGCTCGCAGTCCACATCAATTGATGGAGTTACCTGCTCATCCTCAATATGATTCTCGACATACTCCTCAAGTCGGCGCTTGAATTCTGGGATATTTTCCTCCTTGAGAGTGAGTCCCACAGCGTTGGTGTGACCACCGAAATTCTCAAGCAGATCGCGGTTGCTCTTGATAGCAGCATAGATGTCAAATCCACGCACCGAGCGTGATGAACCAGTTGCCAGACCATCGTTGCTATAGGTGAGGACCACCGACGGACGGAAATACAATTCCGAAAGACGCGAAGCCACTATACCGATGATACCCTTGTGCCAGTCACGGTTATAGAGCACGATGGGCTTCTTCGATCCCATCTGTTCCTTGTGATTCTCGATGATGGCGTTAGCCTCCTCGGTGATGTTACGGTCCAGCTCCTTGCGGCTCTGATTGTATTGGTCAATCTTCTTGATAATCTCATAAGCAGCCGAATTGTTACGGGTAACAAGCAATTCAACCGACTCTTGACCACTCTGCATGCGTCCCGACGCGTTGATGAGTGGACCAATCTTGAAGATGATATCGCTAATGGTGATTTCTCGCTTCTGCAAGCGACAAAGGCGCAAGATGCTTCTCAATCCCACACAAGGGTTATTGTTCAAGCGCTTAATACCATAGTGCGCCAAGATGCGGTTTTCGCCCGTGAGCGGCACCAAGTCGGCGGCGATGCTCACGGCCAGTAGGTCAAGCGAGTTCTCAAGATCGTACATGTTATCCATGCCATTACTCTTGGCAAAGCCCTGCATGAACTTATAGCCCACACCGCATCCCGACAAGTCCTTGTAGGGATACTTATCGTCAACTAGCTTGGGATTAAGGATTGCTGCTGCATCAGGTAGCACATCGTCTGGAACATGATGGTCGCAGATGATGAAGTCGATTCCTTTGCTCTTGGCATAAGCAATCTCCTCAACTGCTTTGATGCCGCAGTCAAGCACGATGATGAGTTTCACACCAATGCTCTCGGCATAGTCTATGCCTTGCATTGATATACCATAGCCCTCGTCATCTCGCGTGGGGATATAGTACTCCACGTTTGAATAAAAGCGCTGTAAATAGCGGTAGACCAGTGCCACCGCAGTTGTTCCGTCTACGTCATAGTCGCCATAGACTAGTACCTTCTCTTTTGCCCCTAAGGCCTGGTTTAGCCTCTCTACAGCCTTTTTCATATCCCGCATAAGAAACGGGTCGGGCAGTTGGCTGAGCGAGGGATAGAAGAAGTCGCGAACCTCCTCCGGAGTCTTCACACCACGCAGAACCAAAAGCCGAGCAATAGAAGGGCACTCTGGGAACTGAACAGCCAGCTGCTCCTCTATTTTCTTTTCTTCGGATGTAAGGGGCAAATAAATCCATTTACTTGTCATTTATGTTGTTCTTTAATTGGCATAGTAAGGCGTGGCAGGCACTCTTGCCCTTTTGCCACTGAAGATATAAGAATCAACAAGTTTGGATAGATATATGGCAGAAAAGATTTAACATATCTTCACAATTGTATGCAAAGAATTGAGCCTTATCATGAGAACAGAGTACCATCACAACAAAAGGGATGTTGAAGCTCTGACTCAAATGGCTTATCCTCTCATTGCCAAGTAGTTCGCACCATATGCTTAAATAAAAACATTAACAAAAGCACATTCAAATGTGCAAACTAATGACCAAACTTAATATTTTCCTCACAAAATTAGTCAAAATACCCACCAAAACAAAAATATCCTACATCTTTTTATCCTTCATCTGTGAAAAAATATTAATTTTTCGCTTCACACGTCCATTATGTTGAGTAAATCAAATTCCTTGGAGGTCATTGCTACAATTAATTGAGCTAAATTGTCGCGAGAGTTGCGAGAGTAAGGGATTATTCTTAACTTTGCACCAAACATTATCTTATACAGAGCATGAAGTTTATAGCAATCATACCGGCGCGATATGCGTCAACTCGTTTTCCAGGCAAGCCATTGGCGGTGCTTGGAGGCAAGACCGTGATACAACGAGTTTATGAGCAAGTTTCTATAGCCATTGGCAATGCGCTTGTTGCCACCGATGATGAACGCATACTGAAACATGTCGAATCATTTGGCGGCAAAGCTGTGATGACCGGAAGCTACCATCGCAGCGGTACCGACCGCTGTTGGGAGGCTTACATGAAGAACGGAGGTAACGAGGATATCATCATAAATGTTCAAGGTGACGAGCCATTCATTCAGCCTGAGCAGATTGAGGCAATAATGCAATGCTTCGATGACGAGAGCACCGAAATTGCGACTCTTGTCAAACCATTTAAACAAGAAGGATGCTATGCCGACCTTGAGAACCCCAACAAGGTGAAAGTCGTGACCGATGCTGACATGAACGCCCTCTACTTCTCACGGTCGGTAATACCCTACCTGCGCGGTGTTGACAAGGATCTGTGGCCCAGCCGTCACCAGTTTTACACCCATTTAGGTATGTATGCCTACCGCGCCGAAGTTTTGCGTCGCGTGACACAATTGTCACAATCACCTCTTGAACTTAGCGAATCGCTGGAGCAACTACGCTGGCTCGAAAACGGGATAAGGATAAAACTGGGGGTCACCCCCCACTCATCCATTGGCATTGATACACCCGAAGACCTGGAGCGTGCCGAGCAATTCTTGTCACAATTATAGTTAGGAGTCATGGCAATAGATCGTAGCACTCCCCCACCTGTGAGCGATTTTCGCGACATCAGCCTCAACGTTCCTGAGCCCATTACACTTGCAAATGGCATGAAGATGTGGATTGCAGGTAACGGAGAGGACGAGATTAACAAGCTCACTATCTATATGACGGGTGGAGGCTTCCAAGAGAAATGCCCAATGCAAGCCACAGCCTGCTCTATGTCGGTGTTCAACGGAAACAAGAACATGACCTACAGCGAGATTGCCGAAGCCATCGACTACTATGGAGCTTGGCGTGCATTGCAGGTCTACGACAATTGCACAGCTTTTGCTCTGTCGTCACTAAACGAGAACTTCTACAAGACTCTTCCCATCTTTATCGACAGTCTGCGCTTTCCTGTATTCCCCGACAATGAATTTGAACTCAACAAGCGACAACTTGCTGTAAACTGTGCTACAGCTCGCGAGAAGGTCAAGTATATAGCCAACAAAGAAATATTGCGTCTCTATTATGGCGAAAAACATCCGCTAGCAGTCGACCCAACTCCCGCCCACATAAGCGCACTTACCCAAGAGCACATGCGAGACTTCTACTCTAGCTACTACAAAGCACAAAACTGCAATCTAGTACTAGCAGGTCGCATTACTGACAAGGAGATTGCAACAGTAGAGGATGTTATGTCGGAATGGCTTCCCGACGGAGAGCCATCACCGCTGCTGGAGCCTGAAGCCATGCCGACTAACCAAATGCTCAAAATAGTCAACAAGGATGGAGCCATTCAAGCTGCAATAGTGATGATGCTCCCTACTGTACCAAGGCGACATCCCGACTACATCAAACTGCGATTGCTCGCGACTGTGCTGGGTGGTTACTTCGGTAGTCGCCTGATGGCAAACATACGTGAGGACAAAGGCTATACCTACGGAATCAACGCCAGCCTGAGTGGTCGCTCCTTCGACGGGTATATTGGCATCTCAACCGAGTGCGACACTCAGCACTGCTGGAACGTAATCGCCGAGACAAAAAAAGAAATGGTGCGACTGTGCGATGAACCAATTCCAGAGCAGGAGCTTAAAGTAGTGAAACGACATCTGCTCAGTGACCTTGTCAAGACTCTAGACACTCCTTTTAACATAGCAGCCTATATTGGCAGCATGTTTTGCTATGGCATTTACCCAACCTATTTCAATGATCAGGTACAGGAGATTATAGATGCCAACAGTAGCGATCTACTTGATGTGGCAAAGCATTACCTTGACATAAGCAAGCTGCGCATAGTCATTGCATGCGACAAGAACTCGCTTCCAGAGTGCCCGGTGTCAATGTCCAAAACATGATAAAAAACTTTTTAAGCAAAAAAATCGCAACTTCGCTTGCACAGAATAAAAAAAAGTAGTACCTTTGCAGTCGCAAAAGTGAAATGGCGGGATAGCTCAGATGGTTAGAGCGTCGGATTCATAACCCGGAGGTCCTGAGTTCAATTCTCAGTCCCGCTACTTTTGAAGAGACTCAAAGAATGTTTTGAGTCTCTTTTTTTAGTAATGAACAATAGTCGCAAAATAGAACTTCTCGCCCCGGCCAAAGACGCCACCATTGGCATTGAGGCAATTAAACACGGAGCCGATGCTGTATACATTGGTGCCGGAGCTTTTGGTGCACGCGCTCAGGCTGGCAACGACATTGCGTCGATTAAGCGTCTTGTCGATTTCGCTCATCAATATGACACCCACATCTACTGCACCGTCAACACCATCGTCTATGACCACGAGTTGAAGGACGTTGAGGCTATGGTCCATGAGCTCTACCAAGCAGGTGTTGACGCGTTAATCGTGCAGGACATGGCATTGCTTCGACTGGACTTGCCACCCATAACTCTCCATGCCAGCACACAGTGCGACATTCGCACTCCCGAGAAAGCCATGTTTCTTGAAAAGATGGGATTCTCGCAACTGGTACTTGCCCGTGAACTCACATTAGGCGAGATTAGCGGCATCGCCTGCAAGGTAAAAGCGCCACTCGAAGGCTTCTGCCATGGCGCCCTTTGCGTGAGCTATAGCGGCCGTTGCCAGATAAGCCAAGCACTTAAACAGCGCAGCGCCAACCGCGGCGAGTGTGCGCAGTTCTGCCGTCTAAGCTATGACCTCGAGGATGTGAACGGCAACAAACTCATGAAATCTAAGCACCTATTGTCGCTTCGCGACTTCAATGCCAGCGATCGCCTCGAGAAAATGATTGATGCTGGCATTTCATCATTCAAGATAGAGGGACGACTTAAGGATGTTGACTATGTGAAGAATGTGGTGGCTTACTACCGACAAGCTCTTGACAATATTATTGACTCTCGCGATGATTTGTGCCGCAGTTCTTTTGGCAGTTCCGAGCTCACTTTTACCCCATCCCTCGAGAAGAGCTTCAACCGCTCATTCACACATTATTTTATTGATGACCGTCAACCTGATAATGGCACGAAAATGGCGTCAATCCACACGCCTAAGTCACAAGGAGAATATCTGGGAAAGGTTTCTTCCGCACACGGAAACATGATCTCCATTGACTCTACTGTAGCAATTGCTAATGGTGACGGACTGAGCTTTATTGACAGCAACGGTAGCTACGACGGGGTCCGTGTCAACAAAGTAGTCGGTAAACGCCTTTTCCTTAAAGACTCTTGTGCCATTAGTCGCGGCGACAGCGTCTACAGGACTTATGACAAAGTATTCAACGACATACTTTCCAAGCCTAGCGCCAAAAGGACTATCAACCTTGATTTCACGTTGTGGACGGCCAGCAAGCAACTATGCCTCAAGGCCACCGACGAGAGAGGAAGTGCGGCGGTTCACGCTATAACTCTCGACAGTGAACCCGAAACTGCCAAGCAGCCTCAGGCTGAGCGTCAGCGTCAAGTGCTTGCTAAGCTTGGCGATACAATCTACTGCATGCGTTACTGTGAAATCATGGGCGACTTTTTTATACCAGCATCTGTACTTAGTCAACTCAAGCGTGAGACCATTGGATTGCTGGAGCGCACCCATAACACAGCCTACCATCGCGACATACGCAAAACAGAAAACAAGAAGGCATTATTCCCATACTCCAACCTTAAGAGTGCCGACAATGTGGCAAACCACATTGCCGAGCAGTTCTACTATGACCATGGAGTGACAACTATTGAGCCGGCAATCGAGTGTGACAGCAAAACCGCCGTCAATCATCCTGTTATGACAACTCGCTACTGTCTGCGGCGCGAACTTGGTGCCTGCCTTAAAGATAAAAAGGCTCAAAACAAACTCCCGTCTCCCATATTCCTGAGAAACGGCAAAACATTGCTTAAGGTGAACTGTGATTGCTCTCGCTGCGAGATGACAATCTCAATTGAAAAATAAGCTCAATTAAGCGATTTTAATGTTGCTTTATCAACGACTAACTCACTAATTTTGCTCTTGCACTAATAGAATTGCGCAAGAGTTCTTTGACATAGTTAAATATAGTGGTTTCTTGTCTTTTCCTGATTCCACCGATTCCACCGATTCCACCGATTCCACTGATTCCACTGATTCCACCGATTCCACCGATTCCATGGTTTCCTGTTTTTCCAAGTCAATTGTCTTTAGCAAGACTTAGAAGGTACAATCTATTGAAAAGCCTTCTTTTGTCCTTAATTGTCTTCAGTCTGAGTCTGGCAAGTCAATAACTCCTCTATATCTCCATAGAGAAGTTATCAGCGTCGCGCCAGGCCGGGAATTTCTCTCGGAATCGTGAAAGGTCGGCTGGTGAAAGGTCGGCCTCAATGATTGGTGAAGTTCCTCGCTGCCCAATAATCTTGCCTTTATAATCAATAATCCATGACCCCCCCAGTGCATATTCCAAACCTTTGGGGTCAGTGCCACACCGGTTTACACCGCACACATAGCACTCATTCTCAATAGCACGTGCCTGTAACAAAGTTTTCCAAGCGTTCAGTCGCACTTTGGGCCAGTTGGCCACGACTAGCAAGACATCGTAGCTGTTGTTAACATTGCGACAGAAAACAGGGAACCTGAGATCGTAGCACACGATGAGCTTGATATTCATGCCACGGAAGCGGAAGATTGGAGCATCGGTAACACCACGGTTATAAACGTTCTGTTCCCCAGACATGGTAAAGAGGTGACGTTTGTCGTAAAAGATTTCGTCATCATTCGGCTCAATGAAGAAAGCACGATTGTAAAGCTGGCTGGCTGTACTAGCCAAGAAACTGCCAGCGAATGCCACGTTATAGTATCGTGACAAATCTCTGAGATAACGCATGGTATCACCTGTATTACGCTCAGCAAGTTCACGCGCATTATCATCGACCATAAAACCAGTAGTAAAAAGTTCAGGCAGAACGACTATGTCGGTTCCGTCGCTCACATTCTGCAAGTTACGACTCAGTTGTTCAAGGTTGGCATGCTTGTCGGCCCATGCCACGTTGTCTTCAATAAGCGCAATGCGCAAATTTCTTGAAATCATATCAATTAATTAACGAGGAAACAATTCACATAAAAACTAGGAACGGAGTACTACTCACCATTTTTCAAACCAGTTGTAAACTTCTCGGGAAACTTACCCTCACAGTCACAACTGTCGTAATATCGTTTAATGGCAATCATGTCGACATCAACATCACCTGTGGGCTCATAAATTCGGTCGAGACACACTATTTTCTTAGGATAATTGAAATAGCCTAGCACGATTGGAACATTAGCCTCTTGAGCCATATAGAGAAAGCCCTTGTGCCAGTGAGGGTTAAGACTGCGGGTACCCTCAGGTGTAACCGCAATAGCAAGATTGTCGCGACGATTAAAGCGCTTTATGACGCCACCAGTAACATTGGTTCGACGCTTGCGCGACACTGGCACGCCACCTAGTGCGTAGAGCAGATACTTGAGAGGGAAGAAAAACCAAGTATCTTTCATTAGGAACCCAGCCTTCATACCCACCGAATGGATCGCCAGCTCACCCATAATGAAATCCCAGTTGCTAGTGTGAGGTGCAACGCATATCACACACTTCTTCAAGGTAGGAATATTCACGATGAATTTCCAACCATGGTTCTTCATTATTCGGCTTGCCAGATTTTTCAAAATTATTTTGGGCTTTGTAAAAGGAGGAGTCTATTGTCTTTGTAACACAGTGCAATAGCCCCCTCCTTATTAGTTGATTTATTTAGTCTTAGCTAGTGCATTCATCTCGGCAACAATCTTCTCGCTCTCCTCCTTCATATAGTTGCCCAGAGCTTTCTCTACAGCCTTGAAATAGGTGCGACGAGCCTTGTTGTATTCCTTGCCCGAAGCGAAGTCCTTGGGAACCTTGTCGAAGTCGACCGAAACACGCTTAATAGCATTAACCTGCAACATAGCGATGTCGAGGATAATCTTATCCCAGTCTTCAGGATTAGTGTGCTCAAAAGTGTTTTGTGCAAAGTAGCACTCACCAGCCATCTCGCCACATGCGTAACCAATGGCTTTTTTCAATTGTCTTTTGTTTGCCATAATGTTTTATTGTTATTATTCATTATTTTTAGCCTAAATATCAGTCGGCTATACCCAAGTCACGGCAGATGGTGTCGATTTTAGCATCAGCCCATTCGTTCTTAGCATCATACTCAGCTGCGCTTTCGAGCTTGTCATGAACTTCGATGTAGAACTTGATCTTGGGCTCGGTACCCGAAGGACGAATCGAGACCTTGGTGCCATCCTCGGTATAATACTGCAACACATTGCTAGTGGTAGGCATCTCGAGCTTGGTGATTTTACCTGTCTTGACATCAAGTTCCTCGAGACTCTGGAAGTCCTTAATGGTAACTACTGGCGAACCGGCAATCTCCTTTTGAGGATTCTCGCGGAAATTCTTCATCATTGCTACAATCTCCTCAGCACCACTCTTGCCCTTGCGCACCACCGATATGCCGCGCTCCTTAGAGTAGCCATAATTGAGATAAAGGTCAATGAGCATTTCGTTCATTGTCATGCCCCTCTCTTTGGCCCATGCTGCAATCTCACACATGAGAGGAATTGCTGAAACAGCATCTTTGTCGCGTGCGAATGTCTCGGGTAGGAAGCCGTAGCTTTCCTCGCCACCACCCAGGTAACGTCCCTTGCCTTCCATCTCACGCATCACAGTAGCAATCCACTTAAAGCCAGTGTAGCAGTCAAACATCTTCACACCTAATTTGTCGGCCATGCGCTTGATGGTCTCACTGGTTACGATAGTCTTAACAATGTACTCGTCGCCCTTGAGGTTGCCAAGTTCGCGATTGCGTGTGAGCAAGTAGTAGTGGAAAATAATCTGAATCTGGTTACCGTTAACTAGCTCATATTTACCCTTATTAGTCTTGAACACTACGCTGATGCGGTCGGCATCGGGGTCACTAGCGAGAGCTATATCAGCTTGAGTCTCGGTAGCCTTGTCTATTGCCATCTGCATTGTTGGAGCATTTTCAGGATTGGGTGACTCAACAGTTGGGAAGTCGCCGCTCATGACATCCTGCTCGGGCACATGGATGATGTTCTTGAAGCCCCAGCGCTCGATTGAGCGAGGAATGATATAACGTCCCACACCATGAATTGGAGTGTAGACAATCTTCAGGTCACTGTGACGTTTATTCACCTCAGGACTAAGCGAGAGTGTATAGATGTCCTCGATATATTTGTCGTCTAGTTCTTTACCAATAATCTCAATAAGGTCGGGGTTGCCCTCAAACTTGATCTCGCTCACATCCTTAATGTTATTAACATAGTTGATAATGTTAACATCGTGAGGCGACACCACTTGAGCACCGTCATCCCAATAAGCCTTGTAGCCGTTATACTCCTTAGGATTGTGAGAAGCTGTGATATTTACACCACTCTGGCAGCCCAACAAGCGAATACCATAAGACACCTCAGGAGTAGGACGTGGTCCCTCAAAAAGATAAACCTTGATGCCATTGGCGCTGAATATATTGGCAACAGTTTCGGCAAATAGGCGACTATTGTTGCGCACGTCATGGCCTACTATCACCTTGCGCTCTGGCAGGTCTTTGAAGGCCTCGTTGATGTAGTTGGCCAATCCTTGAGTAGCAGCACCTACGGTGTATATGTTCATTCGGTTGCTGCCTGGACCCATAATGCCACGAAGGCCACCCGTACCAAACTCCAGGTCTTTATAAAAAGCCTCGATGAGTTCGGTCTTGTCTTCTGCCTCAATCATGGCTTTTACTTGAGCTTTGGTCTCTTCGTCATAGCCCTCACCAAGCCATTTCTGTGCTTTGAGTGTCAACTCTTGAATCAATTTCTCGTCATTCATAATTGTATTAATATTTTAAAGTTAGAATTATTTTTCACAAAGATAGTATTATTTTGCCAATTGCGCAAATCGTTTAGCTGAAGAAACATTTGAACACCTTAATCATGTTGACATGGTCTTCGCATGAGGCAGTTTCACGAGCCGAGTGCATTGCTAGCAACGGATTACCAACGTCGACACCCTCTATATCGATTTGTCCTGTGAGAATATTTCCAAGAGTTGAGCCACCTGCCACATCACTATGATTGATGAAATACTGGCATGGCGAGCCTGCCTCATCGCACAGGTTCTTAAAGATTGCTGCTGAGTGAGCATCGCTCATATATTTGCAATTAGCATTAATCTTGATGCAAGGACCATTTCCCATTGTCGGATGGTTGGTTGGATCGTACTTCTCATTGTAGTTGGGATGATGAGCATGTGCGTTGTCAGCACTCACAAGGAAAGTCTTTTGCAATGCAACGCAGTAGTCGTCGAAATTACATCCTTGGCTCTCGGCCATGCGCTGCAGCACATTGGCAAGCACTGGCGAACCAGCGCCCTGCTTTGTGCCACTACCTGTCTCTTCATTATCGAAGATTGCAGCGATACATGTAGCCTTTTCGTCGGTAGCCTCTATGATTGCAGAGATTGCAGCATGGGCCATGCTCAAGTCGTCGAGACGTCCCGATGAAATGAACTCGTTATTGAGACCGAAGGTACAAGCAGGTGTGGTATCGTAAAGCAAGAGGTCGAAATCAAGAATTTCATTAACTGTCACACCAAGTTCTTGAGCCACAAGATTTACAAGCATATTATTTGTCTCGAAATCCTTATTCACCTTAGCTATAATGGGGAGCATGTCCTTTTGCTTCGACAATGGGTTGCCCTCATTAACAGCGCGATTGAAATGGATGGCAAGATGAGAAATTTGCATCAGTGTCCGATCAATTTTTATGCTGCGCGATACAACATCGAGTGGACTATTACCCTTAAGTATAACGCGACCAGCAATTGATAGGGGACGGTCAAACCAAGTGTAAAGGATGGGACAGCCATAAACCTCAGTATTGAGTTTGACGATGCCACCATCGCAACGCATCTCGGCATTTGGCTTAATGCGGAAGCAAGGCGAGTCGCTGTGGGCAGCAACAATCTTATAGCCAGTTTCTTTAATAGGCTTATTGCCAACTTTCACGGCAAAGATTGCCGAATCGTTCTTGGTAAAGAAAAACTTTTCGCCAGCCTTGGCATCTATTTTCTCTTTGAGCGACTTCTCCTTAAAACCGTTCTCCACAAGCATTTTCTTGATTGTGTCTACAGCAAGGAAATTGCATGGACTACTGTCCATGAATTTCAGCAGCGAGTCAATGTAATTGATTTTCATAATCTTTATATTATGTTAATAGTTATCGTAATAGTCGCGATTGGTAACACTTAACGAGTGTAATGCCCTTAGGACATTGCACAGGATTTGCCCCCAGTATTCGAAGAAGTTCTCCTTGCACATTCCTAGAATTTGACGCTGTTCATCGGTGTTGAGATCACGAAGTGATGCCACCATGTTGTAAAACTCCTGATAAAGGTCGGCAAGATTCTCTGATATTGAGGTAGCTATCGGCGTGTCACTGTATTTCATGTCTTCGATGAACACCTCAAGGTAGACATCATCCTCACCCAATAGAGCACTCAGGTTGCCACGCACTATGTCGTAAGAAGGCTCATCGAGTGATTGGCTGATGAAAGCATCGAAATAGTCAAGGTTTGGTTCTAAATCGGTAACTGTAATATAAATGCGTGGCAAAAGCTTAGTCAAAGCCTCGACCATACCCTCGCAACCATAGTCGCCACAGTTCTCCACTAGTTGGCAATACTCGTTGGTAAGGGCTATGAATGCTAAACTTGTTGGTGACAATTTATCGTGTTCCATAGAGTAAAAATTATTTCATGTATAACATATTGTCAATTATATATTTCTCTACCGACTCAGGAACGTAAAAACTAATGCTCTTCAGCTGTGATAAGCGCTCACGCACCTGAGTCGAAGAAATTTCAATGAGCGGAGCATCAACAACCGCTACCCTATCTCTATACTGTTCAGGAATAACTATATCGTAACCTCGTCGAGGATAGATGAGGATATGGTATTTGGATAAAATCTCGTCACCAGCCTTCCAACGATCGAATAGACACCAATTGTCGGCACCAATCACTAAGTAGAATTCATCTTTTGGGAATTTTGCTTGCAAAGCATTGAGTGTATCAATGGTATAAGATGGCTTAGGAAGGTCATACTCAAAAGCCGATGTTATCACGCGTTCCATGCGGCGCGTTACTAATTCAGTCATGCGCAACCGGTGGTAGTCGCTCGCCATCGTAGAACCTTCTTTGAGGGGGTTAAGCGGAGAGACCATGAGCCACAACGAGTCGAGATCTGAATTCTCGACAATATAGTTGGCAATTAGCGCATGCCCCACATGGATGGGGTTGAATGAACCGCCAAATATGCCTATTTTGCTCATTTCGATTCTATGAAATCGGTTATTATTGCTTTGGTTTCTTCAATTGCGTTAGCCAGCACATCGTTGACCACGCATCGGTCGAATTTGTCAGCAAATGAGATTTCATAGGCTGCCTTATCGACACGGTTATTTATATCGTCAAGACTGTCGGTGGCACGAGAGAGCAAGCGCTGTCTTAGTGTCTCGATTGAGGGGGGCTTAATGAATATTGAGAGCGCCTTTTTGCCATAGATCCTCTTCACATCTATTCCTCCCATCACGTCGAGGTCGAGAATCACATTCTTCCCTTTTGCGGTAATGCGCTTTATCTCACTCTTAAGAGTACCATAGTAGCGCCCTTCATAAACCTCATGATACTCGGCAAACTCATCACGTTCAATGCGCTGCCTGAAGTCTTCAACAGTGAGGAAGTAGTACTCCACTCCATGCTGCTCGCTACCACGTGGCTTACGTGTTGTTGCCGAGATAGAGAACTCGAGCTTCAACTGCTCACATTTCATCAGCTCGCCAATGATAGTTGACTTGCCGGTGCCCGACGGTGCCGAAATTACTATCAGCTTTCCTTTTCCCATAGTGTTATAGTACATTAAGAACTTGCTCCTTGATTTGTTCCAAATTATCTTTCATCTCCACGACAATCTTCTGCATCTCGGCATGGTTAGACTTAGAACCTGTGGTATTGATTTCTCGTCCCATCTCTTGAGTGATGAATCCCAACTTTTTACCTTGACGCTCCGAATTATCGAGAGTTTCCAAGAAATAATTGAGATGGTTCTGAAGGCGAATCTTCTCCTCGGTAATATCGAGCTTTTCGATGTAGAAAATCAACTCTTGCTCGAGGCGGTTTTTGTCGTAATCGACTTGGTCGAGTTGTTCGAGCTGCTCAACCAGGCGCGACTTGATTTTCTCTGTACGCGTGCTTTCATACTGGTCTATACTATTTAGAAGATGCTGTATAGCGTTTATCTTTTCTTTAAAGAAATGATACAACTTCTCACCTTCTTGGCACCTGAATGCTACAGTAGCACCAATTGCTTGACCAACAACCTCGCGCACTCCATCAAGTTCCTCCTGTGCCACTTCCTCATTCAAGTCTTGCTTGAACACATCAGGCATGCGCAAGAGAGTGGCATACCAATCTTGAGGCGCAGGCAAATTAAGCTGCTGAGACACATTCTCGACCTGAGACTTATAACCACGCAGCATCTCGATGTTGAGCTGTGACACTGCACCAGTGTCGATCGATTCACTCGTGATATAGACGTCGACCTTACCACGTCCCAGAGCACGTGCAATAGTGGTACGCAACTCCAGTTCCAATTCTCTATAAAGCAAGGGGACCTTAACCGACAAGTCCATCTGCTTGCTGTTTAGTGATTTTATCTCGGCAGTAATCTTCTTGTTACAAACCACAAGCGTTGCCTTGCCGAACCCTGTCATTGATTGAATCATAGCAACTTCACATTTTTCATGCAAATATAAGAAATAATTCTTATTTCACCAATATGTTAACAACTTAATGCTTAGAGTATCAATTAAAGAATAGACTTGTCACGGAAGTGAGTGTGCAGCAACTTGTGTGCCTTTGGTCCTAATGGCTCGCCTAAAAACTCGTCATAGACCTTTTTCACAGCTAAACTCTCGTGGCTCTTGCGCACCATCTTAGTGACATCGGTGGCATACATTGCTCGCTGTCTTGCCTCAAGCACCGATATGTCTCCATGGTGATAGGGCTGACCGGTTCCACCAATGCAACCACCGGGGCACGACATCACTTCAATGAGATGGTAGTCGAGCTCATCTGCACGCAGCTTGTCCATCACAATGCGCGCATTGTTAAGCGTGTGAACGACACACACCTTAAGCTCAAACCCGTTCATATCGATTGTAGCCTCACGGATACCATCCATACCTCGAACCTCGTTAAACTCGACTTTTGGTAATGATTTACCAGTAAAACGCTCATAGGCGGTTCGCAGCACGGCCTCTGTCACGCCACCGGTAGTGCCAAATATAGTTCCTGCACCAGTAGCATCACCAAGCGGTGAATCGAAACGGCCATCGGGCAACCCCACGAAGTCGATACCATGACCTTTTATCATCTCAGCGAGCTCATGCGTTGTGATGCTGCAATCCACATCAGGAATGCCATCATAGATGAACTCATCGCGGGCACATTCATATTTCTTAGCAACACATGGCATGATAGAAATAACCGAAATGTTCTCACTTGGAATACCAATCTTCTCGGCCCAATAAGACTTGGCAAGAGTTCCAAACATCTGTGCCGGTGATTTGCAGGTCGAAGGATATTCACGCAGGTCGGGATAATCATTCTCAAAGAAATTGACCCATGCAGGGCAGCACGATGTTGTCATGGGTAGCTTAACATCGGTTTCACCTGCCATGCGGCGCTTGAGGCGCTCGATTAGCTCGGCGCTCTCCTCCATAATTGTGAAGTCGGCGCCAAAGTTGGTGTCGAAAACATAATCAAAGCCCAGCTGGCGCAATGCAGTGATCATTTTTCCAGTCACAACAGTGCCTGGCGCCAAACCGAACTCCTCGCCCAGCGCGAAGCGAACGGCAGGGGCTGTCTGGGCAATAACTAATTTATCGGTATCATGAATGTCGGCTAGCACATCATTTATTGAGTTGCGCTCATCTAGCACACCTATTGGACCATCAATTGCATCGAACTTGCACTTCGACCTGCACTTGCCACAACATGTGCATTTATATGGGTTGATGGCATGTGGCTGCTTCACAACACCACTAATGGCATTGACAGGACAGTTGCGCTTGCACGCTGTGCATCCACGACATTTCTCTGGATCTATCGCGTAGGACAACACATTAAGGAAACGCTTGCCTCCAATCTCATAGATGTAGTTGTTAAGCATAGAGTCGAGCGATACTGGGCGCTTAAACGAGCTCCACTGCTGCGACTCAACTTCGATATGGTGAGCAGTCACGTCGACATAGAGCAGTTCAGTCACTAGTTCGCCACGCACGATGTGCTTCTCGACGATGTCGTTCACATCTTCGGGCTTCACATGAGTGTAGGTGATATTCTCAGGAAGTATACGGACAATAGGTCCTTTGGAGCAGAATCCGAAACAGCCTGATGTAACCACATCGACCATATCGTCTATGCCATGAGCGTGAAGCATCACTTTGAACAAGTTAACGATGCGCTCGCTGTCGTTGTGGCGGCAGCCTTTTCCCGAGCAGCACTGCACTTGCACATAGTCATGGACCTTTATTCCATATTTTTGTTCATTATCGGTTACAGGCTGATATTTTGGCATCTTTTGTGCCGAAGTCTTAGGTCGATTGTTATCAGGCATATATCAAATAATTGAAAGTTTTATCGCGATAATTCTCTGTCATTCAACAATATTGTGAAAAGTAATTAAGATTCTCACAATTCACACCACAAAGTTAACAAAAAAAAATCGTTGTTGGAAGATTGAAACTAATAAAAAAACGGCCATGCACCTTGACAGTTTTGGGGCACGACCGTTTAATTATATTTAGGTGTGATTATTTATCCACCTCTTCAAGAATCTTCTGTACGTCCTTAGGCTGTAGGCGTCCGTAAACCTTCTCGCCAATGGTTACCACTGGTGCGAGACCACAGGCTCCCACGCAGCGCAGACAGTCAAGAGAGAACTTTCCGTCGGGGGTTGTCTCACCCACCTCAATGTTAAGGATACGCTTGATTTCCTCAAGCAGTTTCTCCGAACCACGCACATAGCAAGCAGTTCCAAGGCACACCGAGATTGGGTGCTTGCCCTTAGGAGTCATAGTGAAGAACGAATAGAAGGTAACAACACCATAAACCTTTGAAGCAGGGATGTTAAGCTTGCGGGCAATGATGCGCTGCATCTCCTCAGGGAGATATCCGTGCATCGACTGTGCCTCGTGAAGAATATTAATGAGCTCGCCTGGTTTATTACCATGCTTGTCGCAGATGGCCTCCACCTGCTCAATGACATTACATGCCAATTTCATTTCTTTTGCTTTTGCCATAATTTATAGAGGTTTTAGCCATAATTACTTAATAGAACGGTCAAAATAGTGAGTGTGCAACAAGTGGTGAGACTTCTCGCTCAGAGGCTCGCCCAAGAATTCCTTATAGAGCTTCTGAATATCGGGGTTCTCATGACTCTTGCGGATGGGCTTGCCTTCATCCTCGGCATATAGGGCATCGCAACGTTGCTGAATCACATCGAAGTTGCCATGGTGGTATGGCTGACCAGCACCACCAATACAGCCACCGGGACATGCCATCACCTCAACCACGTGGTAGTCGAGCTCGCCAGCACGAAGCTTGTCCATGATGATGCGGGCATTGCTCAGAGTGTGAGCTATGCAAACCTTAAGTTCGAAACCGTTGAGATCAATCTTTGCTTCACGAATTCCATCGAAACCACGCACTTGGTCGAAGTTAATGCGAGGCAATGTCTTGCCTGTATAAACCTCATAAACTGAACGCAGAGCAGCTTCCATCACGCCACCAGTAACGCCAAAGATGGCGCCAGCACCTGTCGACTCGCCAAGAGGACTATCGAAGTCGCTATCTGGCAGATTGGCGAAGTTGATGTTGGCGCGCTTAATGAGACGAGCCAACTCACGGGTTGAGATGCTGTAGTCAACATCGGGATTGCCGTTAACCTTAAACTCATCGCGTGTGCACTCAAATTTCTTAGCCAAGCAAGGCATAATAGAAACAACCACTAGTTTCTCTCGTGGAATACCCATCTTCTCAGCCCAGTAGGTCTTGGCAATAGCGCCAAACATCTGAGCAGGTGACTTAGCACTCGAAGGATATTCTAGTAAGTCGGGATAATTATGCTCAAAGAAGTTAACCCATGCTGGACAACATGAAGTCATGATAGGCAACTTCACGCTCTTGTCGCCAGCAAGGAATTTCTTGAGGCGGTCAAGGATTTCGGCTCCCTCCTCCATGATTGTGAGGTCGGCTGCAAAGTCGGTATCAAACACATAATCGAAACCAAGGTCACGCAAAGCAGTAGCCAGCTTACCAGTAACGATGCCAGGCACACCAAATTCCTCTCCTAGTGCAAAGCGCACTGCTGGAGCAGGCTGAGCAACTACAACCTTATCAGGGTTGGTGATGTCGGCCATAAGTTGATCAGTGTAGTCACGCTCGGTGAGAGCACCCACTGGGCACACTGCAACACACTGACCACAATAGGTACAGTCGGTGTCGATAAACATGCGGTCAAAGGTAGGAGCGATAGTGGTGTCGAAGCCACGGCGAATTGCGCCAAGCACGCCCACGCTCTGAACATTGTTACAAACACTCTCACAACGGCGGCAGTAGATGCACTTCTCCATGTTGCGAGTGATTGCAGCAGTTACCTCGTTCTTACGCTCACTCTTCTCGCCATCATTGTAAGGCATCTGGCGGATATTGAGTCGCATAACCAAGCGCTGGAGCTCACAGTCGCTACACTTGGGGCAAGTGAGACAATCATTGGGATGGTCACTGAGGATGAGCTCGGCAATAGTTTTGCGAGCGCGGATAACACGAGCCGAGTTGGTATATACCACCATATCCGGCATACATGCTGTAGCGCAAGCAGGAGCCAAGTTGCGACGTCCTTCCACCTCAACCACACAAAGGCGGCATGAAGCGGGTTTATTCTTCACACAAGTGCCCTTTAGGTCGATATGGCACAAAGTGGGAATATCGATGCCGACTAGCTTGCCGGCTTCCAAGAGTGTAGTGCCTTTGGGCACTTCCACTACATGGTTATCTATTGTAAGTTTTATCAATTTCTCTTCCATGATGAATTTTATCGTGTATCGTTAGAAAACTTTAATAGCGTCGAAGCGGCAACGCGACTGACACATACCGCAACGGATGCACTTGAATGGATTAATTACATGTGGCTTGCGCACATCGCCCATGATAGCGTCGGCAGGACAGTTGCGAGCGCAAGCTCCACATCCTTTACACTTATCGGGGTTAACAGTGTAAGTCAATAGTGCCTTACATTGTTTAGCACGGCAAGTGTGTTGCTTAACGTGCTCCACATATTCATCATAGAAATTGTCGATAGTCGACAATACAGGGTTTGGAGAGGTTTGTCCAAGTCCACAGAGTGCTGTATCCTTAATGGTAGCGGCAAGCGACTTGAGGTGCTCTATGTCATCCATAGTGCCCTTGCCCTCGGTGATGCGGGTCAAGATCTCAAGCATACGCTTGTTTCCTATGCGGCAAGGAGTACACTTACCACATGACTCTCCAACGGTAAACTCAAGGTAGAACTTGGCAACTGAAACCATACAGTCGTCTTCATCCATAACAATCATACCACCAGAACCCATCATTGAGCCAGCAGCTCCTAGGCTCTCGTAGTCGATTGGAATATCAAGGTGCTTTTCGGTCAAGCAACCTCCCGAAGGACCACCAGTTTGAACAGCCTTAAACTTCTTGCCGTTCTTCACGCCACCACCAATGTCGTAGATAATCTCGCGCAAAGTAGTTCCCATAGGCACTTCAATAAGTCCAACATTATTAATCTTACCAGCCAAAGCGAACACTTTTGTACCCTTTGACTTCTCGGTACCGATAGAAGCAAACCAATCAGCACCCTTAGTAAGAATAATAGGAACGTTAGCAAGAGTCTCAACGTTGTTAACGTTAGTAGGATATCCCATGTAACCGCTCTCGGCGGGGAAAGGAGGCTTAAGTGTAGGCTCACCACGCTTACCTTCCATAGAATGTATAAGAGCAGTCTCCTCACCGCAAACAAATGCACCTGCACCGTATCGAATCTCGATATCGAAATCAAACTCGCTACCCATGATACGCTTACCAAGCATACCATACTCACGTGCTTGCTCAATGGCAATCTTCAAACGGTGTACAGCAAGTGGATACTCAGCACGAATGTAGATAAGACCCTCATTGGCACCAATACAGTATCCGCATAATGCCATTGCCTCGATTACAGAGTGGGGATCACCTTCCATGATAGAACGGTCCATGAATGCACCAGGATCACCCTCATCAGCGTTACAAACCACATACTTGTGTTCTGCCTGATAATTACGAGCAAAGCCCCACTTCATACCTGTTGGGAAGCCTGCACCACCACGTCCACGAAGTCCCGCTTTCTTGATGATGTCAATAACTTCCTCGGGAGTTTGGTTCTGCAAAGCATTAGAGAGTGCTGCATAACCGTCTCGTGCGATATACTCAGCAATGTTTTCAGGATCAATGAATCCACAGTTACGAAGAGCCACGCGCTTCTGTTTGCGATAGAAGTCCATGTGCTTCGAATCACTAACGTGCTCCGAAGTTTTTGGGTCAACATAAAGCAAACGCTCTACACGGCGACCACCAATAACGTGCTCCTTAACGATTTCATCGGCATCCTCGGGTTTCACTTGGGTGTAGAAAGTATTGTCAGGCATAACCTTAACAATAGGGCCCTTTTCGCAGAAACCGAAACATCCTGTCACGATCACATCTACTTTACCAGCAATACCATTAGCTTCAATGGCAGCTTTCAAGTTTTCGACAATTTTAGCACTGCTTGAAGCTTTACAGCCCGTACCGCCGCAGCAGAGCAACTCAATGTGCTCGGTACCCACAGCCAGTCCACAGCATTTTTCACTCACAGCAGCATAACTCAGTTCACGAACATTCAAGTCGGCCTGAGCTTTTTTCCTGAATTGAATCAAGTCTTCAAAGTTCAAGGTTTTCACTGGGTAAATTTGTTGTTTTAAGTTATTAGTTGAAAAATATTAATTATTCTATAAAAAGCTACCCCAAATAATAGGTAAATTGAAAAGTTGGACAAAATTACATACATTATTTTAAATAATGAAACTTCAATAGTGATTTAACAACTTTTTAAAGTTGCAAAAGACATAAGAAAATAATTAACCAGCAAAACATTAAGTCAAAAATTTTGATAATTCTTAAAGATGAAGTAAATTTGCAAGCGAAAAAGAAGATATTAATTTAAAAAACTCTAGATATGAAATCAAAACTTTTACTATTGGTTTTGCTTGCAGCAGCAATCATGACAAGCTGCAACACACAAAAAGACATCCCTTACATGATTGGAGCCAACGAGCTGCCTGCTGAAGTGCTACAATCCGCGGCAAAGGCTAGTGATCCTGTTGTTATGCCAGGCGACATGTTACAGATTAATGTCATTAGCCGTAATGCCGAAGCAGTAAAACCCTTTAACAAGAGTGACTACGTGTCAAAACTTGGAGACAATACCAATTTAAACAACAACAATGAGAACTCAATGTATTACTACCTCGTTGATGCCAACGGCAACATAGAGTATCCCTATCTTGGAACGCTACACATCGGAGGTATGAGCAAAAGCGCTGTAGAAAACTACATTGCCACACAAATCTATCCTCGCTACCTCACTGAGCGTCCAGGAGTTGAGGTCCGTTTTCAAAACTTCAGAGTATACATCTTGGGAGAAGTCAAGAGTCCTGGTGAAATCAAGGCAACGAATGGACGCTTGAATTTGCTTGAAGCCATTGCAAAAGCTGGTGACCTCACCATCCACGGTCGTCGTGACAATGTGATGATTGTGCGCACCAATAGCGATGGTAGTCGCTCAATCCAGACCGTAAACATGAATGACAAAAACATGATTTTATCACCTAGTTTCAACTTACAACAAAATGACATCATCTATGTTGAACCTAATAGTTCTAGAGCACGTCAGTCATGGAATGTTCCCCCAGCCCTTTCACTGGGAATGTCGTCTGTTGGAACTTTAATTTCAATTGCCACATTTATTATAACTTTGACAAAATAAACAAATGTTTCAAGAATAAAGTGTGAGGGTGTGTCAAGTTGACACACCCTCACTCCTTGTCATTACAAACGGCAACATATTGATATTAAAGAATCTTCTCTAAATCGTTAGTCGCCTTCTTAATCTCGTCGGCGGTGACCTCATAATTATACAAGTCGTTAGCAAAATAGCGGTCATAAGCACTCATATCAATAAGGCCATGCCCCGACAGGTTGAAGAGGATTGTCTTCTTCTCCCCTGCTATCTTACATTTCAAGGCTTCCTGAATAGTTGCCGCTATTGCATGTGACGACTCTGGAGCGGGGATAATACCTTCACTACGTGCAAACATAGTAGCAGCCTTAAATGTGTCAAGCTGTTGTATATCAACCGCCTCTACAACATTATCGTGCTTAAGCTGGCTTATGATAGCGCCACCACCATGATACCTCAAGCCACCTGCATGAATATTTGCTGGCTGGAAATTGTGTCCTAGCGTATACATTGGTATCAACGGAGTGTATCCCGCCTCATCACCGAAGTCATACTGGAACACACCACGTGTGAGTTTAGGGCAAGATGCAGGTTCTGCTGCCACAAATCGAGTTGACGCATTGTCACCATTGAGTTTGTGCCTAATGAAAGGAAAAGCAAGTCCCGAGAAATTGCTACCACCTCCAAAACAGGCAACGACTACATCAGGATATTCCCCTGCCATTTCCATTTGCTTCTCAGCCTCAAGACCAATAACCGTTTGATGCAAAGCCACATGATTGAGCACAGATCCAAGCACATACTTACAATTTGGAGTACTAAGAGCAAGTTCCACGGCCTCGCTGATAGCAGTGCCCAACGAGCCCTGATAATTTGGATTATAGGTTATTATCTTGCGCCCTGCTTTTGTCGACATACTAGGTGATGAGATAACCTCGGCACCATATGTTTGCATCATTGAGCGTCGATAGGGCTTTTGATTAAACGATATTTTCACCATATACACAGCAAGTTCAAGTCCAAAGTGCTTCGCCGCTAACGACAAAGCAGCACCCCACTGCCCTGCTCCAGTTTCGGTAGTAATGTTGGTCACACCCTCCTGCTTGCAATAATAAGCTTGTGCAATAGCCGAATTGAGTTTATGAGATCCAACAGGACTAACACTCTCATTCTTGAAATATATGTGTGCTGGTGTGTCTAAAAGTTTTTCCAATCCCGTCGCTCTCACGAGTGGTGTTGGCCGCCAAATGCGATACATCTCCCTAACCTCGTCAGGTATCTCTATCCAGGAGTCAGTTGTGTTCAGTTCCTGCTCAGAGGCAGCTCTCGAGAAAATAGGATACAAATCCTCGGGAGTTAGCGGTTGTTTTGTAGCTGGATGGATTAATGGCAATGGCTTATTTGCCATGTCGGGGATGATGTTATACCATGATTTTGGTATATCACATTCTTGAAGTAAAAACTTTTTTGATTCCATAAATTCGTATTTTTATCCTCTATTTTTGAATATCTGCGCAAAGATATGCAAACAATTTGAATATTTAAGCGTTTTAACTTTCTTTTTTATTTCAAAAAGTAATATGACAAATAAGAGGAAAACCCAAATCTAGAGAAATACTTTCACTCTTTAATATCATTTTCTACGAGTTAAATAATTGGTTTGCACTTAAAAACATTTCAATGCAACATATTATTTTTAATCACAACACAAGAATTAGGAAGAATTGTTGATCAAACAAAAAAACAGCAAGATATTTGTGGATAATGTAAAAAATAATGATTACCTTTGCACAACAATACTGATTACATAAATTAATATAAAACCTAACAATAAAACAATAAAAAACAACATGCCAAGTATCAAGAATTTTGATGAGCTCACCGCTCATCTTGCTAGTAAGGGAACAAAAAGCCGCGTGGCTGTAGTATGGGCCGAGGACGATGTAACTCGCAGTGCTGTGCTTAAAGCTCTAGAGGCTGGTATTATCACCGTGACATTTGTTGGCTGCCGCAAGGAGATAGAGGCCGACGAGCGTCTTGCTAAATACAAGAGCGAATTCAGCATTATTGATGCTACCGACCGCGACGATGCCGCCGCCAAGGCAGTTGCTGAGGTTCGTGAAGACCGAGCCAACGTGCTGATGAAGGGTTTACTCAATACCGACAATCTGCTTCGCGCTGTTCTCAACAAAGAAACTGGCATCCTGCCTAAGGGAAATGTGTTGACTCACGTAACAGTAGCCGACATCCCCGAACTTAAACGCCTGCTTCTTTTCACCGACGCAGCCGTTATTCCATGCCCGACCGTTGACCAACGCATAGAGCAAGTTAAGTATGTAGCAAAGATTGCTCATGCCCTTCACATCGAGGAACCTAAAATTTCACTCATCCATTGTTCTGAGAAAGTTGACGAGCGTCACTTCCCCTGCACTGGCGATTACGTCATCATTAAAGAGAAAGCTGCTCAAGGCGAGTTTGGCAATTGTATCGTTGACGGTCCACTCGACCTCAAGTGCTCACTATGCTATGAGAGCATGCACCACAAGGGCATTGAGTCTCCCATCAACGGAGAGGCTGATGCTGTTCTCTTCCCTGAGATAGAGAGTGGCAATGTGTTCTACAAGACTATTACCCTACTTTGCCATGCACAAACTGCTGGTTTGCTTCAGGGCGCTAAGGTTCCTGTAGTACTCCCAAGCCGCGGCGACAGCATTGAGTCGAAGTTCTACAGTCTTGCAGTAGCCTCGGCTATTTAATTCTCTTTTAATCCCGAATTCTTATTTTACACATTAAATTATACAAACAACTATGCGTATACTTGTTATCAACCCAGGTTCTACATCAACCAAGTTTGCCGTTTATGAAGGCGAAACTCCATTGTTGCTTCGCTCAATCCGTCACAAACCCGAGGAACTGGCTCCTTACAAGACTGTTTTGGACCAGTTTGAATTCCGTTACAACCTTGTAATGAACGAAATAAAGGTCACTAATGTTGACTTCAATTTCAAGGCTGTAATCGGTCGTGGTGGTTTAGCTAAGGCCGTGCCTGGTGGTGTGTATGAGATTAATGAAAAGATGCTTGAGGACACTCGCAACACAACCCGCGAGCATGCCTGCAACCTGGGCTGCCTAATCGCTCATAAGATTGCACAACAGATTCCTGGTTGCCGCAGCTTCATTGCCGACCCAGTTGTGGTTGACGAATTGAATGACTACGCACGCATCTGCGGTATTCCTGAGATTAAGCGTTGCAGCATTTGGCATCCACTCAACCAGAAGGCTATTGCTCGTCGCTTCGCTCGTGAGATTGGCAAGAAATATGAGGATATGAATCTTATCATCTGCCACTTAGGTGGAGGCATATCAGTAGCTGCACATGAGAAAGGTGTTGCTGTTGATGCTCCAAACGCACTCGATGGTGAAGGCCCATTCACACCAGAAAGAGCCGGTACAGTTCCTGCAGCCGACCTCGTTCGTCTGTGCTTCAGCGGTAAGTACACAAAGGAAGAACTCCTAAAGATGATTACCGGTAAGGGTGGTCTTAACGCTCATCTGGGAACTACCGATCTTATGGAAATAGAAGAGCGCATCAATAATGGCGACACTCACGCTAAGACTGTTCTTGACGCTATGATTTATCATGTTGCTAAGCAGATAGCATCTGAGAGCGCTGTTCTTTGCGGAAAGATTGACGCTATTCTTCTTACTGGTGGCATGGCCCATAGTGACTACCTCACCAGCGAATTGCGCAAGCGCATCGACTTCCTTGCTCCAACCTACTGCTTCCCCGGTGAGGATGAGATGGGTGCTCTTGCCGGCAATGCTGCTGCTGTGCTCAAAGGCAAGCGTGAGGCCAAAGAATATAAGTAAGACAATAGAATACAATAATCAAAAGTCATTCTTTGATACTGTTATTCATTAATATAATTAGGTGCTCCCTTACTGGAAGCACCTAATTTGTTTTTCGTCATTAACAAAAGTTACTTGTAGCGCAAGAAGCTGTAGCCGAAGCGTTCACATGCTGCGCGCTCAAGTTCCTCACGATCATCGGGATGTGCAATCGAGATAAGTGCACGCGCACGCTCAGCCATGCTCTTGTTGCGCAGGTAAACAATACCATGCTCGGTTACAACATACTGTGTCTGGAAACGAGTGGTCACCACGCCAGCTCCAGGAGTTAGAGTTGGAACAATCTTGCTCTTACCCTTTCCTGTGCGAGAGGGAAGAGCAATGAAGGTTTTGCCTTCGGGATTGAGTGCTGCACCATACATAAAGTCGTGCTGTCCGCCCACACTCGAGAAGATCATTGTGCCAATGCTGTCGGCGCAAATCTGTCCGGTCAAGTCCACCTCAATTGCACTGTTGATTGCAATGGGTTTTGGATTCTGACGAATCACTTGTGGATCGTTGGTCCAAGCAACATCATAGAATTCCACATCCTCATTGTAATGCAGGAAGTCATACATGCGCTTCGAGCCTAAGGCCAAGCTGGCCACGCTCTTGCCTGGACGAATCTTCTTGAGGCTATTGTCGATAACTCCTTCCTCCATAAGACGTACCACACCATCGGTCATCGCCTCGGTATGGAGTCCCAGGTTTCTGTGGTTCTTTATGCCAGCAAGCACAGCATTTGGAATGCCTCCCACACCAATCTGGAGTGTAGCTCCATCTGGAATCTCAGCAGCAATGAAGCCACCTATAGCGCTCTCGATGGGAGAAGACTCGCCAAACTCCATTGCCAACGGGGGCTCATCGCAACGAACTGCTGCGGCAATCTCACTCTCATGAATTTTGGCAGCACCACACAAGTATGGCATGCTATCATTAATTTGAGCAATGATAGTCTTCGACATCTCAACAGCGCTGAACGCCAAGTCGGCACTCATACCGTAACTGCAGTATCCGTCCTTGTCGGGAGGTGAGCAATTAAGGAAAGTTACATCAAGTGGCAATTGCTTGCTGCGAAACAAGAATGGAATCTCGCCCAAGAAAGCGGGAATTACCTCGCCGTAGCCCTGAGCCACCCACTTGCGCTGGTCGCCACTCAGAAAGAGGCTCTTAGTTATAAACGAATCCTTATACTCTGGGTTGCACAACGGGCACTCGCCGTAGGGCACGTTGAAAGCCGAATACACTACCACATCGCGCAGTTCGCTGGCACGGCGTGCCAATGCGCTTTGCAGCACCACAGGAATCGCAGTACTACCCATGCAGTAAATATGGTCTCCACTCTTGACAAGGCGAACCGCCTCGTCGGCACTCATATAATTCATTATTTCTTGCTATTTTGTAGTTCGACAAAGAGTTTCAAGCGTTCGTCAAGAGCTTGAATGTGCCACTCGCTGTTGAGCTGTGACACACAAGCACGGATGCCTGGTTGCTTGCTGCCTGTGGTATTGAGCGTGATAGCAGAGATACCACAAAGCATGAGGTCGTTGAGCAGTTCAGAATCGCTCATACCTTCATAACCAATTGTGTAATAGAAACCATCAGCAAGATCTTGATCACCATCCTTATCATAGATGATATTGAAGCCATGCTTCAAGAATATTTGCTTGGTTATCTTGGCACGACGACCATATTCGCGAACCTCGTCAACAAACTTATAGGTACCATCGGCAGCCGCTTTCATCATTGCCGAGAGGGCATGTTGAGCCGAGTGAGATGTACCCGACGAAGCAACATAAAGATATGTAAAGATAAAGTTATCTCCCATGCGTCCAATGCGGTAGCGTTTACGTAGAGCAGGATACTCGCGGTTGAAGAGTTTGTTGCTGAATGCTACCACAGCTATACGTTCACCAGCATAACTGAAAATCTTCGAGCCCGACATCATGAAGACATAGTTGTCGGTATAACGAGCAACAGTGGGTTGGAATGGTGGCTCAAATGGCACTGACTTGTCGGTGCGGAAATCCATGCACATATAAGCATGATCCTCAAGAACAATCATATCATACTTGTTGGCCATCTCACCAATAATCTGTAGCTCCTCTTCAGTCAAGCACACCCATGATGGGTTATTGGGGTTAGAATATACTATTGCCACAATATTACCCTTCGAGCAATACTCCTCAAGCTTGGCACGAAGCTTAGCTCCACGGAATTCATAGATGTCGAACTGCTCGTGCTTGATGCCTTGAACTTGAGCTTGCATTACATGAGGAGCAAAACCTGGATTTACATAGAGAATTGTGTCTTTTGTTGGATCAAGTTGTGAACACTCGAGCATCAGATTCATGCCAGCCTGCATTGAGCCTACAGTAGGAACTATGCACTCGGGATTGATGTCTACATCAATAAATGCCTTAATAAACCTTGATGCATTCTCTTTGAGCTCAGGCAGACCACTGATTGCGGGGTATATGCTTGCTATGCCATTGTCAAGAGCGGCTTTCTGGGCTTCAACGCCCACTTGACCAGGCGCCAAACCAGGAACACCGACCTCAAGTCGCAAGAACTTTTCGCCAGCAGCCTTCTCCATTTCGGCGGCGATTGCTGCACATTGGCGAATTGTAGTCTTCGATACGTCGGTCAGGTCACGCGCAGCCAAAATATCGTTTAGAACTTGTTGTTTTAAAGGAAAACTCATAGTTGTTTTATAGATAATTAGGTGTTTTTATTTATTCTTTTGGGCAAACTCATAACCAGCCTTGAAAGCAGCTATATTTGTCTCAACGATGGCCTCGCCCTTGCTGGCAAACACATTAGTGATGCCCTCGAGCAATTGCTCGGGCTTAAGCATCTCGAGAACCGAAGCAGCAGCTCCCAGAAGCACCATGTTAGCACTGCGTGGCGACTTAACCTCCTTGGCAATAGCGTCAACGTCAATCATAATTACGTTGCCAAGCTTCTTAAGTTCATTGTTAACATCCTCCATTTCAGGATAATTTGGAATGTTGACAAATGGAGTGGTGTTAGTGATAACCCAGCCTTTAGGGTTGAGATACTGCACATAGCGCAAAGCCTCCATAGGCTCGAGCGAGATGATAAGGTCGCAAGCTCCATGAGCAATGAGGTCGCTCGCGATAGGCTCGTTAGAGAGTCGCAGATTGCTCTGCACATCACCACCGCGCTGGCTCATGCCATGAACCTCGGCCTGCTTTAGGTGTATGCCTTCTTTAAGAGCAGCCCAACCTATGATAGTAGCAATGGAGAGGATACCTTGTCCGCCCACACCGCACAATATTATATCTTGTTTCATGATTTGATTGTTTTTAAATAATTTATGAGATGTGGATTATTATTGTTTAGCCTTTGCTTTGGCATGACGTTTAGCTGTCTGAATGCACTCGCGGCGAGCGATGATTACCGATACGCCATTGTAATTTATTTCCTCGTCAATAACCTTCTCCATGTCGGGATAGTTCTTGGGAAGAGGTACAATAACGCGCACGTGAGCTGGGTCAACACCCACTCCATAGCAAATTTGCTCAAGGCGCCCAGTTCCAGCAGAATCTTGACCGCCAGTCATACCTGTAGTCAAGTTATCGCTGATGCACAGTGTCATGTTAGCTTTTTTATTCACTGCATCAAGCAATCCAGTCATTCCACTGTGGGTGAAAGTAGAGTCACCAATCACAGCCACCGAGGGATGTACTCCTGATTTGCTAGCACCAATTGCCATTGTGAGCGAAGCACCCATCTCAACACAAGTTTGGAAAGCGTGGAAAGGAGCAAGCCAACCTAGCGTGTAACAACCTATGTCGGCAAATACGCGTGCGCTCTCGTAATTCTTGAGCACATTGTTGAGTGCAGTGTAGAAATCACGGTGACCGCAACCCTGACACAATGCTGGTGGACGGGGAACGGTATTTTGAGCCGCAGCATGAGCTTCCATTGGATCCATGCCTAGAGCAGCACGCAGACAGTCGGGATTCAATTCGCCAGTACGTGGCAGAGTGCCATCTAGGCGGCCCTTAATCTCTATGGGCTGCTCAAGTACACCTCGCATAAGCTTCTCAACGAGAGGCTGACCTTCTTCAACTACCATAATACTCTTGCACTCAGCAGCCATCTTTCGAACCAATTTCTTGGGTAATGGATATTGAGTGAGCTTGAGTACAGGGAATGGGCATCCGTTGGGATAGTTTTCCATCAAGTAGTTGTAAGCAATACCGCATGTAATGATACCCATCGAGTGGTCGGCGCCGTCGATATACTTGTTCTGGCCCATAGTACAGGCATCTTCCTCAAAAGCAAGGATATCTTTCACAAGTTGGTCATTACGCATGCGAGCGTTAACGGGTAGTGTTACCCACTGACGTGGATTCTCGGGGAAATGAACCTCATTCTGTGGAAGTTGCTCGCTGGTCTCAACAATGGCACGCGAGTGAGCCATGCGGGTAGTCAGGCGCATCAACACTGGAATGCGATTCTTCTCGCTATAATCGAAGGCACAGCGCACCATGTCATAAGCCTCTTGTTGCGATGCTGGCTCAAAGCATGGCATCATAGCAAAATCGGCATAGAAGCGAGAATCCTGTTCGTTCTGTGACGAGTGCATCGATGGGTCATCACAAGCAACAATCACCAAGCCTCCATTAGCACCAGTAACTGCACTGTTGACAAAGGCATCGGCACAAACGTTCATACCCACATGTTTCATACAAACCATAGCACGCTTGCCGGCATAGCTCATACCCAGAGCTTCCTCCATAGCGGTCTTTTCGTTTGCACTCCACTGACAATGAACGTTACCTGTGCGAGCAATCTCACTCTTTTGAATAAACTCAGTAATCTCAGTCGATGGGGTACCAGGATAGGCCCACACGCCGCTTAATCCGGCATGTAGTGCTCCAAGTGCCAAGGCCTCATCGCCAAGTAGCAAATGTTTAGTTTTCATTCTACAAAAGAAATTTGTTGTTTATGTTATGTGTATTCTTATTTTTGCAATAATTATACCCTCTCTAGGGCATATACTGAAATTTTGCCTAAAATTACAACATTTTCCCGAAACAGCAAAATATAACCCCTATTTTTTACTTTTTTACACAAAAAGTTGTCGACAACTCAAGTTGCCGACAACATAATCTCAAAAAGCGCTTATTTAGCAAATCGACTCTAGGCTCGGTAGGTAGTTGCGCTGGACGCTCTCAGCTATCGCAGTAGCCACCTCCATCTCGCTCAACGCGATGCTAGCTCCAAACTCGTATAGTAAGTCAACCTCTTTGCGAGCTATAATCTTATCGCTCAATGCGATGTGTATCATATAATCGAGCAAACCAGCACGCATTCCAGGATTTATTTTCAAAATTCCCTCAACCGACTCGTTGAATGTCTTGACAACGTCGCCTTGAGCAATCTCTTCGAGGTACTTGCGTGGGAAAATCTTGAGGCGAGCCAGCATCTCGATTATCTGGTTAATCTCATCTTCTTTCATTTCATCGTCACTGCTTGCAACAATGAGTCCTGCCGAGGCAATAAAGCGAGCCATATGTTCATCGAGCTCGTCGTCGCCCACTTTCAGAAGAATTGAAATGAGTTCATCCATGCCCTTCTGCAATTCCTCCTGCGACTTGCATGTGGCAAATAGGTTGAGCGCTTGAACTCGAATTGGATTAACTGGATGTGAAGAACGGCTAATACCCTTGTCTTTCAGGAAGTAGTTGAGACGGCGGTTGTTGTCGGCTATCAATGCGTCGATGCTCACATTCATCTTCTCCAGGTCAAGTCCCGAAGCCATCTTGAAGAATGCCGTCACGCACACACCCAAGTCCTCGGTTGCCATGTAGCCATAGCGGTCGGCAACGAGCTCTGCTAACTGCTCATGTAAGCGAATTTTATATTGAAGAGTAACCGGAACTGCTGCACCAGGAGGAAAAACAAAACCGATGAGCCTAGCCAATGCTGTATCTTTGTTGATGAGATGTCCCAACTCATGGCCAATAACAAAACGTAACTCGTCGGTGCTCATCAAGTCAAAAAGTGCCGAGTTAACGTTAACGATGTGGTGCTCGCCCTCGTCCTCGGCAGCTAACGAGAATGCATTCACATCGCTGTCGCCAGTTATGTAAAAGTCTACATCATCTTTGAATTTGAGTTTTTTCTTTACATCTTGGCACAATTCATAAATATCGGGCAGTAGCTCCTTTTGAACCCTAAGGCTATGACCTTCCATGCTGCTTCTCCAGTAGGCATCACGACTCGAAGTTTTAGTCTTCCGCAGCACTTCTTCTACAATCTCACCTTGTAGGGCAGTGTAAATTTGCTTACCCAGCTGTTTCTCAAGTTCCAATTTAGGATCTAATTTGCTCATATGCTTATGGTTTTAGTTTTTTTCAATTGTGGTTTATTTTCACAAAATGCAAAAGTAACTAAAAACAAAAAAACAAGCAAAACATTTCCCATTTTTTCACAAAATGTGATATGCTATATCAAAATTGTCAAAAAAAGATTCATTTTTGTTTTGTAATGCGCTTTATTTATTGTATATTTGCAGTCCTCAATAAGTTTTTTTGAGCCGAGCAACACAGATTTTTGTGGATTACATTTTGACTTAAGTAAATGAGTAAAAGAGCTTTATTAATGATTCTTGACGGATGGGGAATTGGCAATCACACCAAAAGTGATGTTATTTTCTCTACCCCTACCCCTTATTGGGACTCCCTGCTGGAAAAATATCCTAACAGTCAACTGCAGGCATGCGGCGAAAATGTGGGATTGCCCGACGGCCAGATGGGCAACAGCGAGGTAGGCCACCTTAACATTGGGGGTGGACGTGTAGTCTATCAAGACCTTGTCAAGATTAACAAAGCTATTCGCGACAAGTCGATATTTAACAATCCCGAGATTGTGAATGCTTTCAGCTACGCTAAAGAAACCGGCAAAGCTGTGCACTTCATGGGGCTCACAAGCAATGGAGGTGTACATAGCTCACTCGAGCATCTCTTCGCTTTATGCGACATCGCCAAGCACTACGAGATTAGCGAGGTTTATATTCACTGCTTTTTGGATGGTCGCGACACCGACCCCGAGAGTGGTAAAGGATTTGTGGCCCAGCTCGAGCAGCATTGCGCTCAAAGTGCAGGAGTGGTTGCTACCGTCACAGGCCGCTACTATGCGATGGACCGTGACAAGCGCTGGGACCGCATCAAGTTAGCCTATGACCAACTTGTTCATTGCGAAGGCCGCAAGAGCGATAATATGGTGCAAGCTATCCAGGAAAGCTACGATGAAGGCATTACCGATGAGTTCATCAAGCCAATTGTCAACACCACCGTTGATGGCCGCATCAAGGAAGGCGATGTTGTAATATTTTTCAACTATCGCAACGACCGCGCCAAGGAACTCACCATCGTGCTCACGCAGCAAGACATGCCCGACTACGGCATGACCACAATACCTGGGCTTCAATACTATTGCATGACGCCCTATGATGCGTCATTCACTGGGGTGCACATTCTCTTCAAGAAAGAGAATGTAGAGAACACTCTATCCGAGTATCTTTCCGCGCAAGGCAAACGTCAACTGCACATCGCCGAGACCGAGAAATATGCCCACGTTACTTTCTTCTTCAACGGAGGACGTGAAGCGCCATTTGAGGGCGAGGATCGTATTCTAGTTCCATCACCCAAGGTTGCTACTTACGACCTCAAGCCCGAAATGAGTGCACCTGAGGTTAAAGACAAGCTAATTGAGGCTATAGGTGAGAAAAAGTATGACTTTATTGTGGTCAATTATGCCAATGGCGACATGGTTGGACACACAGGTGTTTATCCTGCTATCGTCAAGGCTGTTGAAACCATCGATAAATGCGTGCGCGAGACGGTTGAGGCTGCTCGTGCCGCCGACTATGAGGTGATAATCATTGCCGACCACGGCAACTGCGATTATGCAATCAACGATGACGGAACGCCCAACACTGCGCACTCGCTCAACCCAGTACCATGTGTATACGTTACCGACAACAAGGATGCTACTGTAGCCAACGGACGCCTTGCCGATGTGGCTCCATCAATCTTGCAGATTATGGGGCTTGAGCAACCTGCCGAGATGACTGGCACAGGGCTTATATCTAACATGTGACAATTATAAACGTATTATATAATTTAAATACACAACACATTTTTTTCATTTCATATACTCGTTTTACTATGATGACTCGACGCAGTGAATGCATCGAGTCATCTTCTTATTGTAGACATCACGTATACTATATAACAAGAGTGCGGGCCTGCCGGATATTCTGATTATTTGGGAAGAACTTCTAAATCTTCGGTCACCCTATCCTTGCTCCAAAAATGAGCATCACAATTGTCGCATCCCCAATCGGGATCATAGTGTTTCATCTCACAAGTCCCTAGATAATAGCAATCAGGTGGGGAAAGAGTATCAAAATAGCCATATGCGACAGGATACACTTTTGGTTCCCCACACCTAGGACATGTGTCGGGTTTCTCAGCAAAACACTCATCTTTTGATATGCTGAACTTTTTTTCTCCTGAAACACCATTGGAATGGCAACCAGTAAAAACAAGTACTACAACTAATAGAGTCAAAAACAAAGTGTGTTTCATTCCAGCTAAAAACATGTTACAACTCTATAGCGTCTTTCACTTTATCGGGAAGTAGTGCAAAATCAATTACTTCCTTGATGGTGTTAACAAAGTGGAAAGTGAGTCCCTTGAGATAAATATCGTTGATTTCATCGATATCTTTCTTGTTATCGCGACACAAGATGATATCGGTAATCCCTGCACGCTTAGCGGCTAGAATCTTCTCCTTGATTCCACCCACTGGCAACACCTTACCACGAAGTGTTATCTCGCCAGTCATTGCCACATGGTCGCGAACCTTACGCTGTGTGAACGAAGACACTAGCGATGTTACCATTGTCACACCAGCCGACGGACCATCCTTTGGAATAGCACCCTCGGGAACGTGGACATGCACATTGTACTTATCGAAGAGTTCATAGTCAATATCGAAGAGTTGACTGTGACTCTTGAGATATTGCAACGCAATCATGGCACTCTCTTTCATCACGTCTCCAAGATTTCCAGTTAGTGTGAGTTTCTCTCCCTTGCCACGTGATAGCGCACTCTCGATAAAGAGAATTTCTCCACCAACAGCAGTCCATGCCAAACCAGTCACCACTCCGGCAAAATCGTTGCCCTCATAACGGTCGCTACTGAAGTCACGTGCTCCCAAATACTCCTTGAGGCTTGCCACATCAATGCTCTTAGGATATTCATCACCACCAGCCTTCTTGCGTGCCACCTTACGCAGCACTTTAGCAATCTTCTTTTCAAGCTCGCGCACACCACTTTCACGCGTGTATCCGTCAATAATCTTGGCAATGGTTGCCTTAGGGAAAGATATCTCCCTCTTCTCAAAACCGTTTTCCTGCAGCTGCTTAGGCACAAGGTGCTTGCGTGCAATCTCAATCTTCTCCTCGGGGATGTAGCTATTAATTTCTATCACCTCCATGCGATCAAGCAATGGTTTAGAGATGGTACCCAAGTTGTTGGCTGTAGCAATAAATAAAACCTTCGATAAGTCATAGTCTACATCGAGATAGTTATCGTGGAAGTGACCATTCTGTTCTGGGTCAAGCACCTCGAGCAAAGCCGAAGCAGGGTCGCCCTTGAAGTCTTGGCCCACCTTGTCAATCTCGTCAAGAACAATCACAGGGTTGCTACTTCCACATTTCATCATGGCCTCGATAATGCGTCCGGGCATAGCACCAATGTAAGTACGTCGGTGACCACGAATCTCGGCCTCGTCATGAAGACCTCCAAGCGAGATGCGCTCATACTTGCGGTTCAATGCCTCGGCTACCGAGCGCCCAAGCGATGTTTTGCCAACGCCCGGAGGACCATAAAGGCAGATTATAGGAGCCTTGAGGTCGCCACGCAGTTTTAGAACCGACAAATGCTCGAGAATACGGTCTTTCACGTTCTCCAATCCATAATGGTCGTGATTAAGCTTGGCCTCAACCTTTTTGAGGTTGAAACTATCCTTAGTATACTCGTTCCATGGCAGATTGAGCATGGTGTCAAGGTAGGAATACTGAGTTGAATAGTCGGGCGACTGCTGGTTCAAGCGCTCAAGTTTCTTGAGTTCCTTGTCAAAGTGTTGCTGTGTGTTCTCATTCCACTTCTTCTCCTTAGCACGACGCTCTAGCTCGGGGATATCATCATCACTAGTACCTAGCTCTTCTTGTATTGTCCTGATTTGCTGCTGGAGGAAATGCTCACGCTGCTGTTGCGACAGGTCTTCACGTGTGCGAAGTTGAATGCTTGCCTTGAGATCGATGAGTTGAGCCTCCTTACTCAAGATGCCAAACAGATGATAGGCGCGATTCTTTATATCGCTCTCCTGGAGCAACATCTGTTTCTCACGCGCCTCAAAGGGGATATTTGTGGCCAAGAAATGAATAAGATAAACTGGGTCGTCGATATTACTTATTGCAAACTTAAGTTCTCGGCCAGCTTCTCCCATCTTGTTGAGCATATCAAAAGTCAACTCTTTTATAGAGCTGATAATAGCTTCAAACTCTCCATCATTCTTCTTTGGATACTTCTCGTTGTAGAGTGATATGTTACCGCGCAAATATGGGTCACGGCTAGTAATCTCGTCTAGCACGAAACTCGAGCGACCATGAAGAATCACATTGGTAGAGTCATCGGGTAGTTTCAATACTTTAATAACCTCGGCAACAGTACCAACAGGATACAGGTCATTTTTGTCAGGGTCATCTACTTCGCTGTCAATTTGGCAAACTACTGCCAAAGGTTCACTCGTGCGTTGTGAGTCTTTTATGGCATTCAAGGATTTTGAGCGGCCAACCATCACTGGCATTGTCATGCCAGGGAACAGAACCATGTTGCGCAAAGCAAGAACTGGTACATCTTTCAATTCTTTCTCCTTCAAGAGTTTGTCGTCGCTATTTGCATGTATCTCGGCGAAGATTGGAATTGCATGAGTGCCACCATCGTTCAAATCATAATCTATATCTTTATTAAAATCTATCATTATTATCGTTTCTTTAATATTGCAAAATTACTCAAAATACTTGTAACAGCAAAACCAGTGCCACCTTTCTGCAACAACCATTTTATTGAACATCGTGAATAAGACCTAATCCATCTATATCTAGACATAAATAGGCACACAATCATTATTGTCGAGCAAAAATGCCCGCACAACAATGATTGAGTGCCTCTTAAAAAGACTTTAGCACAAACCAGCTATCACGCCGATTTGGAATTTAAACAATCCTATTTCTGCTCAGGAGTGTCTTTCTTGGTAAGCTTATCGGTAAGGAAGTCTACAGCACTGTCAACCACACCCTCAACCTTATCGTCAAGAGAGTCGGGAGTGATTTTCTTGCCGATCTCAGTAGCTTTCTTCTTGATTTCCTCTGGATTCTTGAGAAGATCGCCTGCCTTGTCCTGAATAAAGTCTTTTGCTTGATCTAATAGATTTTCTGCCATAATTTAGTAATTTTTAAAAGGTTATTTATTCTTAAGCTTAGCATATGCATCGCTTGTTACTTTGAATAGTTCTTTTTGAGTGTCGCTGAGCTTGCCACTCTTTTGCAATTCATTTAGCTCATTCTGCAGCTCTTGGAACTTATTCACGTCATCATCGCTAAGACCTTTCCCCGATTTTGAAGCCTCGATAAGAGCTATAAGTTCGGCGTTATATTGCTTCAGCAACTTGTCGGTAGCTGTCTCGGCTGTCACAGGAACATTGGGCTCCTCTAATGCTGGCTTATCACTTGCGGCCTGTCCACCATTTCCAACCTTCAACCCTGAAGCATTGGCAACAGGAACCGTGTCACCAGTCTGACTTACTGTAGCCACCGAATCTTGGAAATCCATCAAAACGCTATCTTGAGCCGATGGTTTGTTCTCGGTCGCACCATCACCTTTACACGAAGTGGCGATAAGTGCAATAACAATAGTCGAGAAAAATAGTAATTTCTTCATTAAACGAATTCTTATTAATTAGTTATACAATCTACTATCATCACTTCATGTTACGTATCTTGACCTCAATCTGAGTGTCCTTGAGAAGTTCCTTTATATTCTCAACAGGCGTATCGTTGAAATGATATGGATAAATTACACGTGGCGAGAACATACGAGCTGCATTGGCAAGTTGTTCTGGTGTCATAGTGTAGGGCTGATTACATGGCAAAAATGCTATGTCTATGTCCTTAAGCTGGGTCATCTCTGGAATGTCCTCCGTGTCGGCAGCTATATAAATGCGCAATCCATCAAGACTAATTACATATCCATTATCGCGTCCCTTAGGATGAAACTTTGTGCGGTCAGAAGTGATATTATAAGCAGGCACTGCCTCAACTGTAATGTCGTCGCGCAACTTAAGAGTCTCACCATTACTCATTGCCTTACCACTACCCAGCATGTCGGCACATCTCTTGTTAAGGACAACCTGTGTGTTCTCATCACTCAATGCGGCAATGGCGTCCTTGTCGAAGTGGTCGAAATGTTCGTGGGTCACAAAGATAAATGCAGCCTTGTTAAACTTAGAGTAATCAGTCTCTGGCGGCAATTGACGAACTGGGTCTACCTGAATGGAAAGACCATCATACTTAATCTCAAGACTTGCATGCTTGATGAATGTAAATGTAACATTTTTTCCTGAATCAGTAGTATATACATCATCAGTAGCATTGCTATTGCCACTACTATTGGCCTGTTGCGAGTTGCACGACAGGCATGATAAAGATAATAGTATCACAGTAAGAATATTTTTTATCATAATAATAATTTGTTATTCAATGGGTAATATATTCTTGAAGTCCTTCCATGGTTTAGCATTCTTGTATGATTCAATCGAGCCTGCAGGCACATAAAGTGGAGTTTTTTTCTCGCTCACCTTCTTTAGGGCAGGAGGCATCACAGCATGACAGGTGACACCCTGCATCTTGCATTTCTCAACAATCTTTTCTCCTAATTGTTGTATCGATGATGGAAGTGTGAGTTGAGTGAGCGAAGTGTCTCGAAAAGCATTGTCTCCTATCGACCTGATGCCATCGGGCAATTCCACTCCAGGTAGTGATTTACAGTCACGGAAAGCGTTATCACCTATCGCACTCAGATGAGATGGCAGTTTCACGAGAGTAAGATTCTCACAACCTCGGAAAAGCTCTTTCTCAACTACTGCAAGCGAATTGGGCAAAACAATGGTACGCATGCTCTTGCAGTCACGGAATGCATTCTCCCCTACCGTTGCCACACCATCGGGAAGCTCCATTTGTACAAAACCGCACTTCTTGAATGCCTCTTTCTTTATCGTTCTCAGCGAGTTGCCCCACTCGACATTATGCAATGCCTTGCAATTATTGAAGGCTTTTTCACCTATGGTCACAAGCCCCATCGGCAATACTATTGATTGCAAGGAACTGCAATTCTCAAACGTCCTCGCCGACAGCACGCTTATGCTTGCATCTATTGTTGCTGTAGTCATCGCTTTACAACCCGAGAAAGCATCAGTGCCAATCTCCTGAACACTAGCAGGAACCATTATGTTGCCTAATGATCGGCAGTCGCCAAAAGCATAAGCACCTATTGCAGATAATGATTCAGGAAATGTTATTGATGTGAGTAATGCACAACCAGCGAAAGAACCACCCCGTAAAATCGTCACGCCACTTGGCACCGAGAACGACCCCTTCAAGGCATTCGGGCAACATATCAAAATCTCGCCGGTGGCATCATAAAGAACACCATCCTCGACAGTATAGTACTGGTTGCCTCGCTCTACCTGGAACTCACGCAGTTTAGACATCCCACCAAATTCATCATCTTCCACTTTACAATACAGTGGAATGAAAAGGCTAGTAAGATTTGTACCCTTGAAAGCATTGCGTCCAAGCGAAGTAAGATAGGCTGGTAACCTCACGTTTGAGAGAGGCACATTATAAAACGCCTCCTTCCCTATCGAAAGCAACGTAGATGGCAAGTCGATGCGCCTGAGGTTGCTGCATGAGTAGAAACACTCACTGCCAATCTCCTCAAGTCCTTCAGGTAGATTTATGCGCGAAAGTCTGTAACAGCTACCAAAGGCCTCTTCACCAATCCTGCGGACATTGCATCGTGGCATGAAACGCACTTCTTCAAGGTTGCTACACCCCCTGAAGGCATAATCGCCAATACTACGCAAGTCACGAGGCAACGACACGTAGCGCAAGTGACTACTGCCACTAAACATCGAACTCGAGATAGCATCGTGCTCGCTGCTGCTAAGGAAGCCTCCGCCTCCAACGATTCTCACTCGTTCAAGTTCTAGGTCAACATAGTTGTCAACGCTGCGACCATTCTCATCACAAGCCGATGAGCGGTCGCAAATCCTGCGTATGAACTTGGCATCATCACCATTCATCACGCCACTCAGGCGAATGCACCTCACGCGTTTCTCCTCATCGGGAGCAAGATATTCTTTTAACGTGCCTGCATTACGCAGGTTCACTTCAAGCACATCGCCACGCAAGAAACTGCGCCTGTGCTCTTCATCGGGAGCATTTGATTGACGGGGTGCAGCATTGATTATGCCACCAAACATGACCCATAGCAACAGTAGTGCCGATAACCTTTTAACTATTACCATATTCCTAATGCTTTCTTTATAAGAACCATTTTCAAGTTACAAAATTGAAAAAAATATTTGAAAAAAACAACACTTATTACTAATAATTCATTATTTATTTCTATATTTGCATTTAGATTGTTGGATTAGAAAATATAATACAAAAACAATTGATTGCCTATATTCACAATCGAATCATTTATTTTTTATTAATCTTAAAAATGTTACAGATGAAAAAGTTATTGAAATTCGCTCTTTGTGCAGCAGTTGTATTAAGTATTGCGGCGTGCAGCAGCGGCGTGAGCAGCAAGTACCCACCCTCGGGCGACATGGCTAAAGACGCTAAGGCCCTTATCGATGAAGCAATGAAAGACAACAGAGATGACGCAAAATATGATGAAATGGCGGCATCTTATGAGGCCTATTACCGAGGAGAAGGCAAGATTGACGAATTTGAGAAAGCGCTCGAGAAAGCCATGAGCGATGAGATGCAAAAGCAGATTAACGACATCTCAAAAGACTTCGACAAGCAACTCGACGACGCTGTAAAAGATGCCGACAAAGCTCTTGACGATGCAGTAGAGAATGCCACAAAAGAACTAGAGAAATAGCACCTCTCACGCAATTCTTTAAAGAGATCTATCACAACAATCGCCCGAAACTGTTTTGTTTCTGGCGATTGTTGTTCTATCTTAGATACGCACATCTGTCATATAACCAAATGTACCAAATTATTAGACATAAAAAAAGGACCAAATGCCTAAGCATTTAGTCCTCTGCACTTTACTTAATTTGTCGGGGTACCAGGATTCGAACCTGGGACCTCCTGCTCCCAAAGCAGGCGCGCTAACCGGACTGCGCTACACCCCGAAGGCTCTATTTTTCAAAAGCGATGCAAAGGTACAACATTTTTTCATAATGACAAGCATTTTTCTCAAAAAAAATCGAAAAATGTTTCTTTTTTCATCAAAAAATCATTTTTTGACCCCAAATGAGTGGGTTTGTAAACATTATTTATTAACTTTGTATGTTTGTTTTGAAAGTGACAAGCAATAACGTACGGAACATTTTTAAATCATTATACATTATAAATTATGTACAGAAGCAAAACATGTGGAGAACTGCGACTTGCCAATGCTGGCGAGACCGTTACTCTGGCTGGATGGGTGCAGCGCACTCGCAAAATGGGCGGCATGACGTTTGTTGACCTACGTGACCGCTATGGTATTACTCAATTGGTGTTTAATGAGTCAATCGACGCAGAGCTGTGTGGTCGCGCCAATAAGCTTGGACGTGAGTTCTGCATTCAAGCCACTGGTACAGTGAGCGAGCGCCAAAGCAAAAATCCCAACATGCCCACGGGCGACATCGAGATTATAGTTAGCAATCTGAATATCCTCAGCCCAAGCGCCACTCCTCCATTCACTATCGAGGACAATACCGACGGTGGTGACGACCTGCGCATGAAATACCGCTACCTTGACCTTCGCCGTCCTAGCGTTCGTCAGAACCTGGAGCTCCGCCATCGCATGACAATCCTGATTCGAAATTTCCTTGATAGCCGCGATTTTATCGAGGTGGAGACTCCAATCTTGGTGGGCAGTACTCCAGAGGGCGCACGCGACTTCGTAGTTCCTAGCCGCATGAATCCTGGACAGTTCTACGCCCTGCCACAAAGTCCTCAAACTCTCAAGCAGTTGCTCATGGTTAGTGGCTTCGATCGCTATTTCCAAATAGCCAAGTGCTTCCGAGATGAAGATCTGCGTGCCGACCGTCAGCCCGAGTTCACTCAAATCGACTGCGAGATGAGCTTTGTTGAGCAAGAAGACGTTCTTGAGGTGTTCGAAGGCCTTGCACGTCATCTCTTCAAGGAGGTGCGCGGCGTCGATCTGCCTGCTAAGCTGCAGCAGATGACTTGGCACGAAGCTATGCGCCTTTACGGCAGCGACAAGCCCGACCTTCGTTTCGGAATGACATTCGTTGAGCTCATGGATGAACTCAAGGGCACCAGCGACTTCGCTGTTTTCAACGACGCTAACTATATTGGAGGTATATGCGCTCCTGGCTGCGCCGAATACAGCCGCAAGCAGCTAGACCAGCTCACCAACTTTGTTAAGAGCCAGCAGGTGGGCGCCAAAGGATTAGTTTACATTAAGGTAAACACCGACGGCACTTTCAAGAGTAGCATCGACAAATTCTTCACCCCCGAGCAGCTCAAGAAGGTAGCCGAAAAGATGGAAGCCAAACCAGGCGACCTGATTCTTATCCTCAGTGGCGACAATGCCAACAAGACTCGTGTTCAGCTGTGCTCGCTTCGTCTCGAAATGGGCGAGCAGCTGGGTCTGCGCGACAAGAACAAGTTTGAGTGCCTTTGGATCGTCGACTTCCCACTCTTTGAGTGGAGCGACGAGGAGCAGCGACTCATGGCTACACACCATCCTTTCACTATGCCTAACCCCGACGATATACCACTGCTCGAGGAACATCCTGAGCAAGTGCGAGCCAAGGCCTACGATTTCGTCTGCAACGGCATCGAGGTAGGTGGCGGCAGTCTTCGTATCCACGACAGTGAACTGCAAGAGAAGATGTTCCGCATTTTGGGCTTAACACAGGAACGTGCCGAGGCACAGTTTGGCTTCTTGATGAACGCCTTTAAGTACGGCGCACCACCACATGCTGGACTCGCCTTCGGACTCGACCGCTTCGTTTCTATTATGGCTGGTCTCGACAGCATTCGCGACTGCATCGCCTTCCCAAAGAACAATAGTGGACGCGACGTGATGCTCGACGCTCCAAGCTCGCTTGAGCCTGGACAGCTCGAAGAACTGTTCCTAAAAATTGACGAAGAAAGAATTAACAACTAAAAGGATATGATGATAGCCGGACATCAAGTGGATGACGTGATGTTCTCCTACATCGCAAGCAACATTGATGCCGACACTTGCAAACTCTTGTTGAAGGCTGAGCCCTCGCTCTCCTTCGACAAGAGTTTTGCCATTCTACAAATTGAATGCCGACGCAAGGCAAAAAACAAAATCCCCGAGTTGCTTGCCTATGACCATTTTCTCTTCCCGAAGGCGATAAGTGCCGAACAGTGTACCCACCAATTAGTCGCGCGGTTTCATGCCTCGCTTTTTCACGGCAACAAGCGCGTGCTCGACATGACAATGGGACTGGGCGTTGATGACTTCTACATCTCACAATACGTCAAGGAACTCACCGCTGTAGAGATTGACCCTGAGATTGCCGATGTAGGAAAACATAATTTCGCGTTTCTTGCTTCTAATGTCAACGTGATCAACGCTGATTCGGTCAACTATCTTGCTCAACTAGGCAGAAATGAGCATTTCGACACGATTTTCATCGACCCGGCACGCCGTGGCGACGGTGGCAAGAGGCTCTATAGCTTTGCCGACTGCCTACCAAACGTGCTCGAGTTAGTGCCCTCCATTAAGCAGCACAGCAAGCGCCTTCTCTTCAAGGCGTCGCCAATGCTTGACCTAACCCAGTCTATGCGTGAACTTGGTGAGAATTTAGCGGATGTGTGGGCTGTGAGCGTTAAGAACGAGTGCAAGGAACTGCTTTTCGGTCTTGACTTTGAAAACAGCAAAGATAGTGTGAGCCTTCATGCCCTCAACCACGATGGCAACATGTGGCAGCATTTTTCCGCACAAAGCACTGAAGAATTTGCGCCGCTACCCTCACCCGTCACCACTGATGCCCAATTCCTCTATGAGCCCAATGCCAGCATAATGAAACTGGGATGCTACAGCACTGTTGAGCAAGCTTATGAGCTGCCAATGCTTTCTTCCAATTCTCACCTCCTAATCAGCAACCATAAGATCTACGATTTCCCTGGCCGTGAATTCCGAATACTAGAAATCATTCCTTTCAAGTCAAAGGAGATAAAACAGCTCAAAAAACGTTATCCTCAAGCCAATGTCGCAACACGCAATTTCCGCATTAGCGCCGATGCTCTCAAGAAGCGACTTGGAGTGCAAGACGGAGGAATCACCTACCTTTTCGCCACTACACTATCTTCGGGCGAACAGGTGCTTTTCATTTGCGAGAAACCTTAACCCAGTCTTTCAAGAAACTTCTTGCGTTCGACAATGAAGCGCAAGTGTGTACCCTCGCCAAGTAACGTCTCGCCCGAGCGCGCCTCTACTTTAAATTCTATTTTCTTACCGTCAACTTTAGTTACAATTGCCGAGGCTTTAACCAGCTCGCCTATTTTACTGGGTCTCAGGTGCGATGACTCGATGTGGCCGCCCACTGTAGTGCATCCCTCTGGCAAATATGGAGCAACTGCCTGCATTGCGGCATTTTCCATTAGAGCCATCATCGCTGGTGTAGCAAGCACTTGCATGTCACCCGATCCCATCTTTGCTGCCGTAACATTCTCCGACACCACCATTTCGCTTGTAAATCTTAATCCTTCTTCTATCATATCATTTTTATTTTATTGCACAAAATTATAAAAAACGCGCCACAATAGGCGACAACTTGTATAACATTTTTTTGTGTGGGTTGAGAAAAATCTTTACCTTTGTGGTCATGATTGACAGGGAAACGGTCGATAGGATTCTCGACACCGCCGACATCGTAGATGTTGTGTCCGATTTCGTGAGTTTGCGCCGCAGTGGTGCGAACTTTAAAGGTCTGTGCCCATTCCACGACGAGAAGACACCGTCATTCATGGTTTCACCAGCCAAGCAAATTTGTCACTGCTTTGGATGTGGTAAGGGTGGAAGCCCAGTAAACTTCATCATGGAGCATGAGCAGATGTCCTATGTTGAAGCTCTGCGCTATCTTGCCAAGAAATACAATATTGAGATTCACGAGAAGGAACTCACTCCCGAGGAAAAAGCGGCTCAAACCGAGCGCGAGAGCATGCTCGTTATCAACGACTTCGCCGCGCAATATTTTGAGGACCAGTTACACAACAGCCAAGAAGGGAAAGACATCGGCCTCAGCTACTTCTATGAACGAGGTTTCAACGACGCAACTATTAAAAAGTTCAGGCTTGGTTACTCGCCCGAGAACAGCAAGGCGTTCTACACTGCAGCAACTCAGCAAGGCTACAACAAGCAAAACTTATTCAATGTGGGTCTTTGCATTGACGACCGTCGAGGCGGTGGTTTCGATCGTTTCCACGGACGCGTAATGTTCCCCGTCATGAACATTGCTGGCAAAATAATCGCGTTTGGAGGACGAACCCTAAAGAAGACAAAGGACGTTGCTAAATATTTCAACTCGCCCGAGTCTACTGTCTATGTTAAGAACCGCGAGCTATATGGTTTGTTTCAGTCGAAGCGCGCCATTGTCAAGGAAGACAAGTGCTTCCTTGTTGAGGGATATACCGACGTAATCTCGATGCATCAGGCTGGCGTTGAGAATGTTGTTGCCTCTAGCGGCACATCGTTGACCGAGGGCCAGATTCGCGCCATTCATCGCTTCACAAGCAATGTCACGGTACTCTACGATGGTGACCCCGCCGGCATCAAAGCCTCATTGCGAGGCATCGACATGCTGCTAGCCGAGGGTCTGAGCATTAAGGTTCTACTCTTGCCCGAAGGCGAAGACCCCGACAGCTTTGCTCGCACCCACAGCGCAAGTGAGCTCAAGCAGTATATCAAGGAAAACGAGACCGACTTTATCAGCTTCAAGACCAAAATCTTGCTCGAGGGAACCGAACGCGACCCCATTAAGCGCGCTGCGGTGATTGGCGATGTGGTGAAATCTATCTCCGTAATCCCCGATGCCATCACGCGTTCGGTCTACGCCAAGGAATGCAGCATCCAGCTGGGCATCAGCGAGGATGTCTTGCTGCGCGAAATAAAGAAAAACATCGCACGCAACAGGGAGGAAACCCTCAAGCGTCGCGAGCGAGATAAGAACCGCGAGGTGCGGCGACAGGCTCTGCAGTCCGACGGGAGCATCACTCCCCCATCATCCGACTTCGTGCCTGGAACTCCCCCACCACCTGTTGTGGAGCCGCCAATAAGCGATGACATGCCTATTGGCGATAACGAGCCGCCTGTATATGACGCGCCAGCACCATTCGACGACAGCATGGATTTCTATCCCGATAACGACGCACCACCCATATCGCCATCAGTCGACGACACTCCTCATTTCGCTCCAAGCGCAACCATCAACAAGGAATCGATTTTCTACAACTCTGAGCTAGGCATCATGCGCAATGTGGTGAAATATGGAATGTGCTATCTGTGCGGCACTCTTGATGAGAATGGCGACCAACAGCCAACAACTGTGCTAGAGTACATCAACAGCGAGTTCCTTATCGACAATATCGAGCTCTCTAATCAAGCTTTCAACAACACATTTAAGGTCAGCCTTGAGTACATAAACGATTTCTATAAAGAACTAGCTCTCATCGAAAGCCGCGAGCGAAGTATTCTAGAAGCACAGTTCAAGAAGGCACAAAGCACTATCGACCCCGTGGGGTTGAATGTTGAGGCTATCAAGAAAAAAGAAAACGACCTTCTAAAGGGCTTCCAAGCCGAGATGGATGCCAAGATTGCTGAATTTCGTAGAAATTATCTGGAGAAGAAGCTGTGCTCTCATCCCAACGATGAGGTGCGACACACAGCATTACAGATGATTAGCGAAAAGCACCAGCTTAGCAAAATTTACTCGGTCGAGGGATTTGAGAAGTCGATAGAGGATAGGCTCGAAAGTATTATTCCTGAAGCCATTAATAACCTCAAGAACGCCATATTAACCTATAACATACTATTGATTCAGAAGCAGATTCCACATGCTAAAGGTCAGCAAGCAAAAGAACTGCTCACACAGCTACAAGAGCTTTACCAAACTCGCAAGGAACTTGCCCTTGTCATCGGCGAACGAGTAGTGAACCCCCGCCTCAAGAATTGAGTCCAATGGTGCAAACCAAGCCCAAAGGAAAAACTTGAGCAAGCCCCCCCACCATCCTAGCTATTCCTATCCACTCCTAGCTTTTCCTAGTCACTCCTAGCCACTCCTATAGTCTTGTCACTGTGGCATGACTGTTGCCGTCATAGGTAAGGAACACCTCTACTTTATATGGACCAGGTAGCGCGATAGTCAGGTTGTTGCCCCAGAACACCAAATTGTCAAGTGTGCCGCCCCAGTTGAGATTCCAGTCATGGTTGGCTCGGATTTTAAAATCGCCTTTATTCAGCACACAAGATATTTCCCATGCACCAGTGCTCTGATTATAGGTCAAGTCTTTGTCGGTTTCCCACGCGGTAGTTCCTTGCACGGCAGGGCCAATAATGTTCACACTCGAAATAGTGGTGAGAGTGTAATAAAGTTCGTTCAAATTCACGTCAACTTTATAGAAGCCCTGGGGAGTATATAGGTTAGATCCATTAGCTACAAGGTAGCCATAGGAATAATTATCATTATAATTCCCACCGCCCCAATGAGTGCCATCCCATGAGTCCTCATATTCTCTGAACTGGAAATAAGTATTCAAGAACATATAACCAGTGTAGGTGCCATCATGGTTCATCGATAGGCCTGCAGCCGGATTTCCCCAGTTGTTGGCTGCACCCACCTGCCAAATTTTCGATGAAGTGTCATGACCCTCGATGTTATAGGTCTTATTACCCAAGTTTATTGTCACTTCATATTCACTATATGTAGAGTTATAAGGAATCTTGAAATATCCTTGCATGCCAAAGCCAATCGATCCATAAGTGGCCGTTACGTCACTGTCACTGAAAGGTGTAATCATATCTATTTCGGCACTCGACGACTCGGGGGCTATCCTGAAACGAATGTCACTTCCAGTAGAAGGAATAATGGCTCTGAACGTGTTCAGGCTCGAAGGTGCCATATCTATTGTCGTGCTGTTGCCGTCTATGACAATCGAATAATTCTCAATCTGCACTGAAATAGTGATGGAGTTAGACTTCACAGTTTGAGGTCCCGATTGGGCTTCAACCCAGCAATTGAGGTTGCAACCTCCCGTGCGTGGACGGTCGTAGGTGGAGAATACCGCTTCCTTCAACTCATTGAAATCAACTTTTCCGTCTTGGTCGATCGTGATCGATCGACTGTCGAAGCGCAACTGATATGGTCCATCAAGATCTGTAGAAATATTGCATATTTGTAGTTTTGTGCCTTCAGGATAATCACTAGTGAGATTGATGAGGTCGTTCGCTGTTTTGGTAATATTCAAGAAATTGCTGCTGGGCAAGCCAACCAAGGGATCAATGAACATGTAGTCGCCCGAGAGGTCATTGAAATAGACATGATAATTTCCAGCCCGGGCTGGAATATTATATCCACCTTGATAGCCCTTGCCAAATGGGAACTGATTGGTGCCCCAGTCATAATCCCAGTTACCTGGAGCAAACTTCATATCAGAATCGTCATTAAGGTTCAATATAGTATACCAGTCATGATTGTCGTTTATGGCAATGCCTCTCATTGTTTTACCAGTGGTCACTGTTACATCCCAATCATTATAAGCGCCAGGCATGGTAATGACGTTATAGGATGCCTGGTTATCGCTCAAGCGGGTCATTGTCATAGTCTTGCTGGCGGTGTTGAGGTCTATCTTATAATATCCACCCTGATTAATAACTATGTTACCAGGGTCGCCGGCTGAATACACCTGCCCGCCATTTTCATCGCCGCCACCAATCACATAATCCCAGCTACCTGGATTCTCAATAATCTTGAACTCGGCTCCTGAGGGGAAGTAGCCGTAATACTCGAGTGGACCTTCGCCATTCTCGTTGTAGGTGGCGCCTTGAACGGGATACATTGGCGCCATGCCATTGTCGCCATAGCAGTTGTAATTATTCTCCCAAGGATAAGTTCCAATACAACTTCCAGTCAACCACCACAGGTGAATTGGCTGAGCCGACTCAAATGTGAATTGAGGTAAGTGCATGAAGGTCTTTTCATTACTTATTGCCACGTCTTGGTCATTGTCGAGCATAACCTCTACCCTTGCTACGAGGTTCACACTATTTGGCACATCACTCGGAGATGTCCAGTGATAAATACTTCTAAGCCACTCCGAGATTGTTTGTTTACCCATGGTAGTACTAGTGTCACTAATATGCCAACAATCATACTTCGTGAAATTCTCGTCGGTGCCTATTACTAGCAAGTAGTCAGGATCAGTCACGTTGTAGCCTAAAGTTGTCACATCGTCCCAAGAGAACTTATAATAATCACGATTGAGATAGTTAGTAAAACTCAGGTTGAACGCATCGAAAATTGAGTTATAAGGCTGCCAATTCAGCATCACATCATATACCATGGTAATATCAGCAGCCGTTATAACGCCATCACCATTCACATCATAAAAGAAATTATCGGCTTCGCTCGATGTCCCAAGCAGATAATTATACAACGCTGTGACATCGGCAGCAGTAATGCTACCATCACGATTCACATCAGCTTTGTTCAACGCTCCATTATGTACAGTGCCCACAGTTGCATCGGTATGAGGAACAATCAAAACAACTAAAGCCAAAACAAGGCTCCAAAAGCGAATAGTCTGTTTCATATGTTCTTTTTATTTATATTAGTCATGATAGTTATGGGCAGTTCTTACCTTCTCCAGATCTTCGGCGCTCAAGCGCTGCATTGTAACATATAGGAACACGTTGCGGTAACTGTTTGCATCCCGGTCAAAGGTTATACCATTCCACACTACAGCCTTGATTCTCGTATCACTGAAATGAATGATTCGTATCATTGGATAGCCATCAAGCGAGATTATGTTCCCATTATCATTATAGGAGCATGCTTCACGCTTGAAAGAGCCACCACTGGGATTGGCGTCATTAAAAAAATAGGTAATTGCTTCTCCAGGCAGGAACTCATAAGTCTTGGGGCCACCACCATCACGATAAGCCCAATAGTTCTCTCTTGTGTAAGAACCATCAGGATTTATCTCATGCGTCTCAATCTCTTTCCAGCCATAGCCTACTATGCTGTTGTCAAACGTACTTTTCGACACGTTGTCCCTATCTTTCGTCGTGGGTATCTCATAATTGACGGTATCAAAAAGATTGAAAATATCAAACTCCTCATCGCCACATGACACCATCGTCACTACTATGGTAACGAGTAATAATGCCTTCACAATTTTCTTCATAATATCAAGTGTTTTCCTCAACAATTCATTTCAACGCCACTAAGTTAGTAATTATTTTCATTTTTTACAAGAAAAAACCAATAAAGACAAAATGTCCTCAAGAGAATCTGCTCATGAGGACATTTTTTGTTGACTATTTTATTATACAAAACTTTAGAAACGATAGCCGATTGCGATTTGGGCGTTGCCGTTCTTTACTGGATCTTCATCCTTGAAAATCTTAGTAAGCCCCAGAGTGTATCGGGCTTGCACAAAGACATCGCTGGCAATATTGTAAGTAGCACCAAGTCCAAGCCCAAAGTCAAAGGTGTTGGTGTACTTCTTCCTATCGTCGATGTTGTATTCGTCTTTTGTATCTTCCCACTTACCTCGTGTTTTACTATAAACATTAAAACCCACCTGTGGACCAAAATCAATGCTCACGGCTTTAGTGACATAGAATTTCATCATTAACGGCACATTAATGTAGTTTGTGGTATATATATCTTTGTATATTCCCGTTGGAATGCCATGTTCCTTAACGATACCGCCCTGAGAGGCAAATACTACCTCAGGGGCAATAGCAAAGTGATTGCTGGCACGGTATTCGGCAAACACGCCAACTTGATAGTTCAGTTGAACGTTATTGCTATCATAAAACTTGGTGCCACTGCCCCAAAAATGAGTCAAATCCACACCCACTTTAGGACCAAAAGTAAATTTCTTCTGCGCTATCGCTGCGCCAGCAGACAATAGCATGCACATCAGTGCGATAGTTAATTTCTTCATTTCTTTATAATTTTATTATAGCTGATTTGAATCTGTTTTTTATAAGCGAACATGTTTATTCTCTCTGGCACCTTGATGACGGGTGATTTTGAGCCGTTATAGTTGGTGCAAAAATCGAAAGAAGGCACTCCCGCTATGCAAAGCATCTTTAGAACTCAAATCCAGCTCTCATTAGCAAGGCAGCTCTTCTGTCAGCATTTGTGATGATGAACTTAGCATTAGCAAGACCAAAAGCAATATTGAATGCAAGTCTCTTGCTCGACCTCAACCCAAAGCGGCAACCTATCGATGCATCATAAAAGAAACTGCCTCCATAATCAAGCATTGCTCCCAATCGCACATCAACGAAAGGATTAAAGAGTGAACGCGTGAAGAACACCTTAGCGTCACCAAAGATAGCGTTGAAATATGCAGTGGCAGGTACTAGCTTACCTTCTTCATTGAGTTTCTGAAGTCCTTTCATGCGCATAAACTGATAACCGGCTCCCACTCGCAACCAAGGCAGGAATTGATAGCCCTGAACGGTGCTGAATCCTATTGGGGTGTGAGTTGTAGCACCCAACTCAAAGTTATACTCACCAATATAACCGTGCTGAGGGCCACCCTTGCCAAACTCACTCGTGAATGCCATGTTATAAGGACGTTTGCGTTGGATACGGTATATCTCCGATTGCTGATAAGTCAAGGTATCACCTTTCGACGTCACGATAGTTATCGACTTTCCAGGCTCATACTTTATCATTCGACCCGACTGTTTATGCTCGGCCTTCGAAACCGATTGATCATTAGCGTTCTTGAACACGATTGTCACCTCATCTTCACTGAGGTCTTCTACTAAATTCTGTGCATGACCAGCAAATGCTGTCACAAGCGCGCATATCGCAAGTAAAAAATAATTTTTTGTCTTCATATTCGTTGTCTTTTTATATTATGCTAAACACTTAAGTGGTAGGGAGAATACATATCAGGCGCTACTCACTTCACATCACTCCGTAATAAGAAAAAGCGTGGAGATTTTCTTGTTTATTATTCTTGAGGCTTCGGCACGCCTTCATCACAATAAACAGTATCACCCACGCCATGCCATTATACTGCATCCCAAC
>JAEEGI010001386.1_pt1 | contig 60486 bp, 46 predicted proteins | sample 8958751 | NCBI WGS metagenome assembly JAEEGI01 (sample SAMN16246545, study PRJNA631951) | gut metagenome | biome: gut microbiome; feature: rumen; material: KS-attached | host: Bos | place: Iran: Karaj | collected 2018-10
TTTTCATAGGTTTCTTTCCTCCGTTATTGGTTTTTGTGTGGTAACAAAATTATAACAGTTCAAAGAAACCTTTTCTTTTATTTTGGCGACATTACATTTTACTGCTTACACCCGGGAATCCATAAAAAACATTTATTTGACAGTGTATCTTTCTCATTATAAAATTATAAAATACATATATATTCATATGAGGAGATAATTTTATGAAAAAAATCAGACAAATTATTACAATGCTGTTTACAGGCGCTCTTATACTTACACTTGCTTCCTGTGATCTTTTGTCAAAAATGGGAGAAGGTTTAAAAGAAGATTTTGAAAAATGGTGGGGAAACTCTGCTCAAGAACAAGCAGAAAGGAGTTGTGGTATTCCACATTTCATGACAGCTTCGGGCAAGCTTACCTACAACGAAATTGATTGTGCTTATATTGAATTGGACCCAACTATTGGACAAAGAGGACAATTCACTTCTTACATCAAAAAAGATGGTGAACCTGTATACCGAGGAAAATTCTTCTATAAAGAGAATGTTGATGATGTAGAAAAAGGTGATTTTTTTATTTACGTTGAGTGGGTTTGGCTCAAAGATGATAATAAATGGACTACTCCGGGAGCCTTCACAAACCTTAAATATAACGATGATAGTAAACCTTATTTTAAGGCTGAAAACGTTAATCTTACAACACAAGCTACTGATACAATAGATGCAACTAAACAAATTACCTATGAAGAATACGAAGAAGAATACGATGCAATGGTTAAAAGTATTCTGCAGAAACATTCCGGAACAAGTAATACAGCTGGCATAGAAAGAAATAACATCTTTGACCCAGATGAGCGTGAAGATAGATTTGGATTTATTGAAAGATTCGAAAATGCCCTCAACGGTCATAGTTCATCATCAACTTCTGTTTCATACGAAAAAGTCAATGGCGTTTACACTTATATTGCAACCATAGATGATCAAGAGCTTGAACTTATGGTTTTCTCTGATGGTGAATTATTCTTCTATCCTTATGATGGCAACGACAGAACTTATATGCTGGGTATGTACTCATACAATCAGGCATCTTATTATGACGACGAAGGTCATTTAGATTACACAAAGAATAAAGCAGCACGAAAATGGATTCGCGAGAATTATACTAACATCTGTAGTCTTTATGATGAACTGTCCGATAAAGCTGCAACAGCAAAAGCTGATGCCAAGGCTAAAGCAAAAGAAGAATATGAGGCTTCTCAACAATAATTACTAATAATTTAATTTAGGATTTAAAAATGACAACAACAGTTGCATTGCAGAAATGCAGTGAATACAATTTTAATGATGTTTACAAAAGTATTCAGGAGCTGCTAAAGCTGGTTCCTCCTCCAGATGTAAAGGGTAAAACGGTCCTTCTAAAGCCGAATATTTTGTACCCTAAAAAACCGGAGCTGGCGGTCTGCACTCATCCTGTTGTTGTCGGTGCCTGTGTAAAATGCTTTGTAGAAATGGGAGCAACTGTTATTGTTGGAGAATCTCCTGCAATTGCAAACTCCCTGTCTGCAGCTAAATCAACCGGAATGTATGAGCAGGTTATAAACAACGGCGGCGAATGGGTTGAGTTCAACAAGCACATTGTGGTTCCCTGCGAAAACGGTAAGGTTGCGGTACAGTTTAATTTTGCAGAACCTTTCGCACGTGCAGACCTTGTTGTTTCCCTGGCTAAGCTTAAAAGCCACCAGCTTATGACCTACACAGGCGTAATGAAAAACCTTTTTGGTCTTGTTATTGGCCTGGAAAAAGCTCAATGCCACTACAGATTCGACGATAAAAAAGATTTTGCAGCCTTCTTAATAGACCTGAATATTTCGGCAAAGGCTTCGTATGCAATTATGGATGCAATTGTCGGAATGGATGGTCCTGGCGGTCCTGGAAGCGGCGACCCTATAAAACTGGGCTTTCTTGCCGCTTCTGACAACCTTCTTGCCCTTGACTGGGAATGCGCTTCTCTTGTTGGTTATAATCCTCACAAAATTGTATATCTTGAAGACGCCTTAGACCGGGGAATCTGGCTTAAAAGCCCGCACGATATTAAAACTGTTGGAGTTCCAGAGTCGGAAGTCCGCAATACAAACTTTAAAATTGTAAAGGATCCTTCGCCTAACCTTCAGCGAATGCTTCCACCATTTTTAAGTTTCCTGGCAAAAAAAGTATTCGTAAAAACCCCGCACTTTATCCCCGAAAAATGCATGAAATGTGGTCGCTGTATACAGATTTGTCCTGTTCACAAAATAGAGCTTAAAGGGAAAAATGGCACTGCAGTCCTAACAGAAAGAGATGCTTGCCTCCACTGCTTCTGCTGCCACGAAATATGTCCTTATAGCGCAATAAAGCTGAAACGCTTTTAGATTATTGGGTCAAGCCCGATAATGACGTTAATTTTCAGTTTTTTTTATCTGGGTCTCTTAAGAATACATAGCTTCTTCCATCAGTAGAAAAACAATCTACCGGCGTTATTTTTACTGGAGTAAAGGTGATTGAATCATAATCTGTAACAATCTTTTCTACCGTCTTTTTCTTAATTTTTTCTGTAATTGTTTTTGTACCAAACTCAAGCGCATAAGTTGGATTAAGCTGTGAGCCTTCTGTATCTGAACGGAACTGAATTACAGTATAAGTTCCAATCTTCATTGTTGAATAAACACCTGTTTCTACCGTATCGTTTGCCTTAAAAGAATATACCGAATCGTGGAGTGTTATAGAATAAACGCTGTCTGCCGTAGACCAGGAAATACTTTTTTCCAGCTGTTTTAAGTACTCATTTTTTTCTGTTTCTGAAGGAGTATTATCAAAAGAACTCTGCAGGCTGAGCTTTTTGTACTGACCGTCCCAAATATTTGTTTCGGCAATCTTAATACCAATATCATCGCGGATTGTAATTCTTATTTCATCAACATTAACAAGCGAAATATCAAAACGGCGGTGAAGACTCGTAATTGAAGAATTAACCGTTGTTATATACATACCGTTATGACGGATTTTATTTTCATTCCATTCGTAAACTTCCTGACTTTCTTTTGTTACAAGAATGATTTCCTTATTAGTAAAATCAAAATAGATGTAGCGGATTTCAGAATCGGTATTTGTAGTTTTATACCAGAGTCCATTTAAAAAATCAGCAAAGGTTTCTACAGTTCCATCCTGGATTCGGGCAAGCTCCTTTGTTGCAAGCCTGTTTGCATTAACTTTAACAACCTTAGAAAGCTCGTAAACATGTGTTCCCGGATTCCATTTATATTCTTCCTGAATCTGGGCACCAGCATTTTTTGTAGAAGTTTCGTCTTTTTCTGAACGATAAACCCAGACTGAATAGCTTTCACCTTTAGAAAGAGAAAGCTCATAAGAATCTGAACGTTCCGTCTGCTGAATAAAAATTGTTCCGTCCGAAGTAAAATCACCAATTTTTACAAGAAGATAATTTCCTCTTTCAAGCTCAGTGTGAAAAATCTGCATAACATAGTTACCGTCATCTTCTACTCCCTGATAGACAAGCGCAGTTTTATGCTCACCGGTTATATCCATTCCTGAATAAGAAAGCGTTCTTGTACGAGACATTTTTGTTGGAATCTCTGAAAGCCGCTGATAAGCCGAAAGCTCGGTATTATAGAGGGCCGGAATAATGATAAAGTAAGGACTGTCGGTTCGGCGTACGGCAATTACTTCATCATCATAACCGTCATCATTTAAATCTATTGTAAGCGAACTGATAAGAGTTTCTGTGGGAAGCAAATCGACAAAGGTTTTGTACTGTTCTGCCTGTAAGGAGTTCTGATATGATTCATCGTTTTCTGTTTCTTCCTCTGAAGATTTTGGAGTTACAACCTTTGCCCTGCTTATAACAGTTTCTTCGTTGTGGGAAAGCTTTCTGGTCAAATAGTAAGAACCCGCAAGAATAGCAATGGCAAAAATAAACAAAAACAATACAACTTTTGACTTCATATCGCCTTAACTATAATGATATTTCGGGATTTTCACAATAAGCAGATTGGATTACTAGTTTTATAGAGATTTATTCAATGTATACTATAAGAAAAAAGTGTAGTATAATAGGGTATTACACCTATCATAAACTATAATGAATCATGGGGGATTATGATGAAAAAAACTTTACGTTCTGTTATTTCTACAGTTTTGTTTCTTGCTTTTTTGGGAACAATTACCTGCTGTGCTACTACAAAATCAAAAGACAATAATACTGCTAAAGCTGATGAAAAACCTGCTGTTCAGGAGACTCCAAAACCAGCTGAACCGGAAGATCCTGGCGTTATCCTTATGTTTGATGAATCTAAGGCTATTAAGGATACCGGCAAAAAAGACTTTGTAATAACTTCTGCAACTGAAGTTGTAAAAAGAATGACTTTGGGCTGGAACCTTGGAAACACACTCGATGCAATTGGCAGTGCCGGAATGAATTCAGAAATATCCTGGGGACAGCCTAAAACTACAAAAGAAATGATTGATGGGCTTGCAAAATCTGGAATTAAGACAATCCGTATTCCAGTTTCCTGGTCAAAACACATGGATAAGAATACTTATACTGTATACGAAGACTGGATGCTCCGTGTTAAGACAATTGTTGACTGGGCTATTGAAAACGATATGTACGTTATCCTAAACTGCCACCACGATAATTACAGTATTCCAAAAAAGATGCCAAAATGCACCGGATACTATCCTAATTCAACAAATAAAAACGAGTCTGAAAGATTCCTTTTGAACTTATGGTCTCAGATTGCACTTGCCTTCAATGACGGTTATGATGAGCACCTTATTTTTGAAACTATGAATGAACCTCGTCTTTGCGGAACTAACCACGAATGGTGGTTTGATGCAAATGCCGCAGATTGTAAGGATGCAGCTGCCTGTCTTAATGAATATAATCAGCTTGTTGTAGATACTGTACGCGCTTCTGGTGGAAACAACAAAAAACGAATGATTGCCTGCCCTGCTCTTGCCGCTTCCCCTGATTCAGCTTTTGCAGCAGCATTCAAAATGCCAACTGATGACGAAGCAGACAAGCTTATTGTTTCTGTTCACATGTATACACCTTACAGCTTCGCAATGCAGTCTCCTGGAGAAAGAACCTTTACTTCTTCTCACAAAGCTAACCTTGTTCAGTATTTTGGAAAGCTCAACACACGATTCATTTCTAAGGGCTACCCTGTTTACATTGGTGAGTTCGGCGCAACAAACAAAGATAACCTTGAAGACCGTGTTGCCTGGTTTGATTACTTTATAAGAGAATCTCGTAAATATGGTATGACAAGTATGCTTTGGGATAACGGTGTTTGGGAAGTTAAGAACAATGACTACAACGAACACTACGGCTTCTACAACCGCCGCGAACAGACCTGGTACTTCCCAGAGATTCTTGCCGCTATGACTGCCGCTGCAAATGTAGTAATTGAGTAATAATGCATAATTCATAATGCAGAATTAAGGAAGTATTTTTTTGATCCTGGAGTTGCTTCAGGATCATATTTTTATAAGGGGGATAAGTATGAAATATTTTAACAATAAGAAGGCTTTTAGATTTTCTTTAGTTTTTTTAGCTTTGTTTGTGGCAGTTCTTTTTGGCTGTGCAAATAATGCTAACACAGAAAAATATCAACTTAATTCTAAACCAGCTGCAATCACTGCAAAAACAAATACACCTTTTGTTCCGGCTGATAACAGCGTTGATATGGCAAAAGCAATGAAAATTGGCTGGAACCTGGGAAACACCTTTGATGCAATTGGACGAAAGGGTGTGTCGTGCGAGAATGCCTGGGGGCAACCTACTACAACAAGAGCAATGCTCCACGGCATTAAAGAAGCAGGTTTTGTTTCTATCCGTATTCCTGTATCCTGGCACGACCATATTACAGAAAGCTCAAATTATACAATTGAAACTGTCTGGTTGAACCGTGTAAAAGAAGTTGTTGGCTGGGCTATGGATGAAGGACTTTGTGTAATCATAAACATTCATCACGACAACCTGAAAGATGAAGAATTGAAAAAAACAAACTATGGTTTTGCAGTTACTAAGGATGCAGAGCTTCAGGCAAAATCTGAAAAATATATTGCAGGTGTTTGGAAAAATGTTGCAGAAGCATTTAAAGATTATGACCACAGCCTTGTTTTTGAGCTTTTAAACGAACCAAGAGATGTTGGAGGCGCAAACTGGGGCAACGAATGGTGGGTTGGAGGTACAGATGCAACTCAAGCCAATGGTATTATCGGAAAGTATGCACAAGCTGCTCTTGATGCAATACGAGCAACAGGTTCTAAGAATACCGACCGTTTTATTATGGTTCCACCTTATGCTGCTTCTACTAGCTGTATGACAGGTTTTAAGCTTCCAGAGGACAGTGCAAACAGCAGAATTATAATAGAGGCACACGCCTATTCTCCATACAATTTTGCAATGGCTTCTCCTGGAGAAATAAAGTTTACTTCTGGTCATCAAGGGGAACTATCTGGTATGTTTAGCACGCTTTACAATGATTATGTAAGCAAGGGAATTGGAGTTGTTATTGATGAAACCGGTGCAACAAACAAAAATAATGATTCAGACAGAATTGCATGGGCAGAATACTTTTTTGGCCAAGCCTATAAAAAAGGCATTCCATCCTTCTGGTGGGATAACGGCAGCTGGCAAGTCAATGGCACAGATTACAACGAAAAATACGGCTACTACAACCGCAGACAACAAGTCTGGTATTTCCCGGAATTGATGAAAGCGTCTCTGGAAGCAGTTGGAATTGAACTTGCTGATGTTAATTCTGGTGATAATACCACCAATAACACCGGAACAGATAATACCGAGCAGGGAAACACAGATATTCCAGATAACACTTCTACCGATACGCCTAAAGAAGATTTTGTGATTTTGGAAGATAAAACTGGGACAACTAAAGCATATGATAAATGGTTTGAATTAGAAAGCTCACTTGATTTAACGGATTATAAATATCTCAAAACTGAAATCTATTCTCCTACTGCTGAAAATGCAGCCAACCGAAAAATAATTATTAAGTTTCTTAATTCAGACTGGAAACCCGTTGGTGAAGCTTCTACTATTTCCATTACCGATACAGTTTATGCTGAAATTAAAAATCCAGTAAGTGGTAATCGTGAAGTTAAGATTGTTCAATTTTTTGCACAAGACACAACTGACTGGACTACAATTGATGACATTACAGTAAATGTAAAGAAGGTCACTGCTACAAATACAAAAGAATAATCATCACCAAATACAAGCTTTGTAAACTTCCACAAAGCTTGTACCCCCACTTTACGCGATTTTAGATAAAGTCTATAATTCTAAAAATAGAAACACAGGTTAGGGATTGGAGCACCTTTAGTTCCGAAACGAGCACAGCGAGTTGAGGAATGAGCGATAGCGAAGTGCGAAAAGCCCGACCACCTGCTTTGCAGGTGGGAACCTCCAGAATAAAGAAAATAATAATTAGGAGATAAAAAATGGGTGAAAACTATTTCAACAAGATTCCTTGGAGAGAAGCACGATTACAATTGGGACACTGCCGTTCAATGGCAAAAGAAGAGTTTGCTGACGGTGTGAATGCACTTAAAGGCAAGAAAATTGTAATTGTTGGTTGTGGTGCTCAGGGCTTGAATCAGGGACTTTGTCTGCGCGATTCTGGACTTGATGTTTCTTATGCACTCCGCGAATCTGCTATCACAGAAAAACGACAGTCCTGGAAAAATGCAACTGAAAACGGTTTTAAGGTAGGTTCTTATGCAGAAATGATTCCTACTGCCGATTTGGTTGGAAATCTTACTCCAGACAAGCAGCATACACCGGTTATAAACGAAGTTCAGAAGCTGATGAAAAAAGGCTCTGCTTTGTGGTATTCACACGGCTTTAATATGATTGAAGAAGGAATGATTATCCGTCCGGATATTACTGTAATAATGTGTGCGCCTAAAGGTCCTGGTACAGAAGTCTGGCACGAATTCCAGCGCGGATTTGGTGTTCCTGATTTGATTGCTGTTCATCCGGCTAACGATCCTGAAGGAAAGGGCTGGGCTTATGCAAAGGCTCTTGCAGTTGGAATGGGCGGAGCTAAAGCAGGTGTTCTTGAAAGCTCCTTTATTGCAGAAGTAAAATCTGACCTTATGGGCGAACAGACAATTTTGTGCGGTATGCTTCAGGCTGGTACAATTGTTTGTTATGATAAGATGATTAGCGAAGGAATTGCTCCTGAATATGCTACAAAGCTTTTGATGCACGGTTGGAATGTTGTTAGCGAAGCTCTTAAATGGGGCGGTATTACAAATATGATGGACCGTCTTTCTAACCCTGCAAAAATTAAGGCAAACAAGATTTCTAAAGATATTAAAAAGCTTCTTGCTCCTCTCTATCAGAAACACATGGATGACATTATCAGCGGTAAGTTCAGCAGCACAATGATGGAAGACTGGAAAGCCGGCGATAAAGATTTGTTGGCTTGGCGCGAAGATACCGGTAAGCTTCCTTTTGAAAAGAATGCCGAAAGCTCTGAAGAAATCACAGAACAGGAATATTTTGATAAGGGCATTTTGCTTGTTGCTATGGTTAAAGCTGGTTGTGAACTTGCCTTTGAAACTATGGTTGACGCTGGAATTAAGGAAGAATCTGCTTACTATGAATCTCTCCACGAAGTTCCTCTTATTGCAAACCTTATTGACCGCAAACGTCTTTACGAAATGAACCGCGTTATTTCTGATACTGCTGAATACGGATGCTATCTGTTCAGCCGCGTTGCCGCTCCAATGATGGCTAAAGATTTAATGCCTCAGCTTCACACAGACGTAATCGGCAAAGGCCTTGATGTAAAAGACAACGAAGTAAACAACGCCGAACTTGTAGCCGTAAACGCCGAAATCCGCAATCACCCAATCGAGGTAGTTGGTAGAAAACTGCGTGCTTATATGGTAGCGATGAAACCAATTTTGTGAAACAAAACTGGAAGCACGGTCAAAACAAATTATCGGTATTAATCTGCATGTTCAGACCGTGCTAGCGATGAAGCCAATATTGTAGTTTTTTTACGATATTGTAAATGTATATAAAAGGAGAGGCTTTGGATCTCTCCTTTTTTTATCAAAAAAATAATTAATCGTTGAATTCTTTCTTTAGGATTGGTTTAAGAAATTGTTTTTTCAAATCTTTTGGATTATGGAAAAATATTAATTCAGAATTTGAGAGTTCATTTTTTCTATGCTTTATTGCTAAAAGCTGTAATGTACAAATTAAGTCTGCTGCCTGAAAAAGTTTGTAATCTTTAGGGCAAACCTTTCTTACATCATATTGAGAAAGTTCCGACGATAAAACAGAATTTAAAATTCTATTTAAGTTCCGTTGCCCATTGTCATAATATAAAATTACTTCGTTAAAACTCTGAAAGAAATCTATATGCTCACGTATAAACTGAGACATTTCTTTTGCCATACGACCTTCAAGTTTTAGCAGGTCTTCAAATTTACGCTTTTCAAATACAAATGCTTTATAACTGATTTCTGATTTCATTACAAAGTAAAAAAGCTTACTGAAAAGTGTACGCCTTTCATTAGGTGGCAAGTGTTCAAATAATTCTTCTCTTCTTATAAGTGGTTCTGTATGGATGGCAAAATCTTCTTTGTATCCCAAATCTTGCAATCCTTTATTTAAGCAGTCTATATTATTTTTTATATCTTTATCCTGGTCATGAAAAATCATTGTAATAATATAATATGGTGAATGTGGACTGTATTCGCCAAAGTCTCCACTTTCATCAATAAAAATGCTTAGATTTCCCAATAATAACTCCCAAGACAAAAAAAATGGCGGGACAGTTTGCCCGCCGTAATAGGTTGGACCCGGGTCTTTCGACCAGCCCAAATATTATTATATTGTGGAAGCTGGATTTGTCAAGTATTTGTTAGCATTGTTTTAAACATTCTAAACAGGCTGATGTTTCCTTACTCATACCGGTTTTTATAAATAGTTGCATCTCTGTAAATTATTCTCTTTTCGGGAAGATTGTTTTTGTTGTATGAATATTCAATGTATTTATTATCCCAGTTTGTGTTTTCGCAGATTCTGATAATGTTTAAAAGATGATTGTTTTCATCATATAAATACTGGCTGATATAAAAATCTGAATTGCGGGTATATTTTTCTGCTGCAATTAATTTGTCTTTATAATAAAACTCTTTGCCGGGAAGTTTTTCTTCTACAGACTCAACTTCAACATAATTTGAATCTTCCGGTAAATCATCCATCCAGACATGATTCATAAAGATTTTATTACCTTCATATTTATAATATTTTCTTTCACAACCAGAACGACCGTTAGCAGTATATTCATAAACAAGACGAGATTTTTCATCATATTCGAAAGTCGTGTATTTATCGGTTGTTATACATTGTCCTTTATCAAAAGATACTTTCTGCTTTTTACCATTCAGATAAAATTGTAAGTCAGAAATAACAAGGTCATTCCATTTACTACCCGGAAAAATCTCATCAGCATACAAAACAATTTTTGTGGCAAGAATTACATCTCCTTCATAAATATTTTGTGGGGACATAACATCGTTTAATTCTAAAGTTTTATCAAAATCAATATTTTTGCAATTTAAGATTTTAAGCTTAAGATTTTTAATTCTGTTATTCTTTTGGAAATATCTCTCATCAAAATACCCAGCCTTAATTGAAAGCTTATCAAAACGAGCTGGTTCAGAAAAATAGATTTCAAGCAAGGCTTTCTTTTTGTTGATTTGACTATAGGTGACAGCATAAACGCTTGCTGAATTATCATCAAAAATATTCACGGGTGAATAACGCACATAATCTTTTTCATCAATAAGAAAGTTTTGGGCTACAGGTGCATATACTTTTATTTCTTGTGCAACAAGATTTGTAAAGCCCGCAAAACCCAAAAATATACAAAAGCAGATTACGATTTTCTTTTTCATTTTTCTTCCTAAATTGAATTACTGTCGATTAATTCCCAAATTACAGTTTTTTCTGGTGTATAGATTGTTGGACCGCCAATGTCACGGCTAAGCGCTTTTGCAGGAACCCAACCGGTCTGACCATTAACAGTGATTTCAACCCATTTATAATCAGCTGTAATGCCACTTGCGTTATAATAATTTGCACCTTCTTTATGAGTGATTTCGTGCAGATTTTTTGCTTTTGAAGATGGAAGTGATTTTATTGCCGTACCTTCGCTAATGCTGAAACTTCCGCTGAACTTTAAGATTTCAGTTTTTTTACCATCTACAGAAAGAGATTTTTTGTGCGAGAAGCTTCCATTTTTATAGGGATTCTTCATACTTATAAAACCATAAGTTCCGTTTGAAAGCTCAACCTCAATGCTGCTTTTTCCACCTGCGAGAACATTAACAAATCGTGAAACTTTTACTTCATCACCCTTTTGTAACGTATAAATCTCTTTTATTAAATCTGGTGAATCATAAACCTTTGTATTCCAACCGTTTTCGTCAAAGCTGAGAAACATATTAAGATTATGGACTTCATACTTTGAAGAATCTGATAAATCCATTTTACCTTTATTCGCAGTTTCATAATATCCGCCAAAAATCCAGCCAAACTGTAAGGCTCCAACTGCAGGAAGTGAAATATAATACCAGCAGGCGGTTACACCATCTATTGTTTCATATTCAGATGTTCTTCCGTAAGTTGTAACTAACTCGCCTTTTTTAATGACATCAGTTTTTTCATCTGGAGTGCCATAATATTTTTCTTCATACAACCAGATGTTTTGTGTGCTGAAACTGGTTGACGGTTTTGTTCTAAACCTCACATTATCAGAGAGCGTCTTTTTTGATTTTTTCGCAATTACAGGGAGCTCATCTATCAGTGCCTTTGAACCATCTTTTTTATATCCGCCTTCCGGGAAAAAGCTTATTCCCTGCAGATTAAAACCTGAATCATAAGTTGCATTTAACACAAGCTCATGCTCGTAAAACAAGTTGTCACTATTTGCATTGAAACCGCAGTATACTTCATCTTTTGTAAAAATCTTTTTGCAAAGTTCAACATTACTGTTATAGTCGTAAGAATAAAGCACAACCCAGCCGGTATCAATTTTGTATTTTCCAAAAGCAAATGGATCTGCGTGTAAACCACCTATAACAAAATAATCATCAGAATAAAAAAGCAGAACATACGATTCATTCGGGCTCATCACCCAGGAAGTTGAGAGTAATTTTTCTTTTGATAAAACGGTATCATTACTGTTATATTTCTGCTCACGCTTTTTCCAGCTCATTCCATCATTTGAGTTTTTGCGGTAATTGATTTTCAGGATATCTTCTGACTGGTAACCGAGAGCACTGAGGCTTTCGTTAAAACGAACAGCTTCTTTTTTAGAATCTGAATAATGCTGAGGTTTGTTTGCATTCTGTGAAAAAAGAAGAAATACACATCCAATAAAAGCAAGAAAACTTGAAATACATTTTTTCATTTTTGTCTCCGCTTTTATTTTATACTGTTTAAAACCTCGTGTAAATCATAGATTTCTTCTACCCCGCTGACAACAATACCGCCCATTCCAAGTTCGAGTGGGAGGGCAACATCAAGGTCATAGCGGTCGCCGATGGAAACACATTCGGTGGCTGGGCAGCCTAAAAGTTCAACGGCAAGCTTGAAAGGTTCTTCGGCGGGTTTAGATTTTAAGCAGGTGTCCAGACCTACAATATCGGGGAAAAAGCGGGAAACTCCAATTGCATCGAGAGTTTTTCGGGCGGGCAAAACCGGGTTGTTAGTTACACATATCAGTTTATAATAATCGCTCAAAAAGGAGATTTCTTTTACAAGGCGTTCATCGTAATATAAATAATCGGAAGGTTCCAGAAGTTTTTTCCGCCATTTTACGCTTTGCTTAATCGGAATACCAAAAGCTTTAAGTGTATTTCCAAGGCTGACTTTGCTTCCGCTATGTTCGGCGGCAAACTGCTTTCTGTAATCGGCTACCATTTTTCGTGCTTCTGCTGATGAAATACCTTTCATTTTTGCAAAAGCACGAACCTGGCAGTCTACCTGTTCAAATGCATAGGGTCTGTTTGTATAAAGGGTTGAGTCAATGTCAAATATTATACCAGAGATTTTTTCCGGAAGATTATAGATTTTCATTTTACCAATGCAGCGGCTGCTTCCTGAAGAGAACCAAACTTTCCAAGTCCGTACCAGGCGGTGCAGGCGTCGCCAATCAGCTCAGAATCAGAACACTCGCAAACATTGAGCTTAAGACCAAGCAGCTGTTCCTTGCGCTTCATATAACCCTTATCTTTTGTCTGTCCGCCGGTAACAGTAATTTCAGAAGGGAATGTTATACCGTTTGCAGCAAGTCCATTTTTTAATTTTTCTACAGCCTCTTTTACTGCAGCTAATCTTGCATCTTCTTCCAGAGAAGAGCTTTTTGGAATAATTACAGAAGCATTCCACAAGCCTGGAATTACAGACGGCAGAGTTCTTATTCCTTCGGCAGAAACAGGTTTATTGGTACAGAAATTAAAGCCTTCGCTTGAACCACTGCGGTCGCAAAGCTTACCTGCAGAAAGTGTGTTAGTTCCAATTAACGCCGCTACAAAATCAGGACCACAGCTGAAAACTGGAGTACCGGCTTTTATTCCTAAGAACTCGCCGGCTTCATCAGCAATTACACCGCAGCGCTCCCCCGGTTTAATATAAGGCGGGAGCTTTCCTTGAGAAATCTTAAGCTCATCCAATTCATCTGCACTCCAGTAAGCAGAAAGGAATCTTTCTTCGGGGAGAACAGTGATTGCAGAGCCAGTAATTTTATTTATAAGATATTCAGGTCCAGAATATATAAAATCGGTGCGGTCAAACTCATCCGGGAAAAGCAGTTTAAAGGCAGCAATTTTTGGAAGAAACAGACTCTTTGTTGCAATAAAGCCTTCATCGGACATTATCAGTTTTTCGACTTCTTCGTTCCACCTGAGGGTAAAACCGGTATCGGAAACAATTGTAGGACCATTGCCAGAGATTGAAACGGCGGCGATGGAATAATTGTCTGATGTGGATTTTGTTATTTTATCTACACTGCCCTTGAGCGCCCAAAGCCAGGCTTCTGCTACGAAACGGTTCTGGGGAGCAGAAAAAGAAGCTTTATTGAAGGCGACAACATCTCCAGTGGCAGTAACGAGTGCTGCTTTTAGAGATGTGGTGCCAATATCAACTGCAAGTATTGTTTCTATCATTTTACTGCTTTACTTCGGTTGATGAATTGTTTTCTGAAGAACCAGATTGTGAAGCATCGGAACAGCAAGGTTTGTCACCTTCGCTTGCATCGGCAGAAGCTGCTGTTGTACCGGTTGTGCCGGTTGCAGTTCCAGGTGTATTCTGAATCTTCGTGATTTTTTCTATGATATTGCGGTTATCCAGAAGCTCGCTCAAAGACTGGTTGTAATGGATTCGTGTGATTACGTTTGCAAACAAACCGCTTACATCAGTACTGATAAACCATTCGCGCTTCAAAAGCTCTTCGTGGTAAACAGCATTTGTACCAATGATTCTGTAGAACAAGCCTTTTTCGTAAGCATCATCAAACTGCTCGATTGCGTTGCCTGTAAAGAATGGAAGAGAAATTGCACAGATAACTTTTGTTGCGCCCTGCTCCTTTAAGAAGCTCATGGCTTTAAGCAGGGTTCCACCTGTACCAAGCATATCATCGGCAATGAAGGCAACCTTGCCTTTTACATCGCCAAGAAGTTTTACTGATTTGATATTCGTTGAGTGAGCGTCCTGAGTTACGATTGAATAATCACGCTCTTTATAAATCATTGCAAGCGGAAGCTTTAAACCGGAAGCATAGAACTTGTTGCGGTCAATTGCACCTGTATCTGGAGCAACTACAACCAGGTCTTCTGTTTTACCGGTAAGGTCAACAATCTTGCTGAGCTCGCGGATAACCTGGTAGCTTGCGTGGAGATTGTCAAGATTGATTGAAGAAAAAGCATTCGGGATTTCGCGAGAGTGTAAGTCAAGGGTAACAATTCTTGAAACGCCCTGCATTTCGTAGATGTGGCCTAGCAAACTTGCAGTGAGTCCTTCGCGGCCCTTTCGTTTGTGCTGTCTTGCATAAGGGTAAGCTGGAACAACAAGTGTGATTTTTTCAGCACCAGCCATACGAACAGCATCTATTGTAACGAGGAGTGACATAACGTGGTCATTAACCGTCATTACAACTTTATTTGCACCACCGTTCAGATTCAGAACTTCGTGGTTTTCAACATCCTGGAAAATAAAAACATCTTTTCCACGGACAGTATCCAACAGCTCAGTTTTTACCTCACCGTTAGCAAAATAAGTAAACCGTGCATTTACCTTGAACACAGGCGGTCTGTACTTATCTGTAGCACCTCTTATACAAAGATCGCTGGTCTGCAAATCATTCTGCAGATTGATTCTTCGCACAAGCTCTTCTTTAGACAGTCCATAACGTTTAGATACAACATCGTTCTTCAAGGTGAAGCGGTGTTTGTACATATGTTTAAGGTGCGTTATGACTTCATTGGCGAAAGCTTCGCCACCAGGACACGCAACAATCGCTAGACTTGTTGGTTCGGTATAGGGCATATTGGACCTCTTATGATATGATTTTCAGCCATAATATAGCATATTGTTAGATTTATTACAATTAAAGATGGTGTGGAAAACAAGGCAAACATATTATAAATACATTAATCTGAAATATGGCTTCCGGTCGTGATTCATAGGGCAAAAACGCGCAATATTGCGCTAGACCCTTCGCAGCATAGCTGCTCGGAGACTCGCTAACAACAGTCCACTGGACTGTTGTTGCCACTATGTGGCCGCTCCCTATGTTTGTGGTATAGGAACTATTCAAATGCCGCTCTCGCGGCATCCACAAGCAGAGTCTTTTTGCCCTATGTCTCACTCCCTCGCGCCAATTTTTAGGTTAATAAATTAAAAAACATTTGTCATGGAAAAAAAACAATTAATTATTCATGTTTCTATTGACAGAAACGTTTTTATAATATATATTCACATTATTAGATGTTACTACTAATAGTAACACAAAGAACAAACGAAACTTTATGCCAGGAGGTACTTATATGGCACACAACGAAATACCCTACAAAATCTATTTGAACGAAAAGGAGATGCCGGAATCTTGGTATAATGTCCGCGCAGATATGAAAAACAAACCGGCTCCGCTTTTGAATCCGGGAACGGGAAAGCCTTGCACGGCTGAAGAGCTTTCGCATGTTTTCTGTGATGAACTTGTAAAGCAGGAGCTTAACGACACTGATGCTTACATCCCTATTCCACAGGAAATCCGGGATTTTTATAAGATGTATCGTCCTTCTCCGTTAGTTAGGGCTTACTGCCTGGAGAAAAAGCTTGGAACACCGGCAAAAATCTACTACAAGTTTGAAGGTAACAACACAAGTGGAAGCCACAAGCTTAATTCGGCAATTGCCCAAGCTTATTACGCTAAAAAGCAGGGCTTGAAGGGTGTAACAACAGAAACCGGTGCCGGACAGTGGGGAACTGCGCTTTCCATGGCCTGCTCTTACTTTGATTTGGATTGCCAGGTTTACATGGTAAAGTGCTCCTATGAGCAGAAGCCGTTCCGACGGGAAGTGATTCGAACTTATGGTGCAAAAATCACTCCATCGCCTAGTAACACAACAGAAGTTGGTCGCGCAATTTTGAAGGAGTTCCCGGACACAAATGGAAGTCTTGGATGTGCAATTTCTGAGGCGGTTGAAGCTGCCACTAAACAGGAAGGCTACCGCTATGTTCTGGGAAGCGTTTTGAATCAGGTTTTGCTGCATCAGAGTGTAATCGGTCTGGAAACTATGACTGCGCTTGATAAATACGGAATTAAGCCTGATATGATTATTGGATGTGCAGGCGGCGGTTCAAATCTTGGTGGACTTATTTCGCCGTTTATGGGACGCAAGCTCCGTGGTGAAGCTGACTATAAGTTTATTGCTGTTGAACCTGCAAGCTGTCCTAGCCTTACACGCGGTAAGTTTGCTTATGATTTCTGCGATACCGGTCATGTTTGTCCGCTTGCAAAGATGTATACACTCGGTAGTGAGTTTATGCCTTCTCCTAACCATGCGGGCGGATTGCGCTACCATGGAATGAGCGGTATTCTTTCCCAGCTTTATGATGACGGTTTGATTGAAGCCCGTGCTGTTGAACAGACTGCTGTATTCGAAGCTGCCCAGACTTTTGCCCGCATTGAAGGAATCCTTCCTGCTCCGGAAAGCAGCCACGCCATCAAGGTTGCTATTGATGAGGCTCTCAAATGCAAAGAAACTGGTGAAGAAAAAACAATCGTTTTCGGCCTCACCGGAACCGGCTACTTCGACATGTACGCCTACAAAGCCTTCAACGACGGCACAATGACCGACTACATTCCAACCGATGCCGACCTGGAAAAAGGTTTTGCAACCCTGCCGAAAGTATGATGACTTAAATATAGTTGTTGATAATTCAATCTCAACAAAATAAAAAAAGCACATTTCAATGCGTTTAATGCAAAGAAATGTGCTTTTTGTTTTTATTTAATTTTTTTAACCTATGTTGTTATTCGGCATCCTGAAACAAAATAGGAATAAGGTGTTTGAATCCTCTGTACCATACAGGGAAGTCATGAGTTCCACCTACATATTTTTCATAAGAGAAGTTCTTGCCAAGAGTCAGTTTATCCCAACCTTCTGCTAAAGCCTTCATTCCGCTTTCATATGTATCCCATGCTGCAACAGAATCATTGTCTCCACAAATTGTGTAGAAATAATTAATATTTAATTCATCAGCATTTTCGTATTGCTCCATTGCCTTAATCATTGTTTCAGCAGATGGTGCTGTGAAAGAGAAAGCTCCAAACCAGCTGATAAGGTCAAGACAATTAGCCATACCAATGTTCATAGTCTGTGAAGCACCCATTGAAAGACCAGCAAGAGCTACATCATTTCTATCATCGGAAATTCTGTAATTTTTTCTTAAATAAGGAAGAAGCTTTTCTCTCAATTCACCGCCAAATCCATTATACCCACTGAAATCATATCCATTTCCACCTTCTTTACCACTCTTATTTGCAACACCTGTTGCGCAAACAAGGATGAATGGTTTTACACTACCATCAGCAATTCCTCTGTCCATAAAGCCTTTAATCTTTCCACCGAGTCCCTGATCTGTAAGTCCCCAAGTGTTTTCATTCTGTCCAAATCCATGGAGCAAAATTAATACAGGATATTCTTTATCTTTGTTAGCTTCATCATCATATTCAGCAGGCATATAAACCCAAGCATGTTTTTCAAAATAATCAGCTTCTGTAAGATCTGCTTCTGCAACAGTATAATCTCTTGTAGGATAATGTATAGAAACAACTTTTCCTCTCTGCTCATCAGTTAATGGGTCTGCTTCGGAATATGGAATATCTTCTTTTGCATCTGCCTTCTTGTTGAAAGTAACCTTCTTAATCTGGATCTTAAGCTGATCTCCATCTGCCAGTCCCTGTTCATAATCGTTGAATTTAATACCGAAACCTAAGATTTCATCAAAATCAGAACTTTCAAGAAGACTTGCTGATAATGTATCTGGAATTAAAACTTTCTTTGTCAATGTACCATAAGCTTTATCCAATCCAAAGTATTCAACATCTTCAAAACCACCAAACATACCTGTTGAGTCATAAGGAAGAAGTCTCATAGCAAAGCTAGGATTTTTTGCACCAGCTTTCCATGCACCAGTAATAGGACTGCATACTAATTCAAGATCAATTGATTCATAATTTGCAATATTAATTTCTTTTTTATCAGCTTTTACATAGAAACCAATACCACCACCAGCTCCACCAGAAGCTTTTGCAATATAAGTTACAGAACCATCAGCATTATAAGAAATATTACTTGCTGTAGTAGCATCAAATGCTAATGCTGCTGTAAATGGAACTAAATCACCATCACCAACTTTAAGACCACATGTTCCTGCTTCTCCTACAACAAAAATGTCTGTTGGGTATTCAATAGCTGGCTCTGGTTCTGGTTCAGCTTCACCTGTTGACTTGTAAGATACTGTGTATTTGATGTTTGTAATGTCAAACTGAATATCATATTTTGAATTATTTGTTGACAAATACAATAAAGCACTACTAGAAATAGTAATAGGTTCTTCATTTTTTCCAGAAACCTTAATATCAGATTCACCTGGCTTAACATCAAATGCAGCTATTTCTGGATAGCTTCCACCGTTATTAACCTGCCACATAAAGTGTTCTGTATTAGCTGTATTGTTCTTTGCTTTAATATCTGCTGAGAATTCAATTGTTACTGCCTTATCAGCAAATTCGCTCAGACTATAAGTGATGAAAGCCCATGAACTGCTTGGACTGTTTGCATCAGCCTTAAAATCAGCCTGTGTAAAAGATTTTTTTACTTCTGTAGGCTTAGGCTGTGGTTTTACAGGATCTGAATGCTCTGGCTGATTGTTTGGATTATCCTCTGGAGCATTTCCATTGTTACAAGATGCTACTGAGAATGCCAATAATGAAATACCGGCAACCAATAGGATTGCTTTTTTTAGTTTTTTTAACATTTTGTTAACTCCTTTTATTTTTTTTACAAGAAAATAACATTTTCCCATACAAAATTAAGGATAAGGGCACAAAATGATTAAACAAACACCTTTTTAATCACATTTTTTACAATTTAGTATCGAGGTATAAAGTAAATTGCCGATAGGAAAAAACGCTTAGGGGATTTGTATTAGACAGGAAAGGTATAAAAAAGGCCCCGAAGCTTGTTCGGGGCCTGATTAAGTTTATTTCTTCAAAAGTTTAGCAAGTTTTTCAGCTGTAAAGCCCATATACTCAGCTACTTTGTTTGCAGGACCAGATGTACCGAAGGTGTCGATGCAGAAGCAGTTTTCTTTTGAAGTGAACTGGAGCCATTCCATAGAAATGCCGGCTTCTGTACAAACAATTCGTTTTGTGTCACCAATAATCTTGTCCTGTTTTGCCTTTGAAAGACTTTCGAACTTCTTCAAATCTGGAACAGAAACAACACGAATTGCCTTACCTTTTACCATTGCTGCAGCCTTAAGAGCCATATTTACTTCTGAACCGCTTGCAAGAATTGTGATATCAGGAGTATCTGAACCTGTCTGAACAATGTAAGCACCGTTGTTAGCCATGTTCTTTTTCCAGTTCTTATCATCTTTCTTGTAAACAGCAAGAGCCTGACGTGTAAATGCCATACAAACAGGATGATCCTTGCTTGCATAAGCCATATTCCAAGCCTGCATTGATTCCTCAGGGTCACCAGGACGAATTGCCTGAACACCAGGAATTGCACGCAGAGAAGTCATTGTTTCAATTGGCTGATGAGTTGGACCATCTTCTCCAACATAGATTGAATCGTGGGTGAATACATAAATTACAGGCTGTTTCATCAAAGAAACTACACGCAAGCTTGGGCGGAGGTAATCAGCGAATACAAGGAATGTAGCACAGAATGGGCGCAATCCACCATGGAGTGAAATACCTGCACAAACAGCAGACATTGCAAACTCACGGATACCATATTCAATTGTACGTCCTGCACGGTTCTTTGCACTGAAGGTTCCGTTATCTGTAGCCTTGAAAGCTGTTTTGTTTGGTCCCATAAGGTCTGCAGAACCACCAACAAGATTTGCATAACGTGCAGCAATTACGTTCAAAGCTTTTCCAGAAGCATCGCGTGTTGCACATGCATCGCCAACCTTGTACTGAACATCTTTAACAGTTTCATCTGTAACTGCATCGCTGTAGTAAGCATCCCAAAGCTTTCTGAGTTCAGGATTTTCTTTTGACCAGGCTTCAAACTCAGCATTCCAGTCTGCTTCTGCCTTAGCAAATACAGCTTTCTTTTCTTCAAAATATTTGTAAGCTTCTGGTACAACATAGAAATCTTTATCTGCAGGAAGACCAAGAGCCTTTTTGGCAGCAATAATACCTTCTGCACCAAGAGGAGCACCGTGAACATCAGCTGTACCCTGTTTTGGAGCACCCTTACCAATTACAGACTTAAGCATAATCAAAGAAGGCTTATCTGCACAAGCTTTAGCATCTGCAACCAATTTAACAATGCCTTCAACATCGTACATATCGCCTTTAAGAACCTGCCAGCCATAAGCTTCGTAGCGTTTAGCAATATTATCTGTGAAGGTGATGTCTGTGCATCCATCAATAGAAATCTTGTTCTGATCGTAGAATACGATGAGTTTACCAAGCTTGAGGTTACCAGCAAGAGAACAAGCTTCTGAAGCAACACCTTCCTGGAGACAGCCTTCGCCAACCAAGGAATATGTGTAGTGGTCTACGATTGTGCGTTTTTCTGTATTGAACTTAGCAGCAAGCATTGATTCAGCAACTGCCATACCAACAGCCATTGAAACACCCTGTCCAAGTGGACCACCAGTACATTCAACACCGTCAGTATCACCAAACTCTGGGTGACCAGGACACTTAGAACCAACCTGGCGGAAGTTCTTAATATCGTCCATGCTTACTTTGTATCCAGCCAAGTGGAGGATAGAATACAAAAGCATAGAACCATGACCTGCAGAAAGTACAAAACGGTCTCTGTCTACCCATTTTGAGTTTGCAGGATTATGTTTCATAACCTCGCCATATAAAACGGCTGCCGCTTCTGCAGCACCAAGTGGCAAACCAGGATGTCCTGAATTAGCCTTCTGAATTGCATCCATTGACAAGCTGCGGATTGAAAGTGCAACTGCCTCAACGCCTTTTTTATTCATACTCATAACCTCTTATGCCGAAACACGGCAATTTAATTTATTTTTTATTTTTATAATCCAATTTATTTATCAAGCTCACGAACAAGACTCAAAAGCTCAACTTCGCCCATTTTAGATTCAAGTGCTTTTCTAAAGCGCAGGCTTCTGAACAAACCAGCCAGGCCGGAAAGAACCTGCAGATGTACCTGTGAGTTCTGGGTAAGAAGAATGAACATTACATATACAAGTCTTTCATCAGGGGCCTGCATATCAATAGGATTTCTAAGATAAGCTACACAAATCCTCTGGTCTTCTTCTTCCTTCATAATTGGGGAACGGGCATGTGGCAAAGCAATGCCATTACCAACAGCCGTGCTCAGGACCTTTTCTCTTGCACACAAAGCACTGCAAACCTGCTCCGCTGTCATATCTTCAGGTAATTTTATCTTTTTTGAAATATTTGCGTATATTTCTTCAGGTGTTGAACCTTCAACATCAAAGAAAATACCACCACGATGAATCAATTCTGCAATGTCAGCATTAGATGTAAAACTGAACTCCATTTTTTTTATGCTCTCCTTCACATACTTTAATCTACTATTTTAATATTATTGTATGTATTAACCTCAAGCGAATGTCTGAGGGTTTCTCCAATATCATCAAAGGTTTCTTCCATTCCTTCCAGAGAAAGGCTTATGTCGTCAACCGGAAAATGTTCAGCTGAATAAATATCTTCCATATCTTCTATTATTCTGTAAGAATGGGAGAACAGCTGAGTAAGAATAACCAGCTCCTGTTGAGGAAAAATCTTAAGCTTTAGACCTGAGTTTCCAATTGCACTGAGCAGGGAAACAATGTCTGAAAAGAGCGCAATAACTCTGTTCCTTACCGGCGCAATTTTGTATTCCGCAAACTGGTTATACGATTCACTAATTATAGCATTACACTTTTCTATGTTCAATAATATGAGCTTAAACTCTGCAGCAGTCATTTTAAAAGCAGGAGGAAAGATTTTGTGGCACAATTCTTCAAGCGTCTGCTCTTTTTTTAAATGCTGCGACTCATAAATACGGTTTTTAAGGTAGCAGTTCACTATTTCTGGAGTAAAGATAACAGACATTTCGGAAAAAAGCGCTTCTGAAGAATATTCTTCATTCCAGGGTCCTATATAAGGAACATTTTCGCCTGTCCGCCAGATTCTGGATTCAACACCATACGGCGAAAATCCGATTTTTTTTGTATGCTGTAAAAACTCTTCGGCACTTCCGCAATTTTCGGTACAAAGCTCACGCTGATTTTCAAGAAAAAGGAATGCAAGCTGTTCTTCTATTGATGAAGTAGGACCTGATTTCTGGAAGCTGTCTAAAAGTCCGTTTTCAAAAACATAATACCATTCTTCGCGTTCCATATCGGCAGCAGAAAGAGAATCGGCAGAGCCTGTATGCTGAACAGACACTCTTACCATATTATTTTCCCAGTCCATAATGCTGCACAGGATTCTGTCGCCGTAACGGAACTTTTTCCCTTTGCCGGTTAATTTGTTTAACGGCCAGGCTGTAAGCGTTACTTCGGACGGCATGTTATATTTTAATGAAGCTATTGATACAGATTCATTGGCATTATCATTCAGAATATAAGGAATGATGTAGCCTTCGCCATAAAGTGCAAAAACATCCATAGCAAGATTCATTGAAAAAGTAACCGGCTCCGGAAGAACAACATCTCCAGAAGAAACAAGAACAATTCTGTCCGGGGGAGTATCAGGATTTATAAAGGGCATGCACCTGTGTCCAAGAATTACATACCCCTTCTGAACTTCTTCTTTAGTCGGCTTAAAGCTGAAGTAGCGCCCCGTAAAAACACCGGCTCTTGTTATGTACATATCGTCAACAAGTGCAAAAACCATGCTTGAATTGTTCAGCAGATCCATAGCCTGTGTTTTTGTTATGCGTACACCCTTGCCGCGTAAATATTTGCATAAATCTTCAACCTTAAAAATGCCGAGTTGTGAGGAAAAATATGATTCTAATAAAGCTGAAGATTTAAAATCCATCAATTAAACCATTCGAATATCTATGATATCGGAATCCATCTTTACAAGGATTTCTTTCATCTTTTCAAGAGTGATTCCGGTTACTTTTATTGTAAGACGACGTTTGCCTTCGTCCTTAGATTCACGTGTAATCACAGAAATGATGTTTCCTTTAGCTTCTGCAATTTCTTCGAGAATCTTTGCAAGCTGACCAGGCTTATCGGTCTGCTGGAAGTTTGCTCTTACACCACCATCGCGGGCAAACATGGAAACAAACAGGTTGAACAGGTCGCTTTCGGTAACAATTCCGATTACAATATCATCCTTTACAACAGGCAGACAACCAATTCCTTTGTCGGCCATAATTTTTGCAGCATCTTCAATGATGTCGGTTTCTTCTATTGTAATAACCTTTTTGGTCATAAACTTGCCGCAGGTAAGTTTTGCAAGCAGCGAGCTTATTTCGTACATATCGAGTGTTGTTGCCTCTGAAGGAGAAACCTTGGCAATATCATTTTTTGTGATGATTCCCACAAGCTTTTTCGAGCTGTTCAGAACCGGCAGTTTGTTGATTTTTTTAGTTGTCATAATCTGCTTTGCTTCTGTTACGGAAGTATTTTCTGTAACGCAAATCGGATCTCTTGTCATTACATCTCTGATGATCATAACTTTATCCTCCAAGGTATGCTGTTTTTACCGCAGGGTCGTTGATTAAATCCTGCGCATTTCCACTTTTTGTAATTTCTCCTGTTTCAAGTATATACCCTCTATTGGCAATTGACAAAGCTTTAAATGCATTTTGTTCTACAAGGAGGATTGTCGTACCATCTTTATTGATTTTCTGTACAATATTGAAGATTTCGTCTACAAAAATTGGAGCAAGACCCATAGAAGGCTCGTCCAGAAGAAGAAGCTCCGGTTCTGCCATAAGTGCGCGTCCCATTGCGAGCATCTGAAGCTCACCACCACTCAAGGTTCCTGCACTCTGGCGGATTCGTTCCTTCATTCTAGGGAAATATTCAAAAACGCGTTCCATATCGCTTGCAATCTTCTTTTTGTCGTTGCGGAGATAAGCACCAAGCTCAAGGTTTTCCTTTACGGTAAGATTCTGGAAAATGCGGCGTCCTTCCGGTACCTGAATCAAATGCTTTGCAACAATCTTATCAGCAGGAAGGTTTGTAATATCTTCATCTTTAAAAAGGATTTTACCACTCTGTTTTTTAATCAGATTGGAAATTGAATGGAGTGTAGTTGTTTTTCCAGCTCCATTTGCACCAATCAGAGTGATGATTTCGCCCTTTTCAACATTAAAAGAAATATCGCGTAATGCCCTTACGGCACCATAATTTACAACAAGATTTTCTACTTTTAACATACACACCTCAACTAATACTTTCAGTTACACCAGTTTTGCCTGCAAAACTGGAGATGAAAGCAGATTTAGCTTAACACATTCGAAAAGCAGCAGCTTTCATCATGCGTCATTTCCAAGGTAAGCCTTAATAACCTCGGGATTCGTCTTTATTTCGTCCGGCAAGCCCTGTGCAATAATACGTCCGTAATCAAGAACGATAATATGCTCACAGATTCCCATAACAAACTTCATGTCGTGTTCAATCAAAAGAACTGTCAAATCAAAATCACGGCGGATAAGCTCAATCATCTGGCGCAGCTCTTCGGTTTCCTGAGGGTTCATACCGGCAGCAGGCTCGTCCAGAAGCAGCAGAACAGGCTTAGAAGCAAGAGCACGGGCAATTTCGAGCTTTCTCTGTTCACCATAAGGAAGATTTCTTGCAAGCTCATCCTTTTTATTCTGAATCTTTAAGATTGTAAGAAGCTCATCAACCTTCTGGTTCATAAGCTTTTCATCACGGCGCAGTTTTGGAAGACGAAGCAGAACATCAACCGGGTTTACAATCCTCTGATTATGAAGCGCAATTCTAACGTTATCGGCAACAGTAAGGTTACCAAACAGGCGGATATTCTGGAAAGTGCGGGCAATTCCCATCTTATTGAGCTGAGCAGGGTTCTTTTTGTTTATTTCGCGTACACGGCCGTTTCTATCCTTAAACAGAATCTGACCACTTGTCGGCGTATAAACACCGCTTAACATATTAAAAATTGTAGTTTTACCGGCGCCGTTTGGTCCAATCAATCCTACCAATTCACCTTTTTTAAGCTCGCAGGAGAAATTACTAACAGCTGTAAGTCCGCCAAAAACAATGGAGATTTCGGAAGCCTTTAATACGATATCGTCACTCATTTCTATTCTCCTTGTGATTCTGATGAAGCAGTTTTTTCTGCCGCAACAGCAGCTTTTTTCGCAAACAATTTCTTAAATCCGCCGGCTTTAATCCAGTCAAACGTCTTAACAAAAGACATTTCCTTGTAGCCTAACAATCCCTGTGGTCTGAAAAGCATTACGACAATCAAAATACAAGGATAAATTAAAAGGCGGAAGTTCTTTAAGAATCGCAGGAACTCCTGAAGGTATGTAAGTACAAAAGCTGCAAGAACAGAACCTGTTGTAGAACCCATACCGCCAAGAACTACGTAAATAAGGTAGTTGATGGAATTGTTGAACGAAGCCTGCTCCGGTTTTACAAAGCCGATTAAGCTTACGTAAAGGGCACCGCCAATTCCTGCTACAAAGGAAGCAATTACAAAACCAATCATCTTATAACGGAAAACTGCAATTCCCGAAGAGTTTGCCGCAATTTCATCTTCGCGTACAGCAAGAATTGCACGGCCGTAAGTTGAGCGTATAAAGTTTTGCAGCAGGACAATTATCAATATCAGCGAGCCTATAATTACAAGATAAGCCAGAGTCGGGTCAAAGCTGAGCTTGGTTGCAAACGATTTTCCGTTTGGTCCGCCTGTAATGCCCTTAAGGTTTACGAGTACTACACGAATGATTTCGCCGAAACCGAGTGTTACAATTGCAAGGTAGTCGCCGTCAAGCTTGAGTGTTGGGAAACCGATTAAGAAACCGAAAAGTGCGGTTATGATTCCGGCAACAATTACGCTTATAAACAGCGGGCAGCCAAGATTCTGTGACAAAAGGATGGTTGAATAAGCACCAATGGCCATAAAGCCGGCCTGTCCTAAAGAAAGCTGACCTGTAATTCCGCAGATGATGTTTACACTCAAAGCCATTATTGCGTTTACGCCGGAAAGAGTGATTATCTGTGCGGTATAGGCGTTTATTACTCCAAGCTTTATAAGAATTGCAGGGATAACAAGAGCCGCAGCAGCTATTACAGAAAGAATTATTGTATTTCGAATAAACTTGTTTTTCATCTTGCCCTCCCCTTATACCTTTACCGTTCGTTTTTTGCCGAAAATACCGGTTGGCTTTACCAGTAAGATGATAATCAGAATTGAGAACGATATAGCATCTGCATACTGAGATGAAATAAAGCCTTTTGTTAAAGTTTCTGCAACACCAAGCAGAACACCACCAACCATGGCACCCGGTATGGAACCAATTCCACCGAGAACGGCTGCAACAAAAGCTTTAAGGCCCGGCATATAACCCATTGTCGGGTCAATCTGCGGATATGCGGTTGCATAAAGTACACCGCCTGCACCGGCAAGTACAGAACCGATTACAAAGGTTATTGCAATTGTTTTATTTACGCTGATTCCCATAAGACTTGCGGCGCCCATATCAAAGCTTACGGCGCGCATTGCCTTACCGGTTTTTGTGTAATTTACGATTATGTTCAGAATAATCATAAGCACTACGGAAGAACAGATTACTATCATCTGAAGATTAGAGATTGAAACTGCTCCGAGCGAAAAGTTTTTGAGCGGCATTGTAGGGAACTGTCTTGGGTTTGGTCCTACAAATGGAAGAACGCGCATTACATTCTGAAGAATAAGCTCCACGGCAATAGCAGTAATTAAAGAGTTTAAGCGGGGTGCATTGCGCAAAGGTCTGTAAGCAAAGCGCTCAATTACAAGAGAAAGAAGCGCACAAAAAACCATTGCAGCAAGGAAAGCACAAGCCATTCCTGCCACGTTAGCACCCATAGCGCAGAGTACAAAGTAGCCTGCGTAAGCACCCATCATCATAACATCGCCATGTGCAAAATTAATAAGCTTTACAATTCCATAAACCATTGTGTAACCCAGGGCGATGAGTGCATAAATACTACCCAGGGACAAACCGTTTATTAATTGCTGTAAGAACATTGAACCGGTATTCAACATAACCTCCGGTAATAATAGTTTTTTGTATATATTTTTTCCTATTATAACCTATGCATTTTAATGAAAAATAATGGAAAATTCTACTATATATGTTATAATTCATTAGCATAAGGGGGATGCTGATGAAGCGGTGTCTGGTAACGTGCAGCTCTAATCAGAGTAAGGAAACTAATTTTGAGCATTGCTGTGAAGAAATTAAGGCAGAAGGCAAAAATCCAATTCTTCTGATTTTTTTCAGTGATGAAGATGACCTGTGGTATTATGCAAAAGAGCTGCATGAAGCTTTTCCAGAAGCAACCTCTATTGGTTCATCCACGTTTATTAATTTTTCTTCTGTAGGATTAGCTCATTCAGGTCTTTCTGTAATGGCAATTTTTTCCGGGATTGAATGTTCTGCCGGCCTTTTGTTTGAGGTAGACCGTCATCCAAGAAACTATATTCTGCATATAAAAGAAGCACTCAAAAACATCTCTACACTGGAAAACACCTGCTGCATGGAGTTTACAACCCCTTTTATGGACAGCGAAGAGCTTGTTCTGGATACCTTTAAGGAAGCGTTCAAAGGCATGGACATTCCGCTTTTTGGCGGTTCAGCAGGGACTTCCGATTCTATAAAAAAAGGATTTGTTGCCCTTAACGGCGATATTTACCAGAACACCTGTGCGTTTGTTTTTATTCACAATCAGAACGGAAAAATCCATTTGTACAAGGAAAACATTTTTGAACGTACCCTGCACCAGTTCATAGCTACCGATGTTGACTGCGAAGAGCGGAAGGTTTATGAATATGATGATCAGCCGGCAGCAGATGTTCTTGCAAAGGCTTTAAACGTTGATCTTGAAGATTTGCCGGAAGTTCTTCCAGCCCACCCAATGGGAAGAATTGTAAATAATGAGATTTTTATAACAGAAAGTAACAAAATCTATTCTGACGGTTCAATTTCTTATTTTTCAAGAGTATATAACCACACAAAAATGGTTCTGCTTGAGGTTTCTGATTTTGAAACTGTCTGGAAAGAAACTGCCGAAGAAATACATAAAGTAATACCGGCTCCGTCTTTTTCAGTTTCAATCCACTGTTTTTCGCGAACAAAGCTTTTTGAAAAGGAAAACAAGCTTTATCACTTTATTTCCACGCTCAAGGCAAATTACGGCGATTTTATAGGACTTTCGGGCTTTGGCGAACAGCTTGGTTTTATCCATTTGAACCAATCTATGGTTATTGCGGTGTTTGAATGAAGTTATTGTTTCTGGGGACGGGGACTAGCCATGGTGTACCGGTAATCGGGTGTGACTGTCCGGTTTGTAAATCATCTGATTCACGCGACAAAAGATTCCGCTGCTCTGCTTATGTTACGGTTGGGGGCAGTACGAATGCGAAAAATAATAAAAATGATGATGAAAAGCACATTTTGATTGATATCGGCCCGGATTTCCGGTCTCAGGCACTGGAGCATAACGTGCGCAAGGTTGATGTGCTTTTATTAACTCACAGCCACGCCGACCATCTTCACGGAATTGACGATTTACGCATTTTCAGCTGCGATATGTTCAAAAAACCTGATAATCCGCGGAACATGGAAAAATACAACGCACCGCCAATCCCTATTTACACAAACCGTGCTACTGTCCGCGATATAGAAAAACGCTTTGATTATTTTTTCCATCACTGTAAGGAAGGTGGCGGCCACGCAAAGGTAGAGCTTACAGAAGTATCTAAAGCTTTTGAAACCTGCGGAATTACAGTTACGCCAATACCAATGATGCACGGAAGCCTGGAAACTACAGGCTGGCTTTTGACGGAAGCTGCAAGAGAAACCGATGGCACTGAATCTGGCGTTGCAAAAAAATCCATCGCATACCTTACCGACTGCAGCTTTATAAGCGACGATTCAATCCAAAAAATCAGGGAAAACTGTGGCCTTTTAGAGCACCTTGTAATTGACGGCCTTAGAGTAGACGAACATTCCACTCATTTTAACTTTTTACAGGCCCTTGAAGCTGCCGACAAAATCGGAGCAAAACACGTATGGCTCACTCACCTTACCCACGCCCACAGCCACAGGGAAATAATTGATTACATTGAAGAAAATCTGTACCGATTCCCTAACCTAAACACGGGAGCAGAATCAGTGCTGCCGGCGTATGACGGATTGGAAATCAGTACGTAAATCACTAAAGCTTAAAGTTTCCAATCTTTGCAGACAGAACAGACATACTCTGCTGATTCGTCTGAGTAGATTTTGAAACATTATCAATAGCGTTGGAAATACCCTGAATACTTGTTGACATTCCCGACATTTCATAATTGATGTTCTTTGTGATTTCAGAAAGATTAAGCATTTCCTTTTCTATCAGCTTACTGCCAGAAACCATTTCGGTTGAACCGGCTTTAACATCCGTACTGGAAGCATTAATATTTTTAATTGCTTCAAGCACCTGCTGATTTCCTTCAGACTGCTCCTGCATTGCATTCATAATCACATTTTCCTGCTTCATTACAGTCTGTGCCAAATCGTAAATTACATTGAACTTGTCCTGAACCTCTTTTGTATTTGTAGAAACAAGCTGAATCGAAGTAGAAAGCTCCTTAAGATTATCATTAATGTTTTTACCCTGTGCGCTGGACTGTTCTGCAAGCTTTCTGATTTCATCAGCAACGACAGAGAAGCCTTTTCCTGCTTCACCCGCATGGGCAGATTCAATTGCGGCGTTCATGGCAAGCAGGTTCGTTTGTGATGCAATATTCTGAATTACGGCAGTCGCTTCCATTAAGGCTGCTGATTGTTCAATAATTTTCTGAGAAGTGAAAACCGCAGTTTCTACAGATTTTCGTCCATCGTCAGAAGCAGTTGTAAGAGCATTTACCGATAGAGTATTCTGATTAAGAATCTGAGTAACGCTGTTGATGTTTGCAACCATTTCTTCAATTGCAGAAGATGACTGCGTAACGGCAGTAACCTGACCTTCTATGTTGCTGTTCAAAATATTTGTTCTGCTGATAATCTGATTTACAGAAGAACTTGTTTCTTCAACACCGGAAATCTGGTTTTTCATCGAATTGTTTACAGATTCAATACCACCATTGATTGATTCAACTTCCTTTTGAACAACCGTTATTTCGTGACCAAGGTTTTCTGCAATTTTTGCAGTTGAATCAACGGAATCCTTAAAATCTTTAAGCAAATCCTTTGTAGAATCCCTTAAAGAATTAAGATGATTTGCAAGTTCACCAAGTTCGCAGCGAATCAGAATAGGAATATCTTCTGTATGATAGTTTTTGTTCATCAAATCTTCAGAAAACTTTCCAATGTGTTTAATACAGGTATTAACATCCTTAAGCTGGATGTACATATCAATTAATCCTGTAAAACCGACAATAAGAGCAAATGGAGCTACCTTTTTAATGAACAGCGTCTGAATCGGCATTTCTCTGTTCATAGGAATGTCAAAAATTGCCTCCAGCATAAGTACCATTCCAATCAAAACAAAAAGAGAAATCAAAAGACAACGCTGAAGGAATGAAAAAGACATATATTTGCGTTCATAAGGCAGCCACCCCATGGCTTTTTCAAGTCCGGAAACTGTTAATATATAGAATAATACGGAGAAAATGCAGAGTCCGCCAAAAATCATACAGAAGCTGTAATACAGATAAGAAGCCCCGTAAAAAGATGCAGGTGAAAAACCTTTTGCAATATTGTATTTTGCGACAATAAATGGATCCAGAACTGTATATGTAACTGGAATTGCAAAACACAAAAGTTCAGAAATCTTTACCACTTTATTCAGCTTTGCAACTGAGTTTTCATCTCCAGGTACGTAAGCACTTATGCTTTTATTCAACCAAAGATAAATTAAAATTGGAAAAAGAACGGAAGTTCCCATAAAGAATGTTGAAATTATGTTATTTCCGGTTTCAATGCACTCTTTTAACGTCAAACCGCCAATAAATACGTTGAGCGGCATATACGTAATATAAGGTAAAAGAAACGCACCAAACATGTAAAACAGGATTTTTACTGGAACTTTTTTTGCTATAGAATTATTTTGTGCTGAAAGATTGTTTGTTTCATTCATAAATAACATTCTCCTACTGAAAATCAATTATAACATTCCCTTAATAATTTTACAAATTAAAACATCGAGCATAAAAAAAACCGCCCTGTAAAAAGGCGGCTTTCCGGTAAAAGAAATATATCTTTTATTAAGCGATTACTCTGCAGCAGCTACAGTTTCGGCTGTTTTTGGAACTCTAACTTTCTTGTCTACGAAACCTGCTTTGAGACAGCGTGTGCAGATAGAAATTGTTCTTGAAGTTCCACCAAACTGTGCTTTGATTTTAAGAAGATTTGGTCTCCATGTTCTGCGAGTATGGCTCTTTGACTTACTTACCTTGTTACCTGTCATTGTGGTTTTTCCACAGATATCACACATTCTTGACATTTCTATTTCCTCACTTACAAACAATATTACAAAGATAAAACGATAGTTTTAGAAATATACTAAAAGGGAACAAAAAAGTCAATAGCGAAAGCTTCTACTTTTCGGTAACTATCATTCTTACGGCTTTCGCTTGCAGTTTTGCGGGGCAAAACTGCACATTTATAGTTATATATAGGGTAAAACTGCACACTAGTTCGTACTATTTTCCAAACTGCGCTTCAATCTCGCGAATCTGGTCACGGTAGATGGCGGCCTGTTCGTATTCCATGCGTTCGGCACAGGCAGACATTTCCTGAGTAAGACGTTTGATAAGTTTTTTGCGGTCGGCAGCACGGAAGAGATTTACACCCTGTTTTAGAACTTCCAAATCCATTGTTGCTTCATCGCGGGCTTCCTGCTGCTCGTGTTCAAGGATGTCTTCTACAGCTTTTTTGATTGTTACCGGTGTGATTCCGTGTTCTTTGTTGTAGGCTTCCTGAACTTCACGGCGATGCTTTGTTTCATTGATTGCGGCCTGCATTGCCGGGCTCATATGGTCGGCATACATTACAACCTTTCCGGCAGCGTTACGGGCAGCACGTCCGATAATCTGAATCAGAGAAGTTTCTGAACGCAAAAATCCAATTTTGTCTGCATCGAGCAGAGCAATAAAGCTTACCTCAGGCAAGTCAATTCCTTCTCTCAAAAGGTTGATTCCAATCAAAACATCTATTTCGCCAATACGCAGGGACTTAAGGATTTCAACACGCTCAAAGGTGTCTATTTCGGAATGGATGTATTTAACTTTAAGTCCAAGCTCTGTAAGGTAATCTGTTAAATCCTCAGCCATTTTTTTAGTAAGCGTAAGGATAAGCGAACGTTCGTTACGGTCAATTCGTTCGCGCACTTCCTTATAGATGTCTTCCATCTGACCTTCACTCGGGCGAACCTCTACAATCGGGTCCAGCAAGCCTGTAGGACGAATCAACTGCTCTACAACCTGAGTGCTCTGCTTAACTTCTTCCGGGCGCGGAGTTGCAGTTACATAAATAATCTGATTCATCTTTGCATCGAACTCAGCTTTTTTGAGCGGACGGTTATCAAAAGCACTTGGAAGACGGAAACCAAAATCAATAAGATTCTGCTTGCGGCTTCTGTCGCCTTCGTACATTGCGCCAATCTGCGGAACAGAAACGTGGGCTTCATCAATCATGCACAAAAAATCATCTGGGAAATAATGAAGAAGCGTTGCAGGAGGTTCGCCAGGTTCGCGGCCGGAGATAGGACCTGAATAATTTTCAATACCCGGGCATGTTCCCATTTCCTTGAGCATTTCAATATCATAGGTTGTGCGGGTTTTCAGGCGTTCTGCTTCAAGCATTTTCCCGGCATTACGAAGCTCTTCTACACGAGCTTCCATTTCTGCCTGAATCCGGTCGGTTGCAGCAATAAGCCTGTCGTGCGGAACAACAAAGTGTTTTGCCGGATAAAAAACTGTTTCGTCAAGCTCGCCGGTAACATCACGGTTAAGAACATTAAAGCGGCGGATTTTCACAACCTCTTCCCAGTCAAGCTCAATTCTGTAGCCTTCGTCAGTTTCCATATATGGCGGAAAAACTTCTATTACATCACCCTTGATTCTAAAATTGCCACGCTCAAGAACATCATCATTGCGGCTGTATTGAAGTGAAATTAAAGAAGCCGCAAACTTTTTAACATCGAGCGTCTGCCCCACTTCAACATGAACGCGCATCCCTTTGTAAACATCCGGCATACCAAGACCGTAAATGCACGAAACAGTTGCAACAACAATAACATCGCGGCGCTCCATGAGACTATAAGTTGCCTTAAGACGCATCTGGTCAATTTCTCGGTTGATGTCGCAATCTTTTTCTATATATAAATCACGAGCCGCAACGTAGGCTTCCGGCTGATAGTAATCATAATATGAAACAAAATACTCAACTGCGTTGTTCGGGAAAAAGCTTTTAAACTCGCGGTAAAGCTGGGCAGAAAGCGTTTTGTTATGACTTATGATTAACGTCGGTCTCTGCACACGTTCAATTATTTTTGCCATTGTAAACGTTTTGCCCGAACCTGTTACACCTTTAAGAGTCTGGAACTTATCGCCCCTGAGAAATCCTTCGCTTAATTTGTCTATTGCCTGCCCCTGGTCACCACTCGGCTGAAAAGGACTGATTACTTCGAACTTGCGCATAATACTCCTCTTATTATCTCTTACAAGGCCATCACATAAATCTGGCAGGGATTAGCTTCATCCCAGAGCAGCGGAAAAACCTCAAACTCCTTAAAACCGCAGGCAATGTAAAAGAGGTTTGTTTTATCATAATCCTCATATTTTCCAAGCTGCACAGTTTTTACCTGCATAAAAGAATAACCTTCTTCCCGTGCAATTTCTTTTGCCTTTTCAACAAGCTGCTTTCCAATTCCCTTACGATGATAGTCTTTTCTAACACCCATCACTGCAAGTTCGACCGTTGCATTTCCGGTTTCTTTCAAACACAAAAAACCGGCATAAGAATCATCTTCTTTATCTGCAATAAAAATCCAGTCCACACAACCTGCAATATATTCTTCGCGACCTTCTTCAACTTCAAACCATTCAGGAAGGGCCTCAAGAATCTGTCTTGCAATTTTCTGTTTTTCGTTTTTATCAATAATTCTAACAAGCATAATTCAATTATATCACATTTTCACTAACTTTGTGCTATAATACAAAAAGAGGAATTATCTATGTTAAACACTAATAACAGCGAGCATAAGTGGCATTTTTTTCAGGCTGGCGGACTTATGCAGGTTCAATTTTCTACAATTGATGATGTACTGAATATCGATAAGCTTGACCCAAAGCTGTGGACGGCTCTTGCCTGCCCGGTAAAAGGCCTGGAGTTCAGCGAAGAAACTCTTGCCCTGCTCGATACAGATAAAAACGGACGGGTTCGCGTGCCGGAAATAATTGCTGGTGTAGCCTATATTAAAAAATATTTTTCAAAGCCAGAAATAATTATGACACCTGGAGATTCAATTCCACTGGATGCCCTTTCCGACACACCTTTTGACTGCGGCCACTCCCCCCTTGCTTCTGCAAAATCCGTTCTGGAAATCCTTGGTAAACCGGATGCTACAGAAATCTCTCTTTCCGATGTTTCTGTAAACGAAAAGCTTTTTTCTCCAGGTGTTGTAAATGGCGATGGTGTTCTGCCAGCTGAATGTGTAAAAGAAGCAAACGTAGCATCAGTTATAAAAGACATAGTAACCTGTACGGGCGGCTCAACGGATATAAGCGGCGTAACAGGAACAAACCGCCAGCAGTTTGTAGATTTTTTCAATCTGCTTCGTTCTATAAAAGAATGGCGCGAAGATGCAGTGCTGAATGACCCGAAAATCTTCTTCCTTAAAGAAGCAACCGACAGTGCCGCAACCGCCTTTATGAAAATCAAGGATAAAATCAACGAATACTTTTTGCGCTGTTCAATTATAAATTATGATGATGGTGCTGAGGAAATCTTCAAAACCCAGACAGAAAAAATGTTCCTTGATGAAGAAGGCCAGCTTTGCTGCAGAGAAAAGCTTTTAGAGCTCCCACTTGCACTTGGTTCCGCCAATCAGCCACTTCCTTTAGATAACAATATAAATCCTGCCTGGGCTGAAGAAATGGCTGCCTTTAAAAAATATGTAATTCAGCCAATTTTCCAGAAAGATATTACTGCCCTTACAGAAGCCCACTGGCGTAAAATTGAAGCCTTCTTTGAACCTTACGTTAACTGGGTAAAGGCAATGCCACAAAATGTAGTTTCTCAGCTTGGCCTGGACCGAATCACCGAAATCCTCAATTCCGATGCGGAAGAAAAAATTGCCGCCTATCTTGATGAAGAAGAAAAGCACCCTCCAATTGCCCTTGCCACAGTTGATTTGCGAAAAATGCTGCTCTACCGCCGAGATTTTGTCTATCTTCTGCATAATTTTATTTCTTTTGATGATTTTTACAGCCTGAATAAAACCGCCATCTTCCAGTGCGGAACCCTCTATATAGATGGCCGCTCCTGCGACTTGTGCTTTAAGGTTTTGGATATGGCTAAACACGGAGTAATGGCAGCCTTATCCCAGTGTTACCTCATCTACTGCGACTGTACCAAGGTTGGCACAAGCGAAAAAATGCAGATTGCAGCCGTAATCAGTAACGGCAACACAGACAACCTCATCATCGGGCGAAACGGACTTTTCTTTGACCGCGACGGTGCCGACTGGGATGCCACAATTGTAAAAATCATAGACAACCCGGTAAGCCTGAGACAAGCCTTCTGGAGTCCTTACAAAAAGCTCATAAGAATGATTCAGGAAAGAATTGCAAAAACCGCCTCAGCAGCAGAAGCCAGCGTTATAGATAAAATGTCTAAAACCGTAGAATCACCAAAAACTGCCCTGCCACAAAAGAAAACCGATATTGGTACCGTAGCCGCAATCAGTGTAGCCTTTACCGGAATTGCAACCGTTTTGGGCGGTATTCTGGATGCCTTCCTTGGGCTTGGCTACTGGATCCCGCTTGGAATCTTAGGAATAATGCTTTGTATTTCGCTGCCATCTGTATTCATTGCCTGGAGCAAGCTTCGCCAACGCAACATAGCACCTATTCTGGACGCCTCCGGCTGGGCAATCAACGGTAACGTAAAAATCACCACACTTTTAGGTACTTCGCTCACAGATTTACCATCCAGACCTGCTGGTGCCTATTTTACACCTTTTGATAAGTTTTCATCCCGTAAGGCCAACATTGCAAAAATTGTACTTTGGACACTCCTCGTGCTCCTGATTGCTTTATTGATTTTCCTGCACTTCAAACACCCTGGCAGCCTGACTGCATGCTGGCAGAAAATCAAAGTCTGGTTTTCCCTTCATGGACCAAAGCTTAATGTACCAAGCCTAAAGGAATAAGGACCTGTCATTTTTTTTCTAAAAAAAAGTGACACTTTTCCAGCAGCCGGCTGTTACATTATTGACAGGAAAATATTGTACGATGAAAACTTTGTCGCTTAATGATTTTGACAATCTTTACCGCCAATACGGACCAATGGTTCTGAGGCGCTGCCGGGCACTTCTGAAAAATGAAGAAAAAGCTCTTGATGCCATGCAAGATGTTTTTGTCCGGCTGATTGAAAGAAAAGAAAAAATATCAAAAATCTGCTCAAGCTTCTTATATACGGTTGCAACAAATGTATGCCTTAATAAGATTAATGCTGATAGACTGCGCTCCGGACCAGATTTTAATGTTATAGCCGAAATCATCGAAGACAATACCAACCCTGCCGTAGAAGAGAAAGTAGAAACTTCCGTTATTCTGGACTGTATTTTTTCCGAGCGGGATTCCAAAGACAAGCAGCTTGCTATTTTGCACTATGTAGACGGCTGCACCCTGGAAGAAACCGCAAAAGCTATGAAGATGTCCATTTCGGGAGTTAGAAGACGCCTTGGAAAACTCAAGGAAAGTGCAAAGAAATATAGTGGAGGAAGGTATGTCAATTCCAATTAGGATTCTGGAACAGATAAACAATTCAGAATTGAATGCTGCCGATTTTTATGAAACTTACGGTCAGCAGGAAGTTGAAGACTCGCTTAAAAATCTTAGAGAATCGAATCAGGAAATATTAAACAAATATACTCCTGAGCAGATGCGTGTAAGCATTATGGAAAAGGTTGCAAATAAAGGAAGAAATCAGACTGTAAAAAAATACAGCCCTGATTTTACACGTTTTATTCAGTTTGCAGCCGCCGCAATAATTTTGTGTGCAATTATGATTCCTGCAACTCTCGGAGCAAGAGCAAGATTAGTTGCAACAGATCCAAATGCTACAGATACAGTTCGCGTAAAAGGCAACGCAGATACAAAGGCTTTCGAAAACAGAAATCCTAAAATCAACCTTTACCGCCTGGACGGAGATACAATCACAACATTAAAGAATGGTGCTTCTGCAAAATCAGGCGATGTTATTCAGATTACTTACAATGCAGGAAACAAAGATTACGGTGTAATTTTCAGTGTAGACGGAAACGGAAACATCACACGCCACTTCCCGGAAGACAGCTGGAAGGCAGAACCGCTCCATCACAACTATAACGAAACCCCGCTTGATTTTTCTTACGAGCTTGATAACGCACCGGACTTTGAATGCTTTATAATGGTAACTTCAAAAGAACAGTTCTCTCTTGATGATCTGGAGAGCAAAATCAAAAATAAAACAGATATCGATTATCTCAGGAGACTTTCCTATCTGCCTAAAAAAACAGAAGGTATGATTTTTGTACTGGATAAATAAAATCACTGGTAAATAAAATTACTTTGAAAAAAAATTACGAATATAATTAAGGATGAGAATATTATGAAAAAATCAATTTTTATTTTGCTTACAATTTTTACAGCTTTTAAGCTTTTTGCTGCTGCAGAAAATACAGATATTTCAGCAGGTGTTGACAGATACGCAATTTACATCGGATGTAATGATGGTGGAAAAGAACACGACAAGCTTTTATATGCAGGAAGCGATGCAAAAAACTTCCAGAAAATCATGTCGGAAATTGGCGGTGTTCAGGATTCAAACAGCTTTATTCTTATTGACCCTTCAAAAGATAAGATTGATGACACTCTTGATAAAATCACCACAAAAATAAACAGAAACAAATCTAACGCAAAACGTTCAGAGTTTATTTTTTACTACTCAGGTCACTCTGATGAAAACAGCCTTCTTCTTGGAGAAGCCTCTTACGATTATTCAAGCCTCAAGCACAAAATCACAGAAATCCCAAGCGATATTCACATTGTAATTCTTGATTCCTGCTACTCCGGCAATTTTATCCGCACAAAGGGTGGACAGAAGAAAAAGCCTTTTTTAATGGACGATTCTTCGGTTGTAAAGGGACACGCTTATCTTTCTTCAAGTTCGGCAAGAGAGTTCTCTCAGGAATCAGATGATATTGAATCTTCTTACTTTACAAATGCAATGATTACAGGGCTCCGCGGTGCAGCCGATACTTCCGGCGATAGCAAAGTCACCCTTAACGAGCTTTATTCCTATGCTTTCAACGAAACTCTTTCAAAAACAGAATCCAGCAAGGCAGGTCCTCAGCACCCTAACTACAACATCACCCTTGTTGGTTCCGGCGACTTAATTCTTTCCGATATTTCAAATGCAGATGCAATGCTTTCTATTTCAAAAGAAGCAAAAGGAACTTTCATCATCCGCGACTCAAACGGAAAGCTTATTTCTGAAATAAACAAAGCAGCCGGACTTCCAATTCTTATGGCACTACCAGTCGGAACATATACAGCCGTTTGCATCAATGAATTTACAACTTTGCAGGGCACTTTCTCTTTGGAAAAAAATAGTGTTTACATGCTGGACCAGAGCAATTTGCTCGCAATCCAGCAGAAGGACAACACATTAAAAGGGGATTTAATTTCAACAGAAGAAAGTGAAGAAGCAGAAACTTCAAATGATGAGTTCACTTTAGGTGATCCATTCCATCTCTACTTCTTCCCTGGCATGCCAATGATTCGTTTTACTCCAGACTGCAGCCTTATTTCTCTTGGTATGATTGGTACTACAGACAGATGTGTGCTGGGCTTCCAGGCTTCCGGCGTAATGAACATCAACAGCGGAAAACTTATCGGCTTTCAGGCTGCAGGAGTTTTCAATATTGTAAACAGCAACGTTGTTGGTGCTCAGGCTGGTGGTGTTTTTAATATTACAAATGGCGATATCCTTGGAGCACAGGCAGGCGGTGTTTTCAACATTGCACACAAACTGGAAGGTGTTCAGGCAGGCGGCGTTTTCAACATTGCAAGCTCTGGTTTTGGCGTACAGGTTGCCGGAGTATTTAATATAAACAAAAACTTCAATGGCATTCAGGGTGCAGGACTTTTCAATATAGCACACGCAGAATCCGGAATCGGCATTCAGGCAGCAGGCCTTTTCAACATAAACAAAAAGATTACAGGTGTTCAGGCTGCAGGACTCTTTAATGTTTGCCCTGAAATTACTGGTATTCAGGTTGCAGGCCTGGTTAACGTGGCTACAAAAATTAGCGGAGTCCAGATTGGTGTAATAAATGTGGCAAAAGAAAACAATGGAGTTGCAATTGGTGTGTTTAATTTTATTGGAAACGGTATGCACCACGGTGGAATGATCTGGGACTTCATCAACAAAACAACCGATATCTTCTTCCAGAGCGGAACAAAAAATGTATTCGTAACAGTCGGTATTTCAGCTAAAAAAGACCTTTTCGAAGAATGGAGATCTAATCAGTTTCTTTTCTATGCCGGTCTTGGTACAGAGTTCCGCTTTGAACAGATTCATTCAAGCATAGACCTTGAGCTTCTCTGTAAATCCGTAAACAACATTGACAGATTCTATTCTGCAACAAACGGCTACCTTACAGAAGAAGAAATACGTCAATACATCGACCAGGAATACAACGAAGAAAACTTTATTCCATCAATGCGGGTAACCTATAACTGCTTGCTTGGAAAACACCTTGAAGCTTCAATTGGAGCCAACACCGACCTTCACATTATCGGTGGAAACGATGCCGTCTTCCAGGTTACAAACCACAACAAAAAGTTCACCTTGAAACTTTCACCAGAAGTTGAACTTTGCAATTCATTCTTCGTAGGAGTAAAAGTTAAATAAGGAAGGAGAAGACTTATTGTAAGGCAGAGACTAGTTCCTCGGGCTTCATAACAATGTTTTCTTTGGTAGCACCGTGCTGCAGTAGGAAATCTTTACCACGGAAGCCCCAGTCAACGCCAATTACATCAAGGCCGGCATTTATGCCGGTCTGCAAGTCTACGTCAGAATCGCCAATGAAAACAGCTTTCTGACCTTCGCTTGTACCGTCAACTCCGGCGCGCTTAAGTATTTCGTAAACACCATCTGGTGCCGGTTTTGGAGGAAGCCCCGGACGACTGCCACTAACAATATCAAAACAATTCGGAAAATATTTATCAACCAGTTCAAGAGCAGCAGTTTCAACTTTGTTTGTATTCACGGCAATTTTAATACCTGCTTCGCGCAGCTCGGCAAGGGCTTCTACAACACCGTCGTAAGCACGCGTCTTAATTGCAGAATGCTTTTCGTAATAAGCAATGTATTCTTTTAAAATTTCGTCAAACTTTGGATTTTCGCGACCGTCTGGAATTGCACGCTCAATCAATTTAGGGATTCCATTTCCCACCATAAAGCGCACTTCATCAACCGTATGCAACGGCATAGAATACCGCTCCAAAACCACATTCAGCGAATCCGCCAAATCATCTATCGTATTCAGGATTGTCCCATCCATATCAAAAATTGCAAGCGCATATTTAGCTGTATTTTTCATGAAAGGAATTATAATCAAAAGGTTGGGAGATTTTCAACTATTTAATAATTTTGCAATCAACAAATGCAGTACCCTTTTACAATTTCATATTTCATTTCAGGGTCTTTCATTTCTCTGATTATTTCAAGCAAGAGATCATTTAAACTGGTTTCATTGACAACATCAACGTCATAACAATCCAGTTTCCATTGCCCAAAAGTATATGTGTTTATTTCATCAAGCATTATTCCAGCAAACATATAAACAAAATATTCTGCCTCATGTTTTTTTAAATTGATGCGGTGCGATAAATACCAGTCAAAAATCTCCTGATGATATTTTTCTGCTTTTTCATATTCACCAAGCGTATACAGTGTATTTGCATAACAACATTTCTGTACCCGATTAAAACTGTTACCATTCTCAATCCATTTATCAAAAACTCTTTTTATACTTTCCGGATTATCTGAAAAATCTTTTGATATGTGGCTCCACATTCCGTAGATTGATATTTCCCGTGAGTAAGCCAGCCATTCATGCGGTTTAAGTTCTATAGCCTGTTCAAGAAGCTCCAATGACTTTTCTGCTTCTTCCATGCTTAAAAAACATTTATTTCCTTCTGCAGCCTTATCAACAAGATTTTTATAGTTTACAGATTTGCAACTTAGAAACAGAGGAATTAGTAAAAATAGAAGATATGTTTTTTTCATGTTTTACTTACTCCCACAAATACAAAACTGGATTCTCGTATTGTATAGAACCTTTATGACCAACCTTTCCATTCCAAATCATTGTACGATTTCCTGAATCCATAGTTTTATTTTCTTTTTCATATACAAACCTGTTTTCATCTTTGTCAAAAAACGAAATAGAAGTATATCTATTAATCATTTCATTTCCAATCTCTGTAAAGATATAACAAACAACCACCTTTTGATCATCTATCATTCGTTCTTCGCCATACGTAAAAGGAATGTAAAACTTATTTTCTTCACTCTTTTTAAAAATATAATAATCAGAAGGCGCAAATCCATCGACTTTCTTAAATCCATTTTCAATTAGATACTCATCTATTTTTTTATTTGATTTTATATACGAATTATTCTCCGTTATTTTATGAATAACACCTTTCTTATCAACTAAATAAGTTTTTTCATCAAATTTTATACTTGCATACAAACCATCAAATGATACAGCTTCTTCGAATAAACAGGGTATCAAAAGTTTAAACTCTTTAGTTATAAATCCATATTTTTTCTCCCCATCTATAATTTTACTGACCAACAGCAATCCACTGCTAAAACGATATGATTCGGGTGTAATATCAGAAGGAAAATCTTTACAAGAACCATTTTTATCAATAAGCTGCCATTTTAATTTATCATTTTGAATTACAGCAACTCCTTCATTGAACGAATAAGGAAGAATTGGTTCAGCACGAGGACCAAACCAATCGGAATCAATATAAAAAGAAGTTTCAAATACGAAATCACCTTTAGTATTTATAAAACCTTTCTTCTTACCTAAAACAACTGCCAAAAGATTTTCAGAAAATGTATATGCGCATTCTTTAATTCCCTTACAAACAATATCACCATTTATATTTATAACATCAAACTCACTGCCCTTTATCGAAGTTGTGAATACAACTGCCATTTCCTCAGAAAAAGGAAAAGTCATATCAAAATAATTAAAAGACTTTGAACTAAAATCCTTATTATAATAAAAACCTTGGCTTGCATAATATTTGCTTTCATCAGAGTTTCCAGCACGAAGTCTGTCTTCATACGGAAGTTCAACAACCTTTCCTGTTCTTGCATTCAACACTTCAACCTTTTTGAAATCCTTATGTTGTATTTGAACAAGGCTTTCAGAAACCGCTGTTGATAAAAACACATCTTCTGCTGAATAAATATAATTTAGGTTATCATCCAAAATATAAACGGTATCATTTTCATTCATGCAAAGAAAAAAAGCATTTGTTTTTTGAATGTATTTGTACCTGGGTTCAATTACTATACTATAATTTGAATCGACAATTCCCTGCTTTCCATTATCGTTATAAACATAATAATTTTCGGCTGCACATAATTGAAGTAGAAATGTAATTACTGAAACAAAAATAAATGGTCGCTTCATATTCTATTGCTCCCACAAAATCCCTAACTGGGCACCAATACAAAGTTTGGTTTTGTAATCAAATAAGTATTCAGCATAAAAACAATCGTCATCATCAGCATTTGTGTTTTTATAAGATTTGTCGAAAGTAGAAAATGCAATATCAAGAATTTTTCTTCCATTTTTATCTTCGTAAACTTCGTATTTATAAGTTTCTAAATCCTGATAAAGCTCCAGGACATCTGTAACTGTCATTTTTCCAATTCCAGCTTTCTTCTCTGATATAAAAGCTTTATTTGTTTTTATTTTTATGGAACCAATTGTCCGCTGCAAATTCATTTTTTTATCATAGGAATATTGTATTTCAAAATCAGTATAATCAAGAATGACTGTTATATAATCATCACGATATCCAGGAAATGTCAATTCTTCTGTGATTTTCAATGGTTCTCCAAGATTTTTTATTACAGAAGAAATTTCATCGCGTAATCCAAATGAATAATTGTTTGCAGTGTAGACAAAAAACAACGACTTCTTATTTTCCAATGGATACCATAAAGATTCTTCTTCCTCATAAATCTCTACTACTTGCGCAAAAACTACAGAAAATTGAAATAAAAGTATGAATAGTAAAATTATTTTTTTATATTTCTGAATCATTATACGATGCTCCTTAAATACCGTAATCTATAGACAGTTGACATTTTTGTAGAATTTGAGTTTTCGAATCAAAAGTCATAACTATCATAAAATCTCCATTTTTTTTTAATTCAATAGTGTTTTTAGGAAAATATTTCTCAGCAGAAAACCAACAGAATAAATCTAACTTTTCAGAAGAATATCTTGAATAAACCTTTCCATTTGAAACATCAAAAAAGTCTGAAACATCCTGAAATCTGGTTTTACCAATTTGGAAATTTAAAAATGTAATAAAATAATTTGTATTCTCCAGAGTAATTAACCAAACTCGTTCTTTTTCTTTTCGTTGCTCATCAAAAAAATCTAAATAAAATTTTATTCCGTCGTATATATATCCATCTATGATTCCTTCTACATCCTTTGACTCTATAATATCTTTAGGCTCCCCCAAATATGATTTTATTGTGTCAAAATCCATAAGCAAAGAAAATTCATTTCCTTTTTCATCATGCAGTTTTATTGATTCATCTGTTATTTCATAGGAATATAAATTAGAAACAAATATAAATAATAAAACTGCGATGAACCATTTTTTCACAAACTTAAATATTCTCATAAATATCCTCAAGTGTTATTCTTTATTCACTCTAATATTCTCTGCACAATTAACTATTGTATTATTTTCTTGATTAACATAAAAAAGCTTTATTTGATCCAAATTAGAAAAACAATTTGAAACATCAATTACAATATCATTTACAGCTATATATGATGAAAATTTAAAATGGATTTCATTTATATGAATTGGAACTTTGTATTTTTTTATAGTGTTGTCAGCCTTTAATGCAATTTCAGCATAATCATATACAGGTTTTCTTAAATCTGATTCATCATTCCAATCAAAAAGGATACGTTCAAAACTCCCTGCTTTATCAATCCAGATAGTACAAATGGCCCCAACCAAATCATCATCATTTATATAAAAAAATGCTTTGTCTTCACCATTATCCGAAGGAAGAATAGATTTCGCCCTGCAATTATAATATTCTCCTTCTTTGTAATATTGATTTTCAATAATATCACCATTTTCTGTTTTTCCAAATACAAACGAATCGTTTTCTCTTTCAATTGAAAAATCACCAAAAATATTATTCTGTAAAAAAACAATATCATCATTCTTTATGAACTCCGACCGACTGAAAACTTTTTTTTCAAATGCGAAAGAGAAAGTGATTGTAATTAATAGATATATGATTAAAAAAATTGTTCGTTTCATTTTCTTGCCTCCCTTACACAAAAAACTTATCTCCAGATTTCTTCAACTTGCCGGTCAAGGTCATCTGTTGAACTGTTTGTGAAAGTCTTTTGCTGATTCCTTTGTAGCCCAATGCATGAGCAAGTTCTGTAAGTGTAAGCGGATTGTTTTTAAGTACATTACAAATCTGCGTTTCATATGATTCAGACTTCTGCTGTTTTGGTGTTGGCCTGTTAAAATATGGATGTACAGGAATTATTACAGAAAGATAATCGCGGTCAGGATTCTGCTTGAAAAACATTAATGGTGAACCGTTCTGTTTTAAAGCAGCAATTGCATTTGGAAAACCAGTATTTCGCCCTTCTATTAGTCGCAGTTCCTTTAAAAAATCTCCAATGCGACGATTGCGATAGAATCTGGCACGTATATCATAATTAGCAATATCATCATCAGTTATACTGCGGTCAAAACCTGGAAAACTAGTGACTTCTATTTCGCTTGGAGTTATGCGTACTGTAATTGGTTCATTAATCTGATAAGAACGATGATATACCGCATTTGCAAGTATTTCTTCAATTGCAGCATACGGATAATTCAAGATTCTTTCAGCTTCGGCCTGCTCCGGTAATTTTATGACAGCCTCTTTTATAACATAATTTTTCAGATAAGAAAGAGCATCCCTTAGTTGTCTTTGAATTGGTCCTGTGAAGATTTTTTCTGTCATATTTGTGCCTGTCGGATCAGGAATATCAACAACCTCTATTCGTGCATAACGGAAATATTTTTCAGGATGCTCACTAAACATAAGTATTCCAACATTCAAAGGCTTTTCATTTTCAACAGGTCCAGAAACTATCTGTAAATCTTTTGCAAGCTCACGTAGAGATTTATTATCTGAAAACTTATATAAATCACTTTCAATTTCCTTAAGATGATTACGAATCAAACCTATATCCAAATCAGAAATATCAGCTGCCAAACATTCACGGTCATCAAAAGGAATTGTAGATGAAACATAAAATAATTCCTTTTCTTCATCACGGGAAGCAATAACTGTACTACTGAACTTTCTGATGTAATAGTACTTTGTCCCCTGCCCTTTTGTAACATCTTTTGGGGCACGGTAAGGTCGTCCATATCCGCCTTTTACCCAAATTACAATAAGATGTTTTTTCTTTCCATCAGTTTTATCGTGATACAAAACGGGTTCAACTACCGGTTCATAAAGCGGCTCTATAAAATGACAATACTCCCGCAGCTTTTTCAATGTCGGATCAATCTGATTTTTATTCAGACCGCTCACAGGAAACTTTGGAGTGCCATTATCTTCTTCAACACCGATAATGACATAACCTCCACCCAGATTATCTATATCATTTGCGAACGCACATATAGTTGTTATAACCCGTGCAGGATTTAAATCTTTTTTATATTCAATTCTTGTTGATTCAACAACCTGCGGATTCAATAACTCATCAATACTAACTGGTATTCCCATATTCTTGCCTCGACAAAATTATAACATACTCGATGTTTTTTTGTCGAGTACTCGACAATTTTCTTATCAAGTTTGTCGATTTTGTCGAGTCCGACAATTCATTGGAATGTTTTATTTTTTCTTAATAGTATACTCAAAGCTGGCGGTGCCGGGATTGTCGGCAGGGTCGAATACCCATTTGCTGACCTGTTCGATTATTTCGTTCTGGATGATTGGGGCAAGTACAGAAGCCGGTGTAAACTTTATGCTGCTGCGGGAAACAAAGCCGTTGCTCTGAACTGTGAATGAAACTATAACGGTGATGTTATTTTCTACAGCCTGCTGTGCCTGTTTGCTGAGTATGATTTCCGGTTTTTCAGGTTCGCGGATTGCACGCTTTGAACCGTCTGCCATTGTAATATTGATTCCGCTTCCGGATGATGATGTGTCCGGCTTGTTTTTTGCTGAATCATCTGTTTTGTTACCGTCTGTTGTCTGTCCCGATGGTGTGTTTCCAATCTTCTTTATTGCTTCGGAGGTAGAATCACTTGTGCTTTGATTTCCAGTATTTTTTTGAGCCTGTGAAGTTTGTCTTTGAGTTTGACTTTCTGTAACAGTTGCCGCACCACCCGAAGTTGAGCTCTGATTTGTTACAACTTTTTGTGGAGTACTTGCAGGAGTTGATGATGAAGTTTCTACATCGGAATCATCGCCGAACATATCTTCCCAGGTAGGCTTTGGCTTGTTTTTCTTGGCGGCAAGCTGTTCTGCCATAAGCTCTTCATTAGATTTTACAAGGTCGTAGTGAACAGTTTCCACAGGTTTTTCTGGTGTTTTTTCAACAGCTTTTGTTTCTGCTGATTTTGTTTCTACCCTTTTCTGCGGTTCAGGCTTTTTTTCTACCGGCTTTGGTTCTGGTTTTGGCTCAGGATTTTTTTCCTGCTGTTTTGGTTCGACCTTAGGCTCCGGCTTTGTTTCCTGCTTAGGTGTAGGTTTAGGTTCAGGCTTTGGTTCAACCTTAGGCTCCGGTTTTGGCTCCGGCGCTTTCTGTACAACTTCTTCCACAACCGGCTGTGGTTCGTTTACAGGCAGAGCTTCCACATTTTCTGTTACAGGATTTTCAATCGGATTATCAGCTGGTGTTTCAACCGGAGTTTCTGCCACAGGTTCAGTTGCAGCTTCATCAACTACTGCTTCATTCGCAGAAACATTTGCCGCATTTTCATCACCTGTACTGTCTGCACTTTCTTCCGGTTTTTCTTCAATCGGGGTAGATTCCAGAATAATCTGAACCGTTTCGTATTTATCATCATCATTATTCGGATTTATAAAAAAGCAGCCAATAAGCAGCCCAAGCCACAAAACAATTGTTACAATAATGCTTATTACAAAGCTTGTGCGGTGAGGAGAACTGTCTTTTCCGAATAAAGGCCTTTTAATCATTTTCTATTCTATACTTCCTGACTGCTTTTTTGAGCTTGTCCTCAAGTTTATAACCGAATATCCGCTTGCACGAATAACATCAAAAAGTCCTACAATTGTTCCGTTAGTTACTTCTGAATCTGCTTCCAGGCTGATTGGAAACTCTGTTTTCTTTGTGTCGCCGGTATCGTACATTGCAAGCTCGCTGCTAAGCTCGTCCACAGTAACAGGCTTTTCATTAAAATACAAAGAACCATCTGCAGAAGCCGTAATTGTAATACCCTGCATGGAAGTACCTTCAGCCGTTTTGCTCACAGGAAGATTAAGCTTTATCCCCGGCAGAATAGCAAAGGTTGTAGAAACAAGGAAGAACAAAATCAGCTGGAAAACAATATCAATCATAGGAGTCATATCAACATTTGACTGAATTGAACCGCGTCTGCTTTTTAATCTCATTTTACCCTTCCAGTTAATTTCAATACAACAGAAGTTACGTGAGCTTCCATTTCAACAATGCGTCTGTTAACACGGGAAACAAAATAGTTGTGGAAAATTACCGACGGAATAGAAACACTCAAACCGGCAACAGTAGTAACAAGAGCTTCGGCAATTGCACCTGCCAGTAAAGCAGGGTCACCCATTGTTCCACCGTTTCCAAGAACACCAAATGCCTTGATATTACCAGTAACAGTTCCAAGCAAACCAAGCAGTGTAGAAATATTAGCAATTGTTCCAAGCGGAGTGATAAAATGCTCAAACTTAGGAACAACAAAATCCATTTCGGCTTCTACTAAATCGCGGATATCGCGCTCTTCGTAACGGCGGCAATCAATCGCCTTTTTAATAACCTGCGCCATAGGAGTATCTGCTTCTGTACACGCAACTGCACACGCTTCAAAATCGCCGACAGCAAGAGAACTGTTTACGTTGCTCATCAGCTTTGCATCACGCTTTTTAATATTTGCAAAATAAATGCATCTTTCAATGATGATGAAAGTAGCCAGAACTCCGCAAATAAGAATAGGAATAATAAGTATTCCACCAGATTTTAATGTTTCTATCATAATCTATTTCTCCTGTGTTTTTTATCCTTTACTAGAACAAAAACTTTATAAGCAATGTTACGTTACCGCTGTTAGCCACATACTGACCGGCATACGTTCTTGGTTCACCGCTCACAAGCTTAACTATATCTGTTGCCGACAAAACCACACTAACCGCCGGAGAAACCTGAGTAAAGGCTTCAAAGCCGACAAGCGGAGTTTTATCTGCCGCATCTATGCTGTAATAAGTTTCAACCGAAGCTCCCCAGTTGCCTTCTTTTCCCTGCAAAGACATATTAAGCAGGAAATTATGTTTGTTTTCAAGTACCGGTAAATCAATCCAGTTTGCCCACCATTTAGCAGTGATGGCAAACAGCTTATATCTATAAGTAAAATCCAGAACCGTACAAAGCGTTTCCTGATTTTTTGATGAATACTCATAAATACCGTTAACCGGAGTAAGCTCTTTGTAGCCGGCAACAAGCGTATTGTTTCCAAAAGCAGTTGTTGAATAATCAGCACCCAAATCAGCAGAAAAAGCCGATTTTAAAGGAAGCGTTAACCTGAAGCTTGTAAACCAGTCCGAAGTTTCTGACGGTACAAACGAAAGCCCTGTAAACTTATATTTCTTTTCGTATTCAGAGATTTTCTTCTGCTCTGATTTTATACCACCCTGTAAAAAAATGCTGACTCTTCTATCCGAAAAATAAACCGGGAACGAAGAGTTAATGCCAACAGTAAACGGCACAACAAAACTGTTATCATTCAAGTAATTACTGAAAACAAATGCAAAATCGCCGAACAGCTTTACATAATCATTTTTCCACGAAAAGTCTGCACCAACGCTGCCACGGTTAACACTTGTATCTGTAAAAGAATAAGCTGCATCAAAAGCAGTTTCTATACCCTTACCTTTCCAGCCTGCATTGAGCCCTGTTCCAATAGAAAAGAACATGCTGCTTCTTATCCAGTCCGGACAGGTGAACTCTGCAGAAGGATTATAAGCAATTGATGCAAAGCGATTGTAAAACTCAGAATCTACGCTGCCGTTTATAAAAAAGCCTTTCGGTAAAGTCCAGAGAATATTTCCTTTTCCAAAAACTGTATCCTGATTTACAGAAGAAATACTTTCTGCCTTACTCTGCAAACCGTTTCCAATATCCTGGTAAGCTCCATCCAGCGTAATAAAAAGATTTTTAAGCGAAATGCTTTGATTTACCTTAATTTCCGTATTATTATTGCTGTAGCCATCTGCAAGTGAATGACCGCAATAACCCGCAGACGACTGATGAGTAAAGCTGATTCTGAAAGGATTTTCTCCATAGATTTTTGAAACCGCAAAATCACCGGTAAAGCTTGCAGGATAACCGCCGCCAATTTTTCCTTCTGCATACACCTGATTGTTTTTATCATCATCATCGTAAACTGCAAGCTCTTCGCCGTCTTTAAGCTCAACTTCCGGCAGCTCAGGCACAAGCTTTCCTGCAGTTTCAGGCAACTGAATCAAATCTGTAAAATCTGGAGCAGGAATGTTTTCTTCCTCTTCTTTATCTGCAGAAACAACCGTTGTTAAATCCGGAAGTTCAATATCATCCTCGGCATAAAGAGAAAAGCCAAAAGCTGCCAGCAGTAAAATCGCAGTAATAAATCTATTCTTTCGTAAAATCATATACAATTCTCCAACCCTTATTTTATCAACGCGTCAACCTTATTAGCCTGTTTTGAAGCAGGATAAAGTGACTTCAACAATTTTGCCGTTGCCTTTGCATCTCCGTTCTGATTTGCTGAAACAAAAGCAGAAGTTGCAGAATACAAGGCAGCAGCGGCATCTGTTTCGTAGCCTTTGCCACATATTCTGTAACATTCGGCAGCCTTCAAATACATTTCTGCACTTTCTTTATATAAAGCTTTGTTTTCGTAATCCAAAGCCAGGAAATCAGCATTTTTTGCCCCGCAAAGTACATCATCAAAGTTTTTCTTAGTTGAACTTTCATCCGGGGCCTGCAAAGGAAGCAGCTTTTTGGCAAGAACAATGCCTTCTTCATAATATTCATCAAACTGAGCATATAAAGCAACAAGCTCTGTTCCGGCAATTCTTCCTTCAACGGTACCAAGCTCACCTTTTTTTGCAAACTCGCTTCGTTTTTCTACAATTCTTCTGTCTATGCCAGCAGTAATCTGTTCAAGCTCCGTGATTTTTTCAGCAATTCCGTCAGCTTCGGCCTGCTTTTTGTTTTTTGAAACAATCTTCTTTGCAATATCAAGAGATTCTGCATAAAAGCCTTCGTCATAATATGCCTGCATAAGATTCTTGGCACCGGCATAATAATAAACACTCTGCGGGAACTTAGTTATGAGCGTTTTATTCTGCATAATACAGCGGTTGTTATCGCCAAGTTTAAGATTGCTTTCTCCGCTGAAATAATAGGCTGCATCGGTAAAACGTCCGCCTACATAACTGAAAATATATTTTGTAAAGCCTTCTTCGGCCTTTTTGTAATTTCCTTTTGAATAATACAGCTCTCCGCAGCGGTACATTGCTTCTTCTGCTTCCGGTGTTCTGCTGTAATCTGTATAGATGATTTTATACTCTGCTTCGGCTTTATCATCATCACCGGCAGTTTCGTAGATTTTTGCAATCTGGAACAATGCACTTATTGCAGTATCTGTCTGCTTTTTTGTAAAAGGTTCAAGCGTAGAAACAGCCTTTTCATAATCCTTTTTATCTGCATAGATTTGAGAACAGAAAAGTGCGGCATTGTATTTTTCTTCATTATTTCTTGCAAAAGAAACCATTGCTTCTGCCTGAACTGCAGCCTTATCAAAATCACCGAATCTTAATGCTGACTTTGCGGCAAAATCATACGCCTTAAGTCTAAGCTCTGCCGAAACCTTATAATTATTATTAAACTCAATAAAGGTTGAGTACGCATCCTTGTATTCGCCAAGCCTGTAAGAAACATATCCTTTGTAATAAACCGCCTCGCCTTTATAATCGCCAGCCTGTTTTACATACTGATTCAAGTGTTCTTTTGCAGATTTATAATCCTTAAGTTTTATTTCGCACAAACCCGCAAGATATGGTGAAAGCGGCTGATTAGCTTCCAGTGCAGTTTCTTTTGCCTTTTTCCACTTTTTCTGCTGAAACAAAACCTTTGCATATTCAAGACTTTCTTCCAGAGAAAGCTCTTTTTTTGCGTAAAGCTTTTCGTAAATGCTTTCTGCTTCTTTGTATTTACTCTGGCGGCTCAGGATTGCGGCATATAAAAGCTTGTTTTCTTTTTCTGTAAGATTTGTGACGATGATATTTTCGGCTTCTGCATAGTTGCGCTGTTTGTAAAAAGCTGTTGCAGTAAGAAAAACAGTCTGCGAATCCGGGGACTTTTCACCGGCGACTTCTGTTTCCAGCATTTTTTCGTAAAGCGGCGGAATATTCTTCCATTCTTCCTGTGCTGCCCTGCAATAAATCAAAAAGGCGTAATAGGATGATGTAAGATTTTTTGTTTCTGCTGATAAATAACGATTTTCGTTTTGAGAAAGCTCCTTTTCCAGCTGTTTTGCAAGAGATAAAACTGAAGATTTTTCACCAGAAACTTCATTTCCGGCTTTTACAGCTTCTTCAATTTTCATTCGGGCTTCGTAAAGGCTGATGATTAAAGAACTTTCATTTTGCTCAGAAGCTTCCTTTGCAAGTTCAAAGCATTCTCTGGCTTTATCAAAATCCTTTTGAAGATAAGAATCTATTCCTACGCGTACCCAGAAATCGGTGATAATACCCTGAGAGTTTGTATTTTTGCCGATCCGCTGGATTCTCTGCAAAACTTCCGATGGCTCAACATCAAGATTATTCTGAGAAGCTACAAGATAAGCTTTTTTAAGTGCAGTAACCGAAACATTCTGATTTTCGCTTTCAATCAGGCTGTTGTAGAGATTATATGCTTTTTGAGCTTTTCCTGCTTTTTCGTAGCTTTCGGCAGCATACATTGTAAAAAAGGTAAAAACTTCAGCAGAAAAACCTTTATTATTATTCTGGATGTGCTCCAGCTCTTCGTATAATTCTATTGATTTTTGATATTCGCCGGTATTTGCATAGGAAACAAAAAGCTTTTGAAGGGCTTCATCATAAGCTTTTACAGTAAACTTTTTGCCGTTTGCCGCAACATATTCAAAAACAGGGACAGCCTTAGCGTAATTCCCCTGAAGATAATAGATTCTTCCTGCATAAAGCATTGAAATATCATAATAATCGTACTTTTCTTCTTTTTCTGAGATTGAACAGGCTTTATAAAAAGCGTCCAGGGCTTTATCGTATTGCTGCTGGAAATAATAAGCCTTGCCAAGCAGATAATAGGTTTTTGCAAAATCCTCTGAACCAAGGTGCATGGAAGGAATTACAAGAAGAAAAGTTTCGGCGGCTTCTGAAAATCTGCCAAGATTAACAAGCGCTTCGCCTTTAAGAACGAGTGCTGGAGTTATAAACACCGATTCGGGATAATTTTTTTTAAGAAAATCTGTTCTGTCTACTACGCCCGGATAATAGCCTGTAGTATTATACGAAGTGATTTCGTTATAAATCGATATTTCTGTACTATCAGCATTACCGGCACTCTGTGCAAACAAAGTGATGCAGCATAAAAGGTAAAATACAAAAAATGTTATTCGTTTCATAATCCGTAAGGGAAAAAGTTCTCACTGGAGCGAACCTTAGTGAGATATACATATTCCTCCTTATAAATCAGGCAAAAATCTTCCAGAGTCATCGCTCTGCCGTTCATAAAAACAAAGCAATCGAACACATCGTTACTCTTAAAATATGGAAGGAAAATTACACATTCATTAAAGGCTTTAATTTCCGGTGAAACAGTTCTGTCGGTTCCGCGGATTGCTCCTAAATAAGCCATATCCGGTTCGGTTGCCGCCAGAAGATACAAAAGTGACTTTAAAACACTTACATCATAGCCGGTATCTTCTACAAAGGTTACGCTGTTTACTATTCCATTAAAGCTTTTTGGTGTACCGGAAATTGAACCGGAAAAAGGATTTACGGTAACATCTGTACCAGATTCGTTATAAAGGTATGTTCTGCCTGTATAAACAGAAGTAACGGCAGAAGCAAGGTTTCTTACCCAGTTTAAGGCAAAGAATAAATCATATTTCTGCGAAAGTATGCCCTGGTGGCCTATATCTTTAACTTCGGTGGTCGGTTGAATAAGAGGTTCGCGCTTTAATCCGCTGCCTGCAATTGGTTCTACAAGTCCGTCTGCAATCCATTTTACAAAGCCAGCTGATGAAAGATAAAGGTTTTTATCATCTTTTTGAACGCCGGAAACATCCGGGTCGTTTTTACCAAAAGGTTTTCCATCAGAGATTTTTACAAGCTCGTTCTTTTCATCATACATTGCATCCTGAACATACAGAATTGAAGGCAACTTTTCGCGGATAACGGCTGCCATCTGCTGGTTGCTGTGATAAATTGTATGATCTACGGTAACGTAATCCCAGGGAAGAATATTTTTTGTTGCATCAAGCACATCCTGGAAGGAAGCCTTGTAAAAAGTTGTAAACGGAATGCCGGTTGGAATGCCTTTTTTTACATAATTGTCAAAAATTACCATATCGGCAAGGGCGATTTTGTTGTGAGGCGTAAACTGAACGTAAACTTCGCTGTTTGCCGAAAAATAATAGCGTATTCTGAGCGGCTTACCGGTACGTTTGTCGCGGACTAAAACCCAGCTGCCGGGATTATCACCAGGAAAAACCTCCTGGCGTTCAACACGGGTTCCTTTATCTGAATAGATTCTTACGTTTATTTCTGCTGATGGTGAAACAAAAATGTTAAAGGTTGATTCTGCTTCTTCAAGACGAATCTGGAACCTTTGTCCGGCAGAATTAACGTATATTTCGGGCATATTTGTTCTAACGTTTTCGAGTGTATTTTCAAACCAGCGTTCCGAAAGCTGCGAGCGTATTTCTGAAGAATCAGGGATTCCCCAGCTGTTGTAGGCCCCAAAGAGAGGAGAAACTAATAATAAAACCGCTAAAAATGCAAAGACTGTTTTTTTCATATCCAATCTCCCTCTTATGATTGTCGGTTTAGATCTGACAATCTTTACTTTATCGGATCAACATCTGTTGCGCCTTCTGCATATCTTATTTCAGGCTTAACAAGCTTGCCGTCCGGCATTCTTATCATGCCATCCTTTGTTTCATCCGGATGAGTACCAACAGGCGCATTCGAAAGCAGCAGCTTAAGTCTGTTCAACTGGTTTACTTCCGAGCTGCCCGGGTCGTAATCAATTGCACTGATATTTGCACCAGGGAATCTTCGGCGGAGCTCCTTAATCATACCTTTACCGGTAACATGATTAGGAAGACACGCAAACGGCTGAACACACGCAATGCTAGGCGCACCCTCTTCTATAAGCTCAACCATTTCTGCTGTAAGGAACCAGCCTTCGCCGGTCATATTGCCAAGCTGAACAATATCATCAACTCCCTTCATCAGCTTATAGATTGAAGAAGGAGCTTCGAATCTTCGGCTGTGCTTAAGGTATTTTATCATTTTATCTCTATATAAGTCTAATGCCCAGACGAGCATTTTTGCAATTATTGCCTTCTTTTTAGGGAACTTAAGGTCTCTATGCCTGATTATGTCATCGGAGAACGAATAAAAGAAGAAATCTGCAAGGTCCGGCATTACACATTCGGCACCTTCGCGTTCAATTGTTTCTACAATCTGGTTGTTTGCAGTTGGATGGAACTTAACAAGGATTTCGCCAACAACTCCAACGCGCGGCTTTTTGATTGGCTTAAGCGGCAGGTTGTCAAAATCGCGGATTATGGCTTTTAACATACTGTGATATTTGAACCAGTTTCCACCCGAAGCAAGTAAGGCTTCTGCACGAGCATTCCATTTTTCGTAAAGCTGGTTTGCACTGCCCGGTATTTCTTCGTAAGGACGGGTCCGGTAAAGAACGCGCATAAGAAGGTCGCCGATGATTACGGCTTTTATAAGTCTGTCGATTAAAGGAAGTGTAAGCTTAAAGCCAGGATTTTTTTCAAAGCCCTGTGCACTGAGACTCAAAACCGGAATGTGACCCCAGCCTGCATCATTTAAGGCACGTCGGATAAAGCCGATGTAGTTTGTAGCACGGCAGCCACCACCAGTCTGTGTGATGATGAGGGCAACCTTATTCAAATCATACTTTCCACTTTCGAGTGCCGCAATCATCTGGCCTGCAACCAGAAGCGACGGATAGCACGCATCATTATTTACATATTTTAAGCCTGCTTCAACCGCCTTAGGGTCAACAGAATCAAGAACCACAAAATTGTATCCGTCGCTTTCAAAAGCCTTTTGCAGCAGCCTGAAGTGAATCGGCGACATCTGCGGTCCGATAATCGTATAATCTTTTTTCATTTCTTCTGTAAAGACTACACGGTTGTAAGCAGAGGATTTTATTTCTACCTTTCGTTTATTTCTTCGTCTTTCCTTTACGGCAGCAATCAAAGAACGGATTCGGATTCGAACTGCACCAAGATTGCTTCCTTCATCAATTTTTATAAGCGTGTACATGCGGCTTTTTGCACGTAAGATTTCGTCAACCTGGTCGGCAGTTACGGCATCGAGTCCACAGCCAAAAGACGTAAGCTGCACAAGCTCAAGATTCTGCATTTCGGAAACAAACTGTGCGGCCCTGTAAAGCCTGTTGTGGTAAGACCACTGGTCAATAATTCTAAGCGGGCGTTCGATTGTACCTAAGTGAGAGATTGAATCTTCGGTAAAAACTGCAAGTCCAAGTCCGTTTATCATTTCCGGGATTCCGTGATTTATTTCCGGGTCAAGGTGATAAGGACGGCCTGCAAGAACTATACCGGTTGCTCCTCTTGTAATAATTTCTTCAAGGGCATCTTCACCGGCACGCGCTACATCTGCACGGAACTGTTCCTGTTCTATCCAGGCTTTATTTGAAGCTTCGGTAATCTGTTCTTTTGTAAGAGACGGGAACTTACCACCAATTTCTTCTACAAGTCGTTCTGCAAGAGCTTTTTTGTCATAAATCGGCAGGAAAGGATCCATATAGATAATAGAAGAATCTTGTCTTAATTTGTCGATATTGTTACGCAAAACCTCTGGATAGCTTGTTACAATCGGGCAGTTATAGTGATTTCCAGCTCCACTATCCTCCTGTTTTTCGTATGGTGCACACGGATAGAATATAAACTTAACACCGCGCTGGAGCAGGCTTTCTACGTGTCCGTGGCTGATTTTTCCAGGATAACAAACCGACTCTGATGGAATTGTTTCCAGACCTTTTTCGTAAACAAGGCGGCTTGAACGCTGGCTTAAAACTACGCGGAATCCAAGTTCATTAAAGAAGGTAAACCAGAAGGGATAATTTTCGTACATATTAAGAACGCGTGGAATGCCAACATCTCCCATTGGTGCATCCTCTGGTTTTCGCGGTACATATTTGAAAAGACGTTTATATTTCCAGTCAAAAAGGTTTGGAAGCGGCTTTCCGTCGTAATCTTCATCGAAGCTTGAGTTTGCCTTGTTGCTTGCATCAATGATTGTTGCTTTGCTGCCGTTGCCGCTTTCACTGTTTTCTCCGGCTTGAGAAGGAAGCTCTAATTCTGCGCCTTTTTCGCAGCGGTTACCTGTTATAAATGTTCGCTTTACATCACCTGTACAGAAGGTATTTATAGTAAGAAGACAGTTATTCTGGCATTTTCCGCAGCGTTTGAGCTCCAGGTCTACTTTAAAGTTTTCCAGATCTTCAAGCTTTGCAATTCCGGAACGTACATCATGGAAGGTTCCTTCTGGTTCGCCCGGTTTTGGAGCCGTTAAATCGCACCACTGGTCGTAGGCGATGAGTGCCGAACCATACGCACCCATAAGTCCTGCAACATCAGGACGGTAAACATCTACACCCGCAATTTTTTCAAAAGCGCGCAGAATTGCATCATTAAAGAAGGTTCCACCCTGAACTACAACCTTGCTTCCAATATCACTTGCTTTTCTAAGCTTGATTACCTTAAAAAGAGCGTTTTTAATTACAGAATAAGAAAGTCCGGCCGCAATATCGGCAACGCTTGCACCTTCCTTTTGTGCCTGCTTTACGCGGGAGTTCATAAATACGGTACAGCGGCTGCCTAAATCTACTGGCTTTTCAGCCATAAGAGCTATTTTTCCAAACTCACGTACATCCATTCCCATTGTATTGGCAAAATTATCAAGGAAGGAGCCGCAGCCGGAAGAACAGGCTTCGTTCAGCTGAATGCTTACAATTGCACCATCCTTCATTCGGAGGCACTTCATGTCCTGGCCGCCAATATCAAGCAGGAACTCTACACCCGGTACAAAAAAGTTTGCTGCACGGAAATGAGTAATTGTTTCAACTTCACCTGAATCTACACCGAGCGCCGCCTGGAAAAGTGCTTCACCATAACCAGTGGAAACGGCACGGGCAATATAAACATCCTCCGGTAGCTGACGATACAAGTCTTTAAGTACGGTAACCGCAAGTTCAACCGGATTTCCCTGATTATGTGCATAAAAGTTCCAGATTATTCTTCCGTCCTTGTCGATAAGGACAGCCTTTGTTGTAGTTGAACCGGAATCCAGACCAAGGAAAACTGGTCCATGTGTTTTTGCAAGCTCTCCTCGTCTTGCCTTCTGATTTTCGTGGCGAGTTCTGAATTCTTCCAGCTCTGCGTTACTTCTGAAAAGAGGTTCCAGTCGCTGAACTTCGCTTAATTCTGCACCAACAAGGTTTTTAAGGGAATCTCGAAAGGCGGAAATTGTTGGGAACTGGTAATTTTCGTTGTCGCCGCTAAAGCTTCGTTCGGCACTGTAGGCACAACCGGTGGCAACAAAAAGCTGGGCGTTTTCCGGAACAATTGTCTGTTCGGGGGTAAGCTTGAGTGTTTTTACAAAGCTCTGGCGCAGCTGGTCCAGAAAGTGAAGAGGACCGCCCAAAAAGGCTACATTTCCCCTGATTGGTTTACCACAGGCAAGTCCCGAAATTGTCTGGCTTACAACTGCCTGAAAAATTGAGGCTGCTATATCTTCGCGGCGTGCGCCTTCGTTAATTAGTGGCTGAATGTCTGTTTTTGCAAAAACCCCGCAACGGGCGGCAATCGGGTAGATTTGGGTTGCTCCGGCTGCAAGCTTATTTAAACCTGGGGCATCGGTTTCCAGAAGGGCTGCCATCTGGTCTATGAATGCACCTGTACCACCAGCACAAGTTCCGTTCATTCGCTGCTCTACCCCGCCGGCAAAATATGTGATTTTAGCATCTTCGCCACCAAGCTCAATTACAACATCTGTGCGTGGAATTATCTTTTTTACTGCTGTTGTAGAAGCAATAACTTCCTGAATAAAAGGGATATTGAGCCACTGAGAAACTGAAAGGCCGCCGGAACCGGTAACCTTTACAGTAACAGTTCTTTCGGAACCGCCTTCAATATTCTGCTCAAGAAAATCCAGAGCCTTGTTTGCCACCGAAATAATCGTACTTCGGATATCTGCCCGATGACGCTGGTAATCGCCATAAATTAATTTATCGTTATCATCTAATATTGCTATTTTAACTGTAGTGGAGCCTACATCAATTCCTATTCGGATAGGGAGAAGGTTATTTTTCATAGCTCTAATTTAATAATTTACC
>JAEEGI010001388.1_pt1 | contig 60361 bp, 39 predicted proteins | sample 8958751 | NCBI WGS metagenome assembly JAEEGI01 (sample SAMN16246545, study PRJNA631951) | gut metagenome | biome: gut microbiome; feature: rumen; material: KS-attached | host: Bos | place: Iran: Karaj | collected 2018-10
TCAGCACAATTGATGACTGTAGAAATTTTAACGTCAGCCATTTGCTTGCCAGAACTACCATTACCGACATCAAGAAATGGAGAGGGGACAACTTATTGCCAAACCCCTCCATTAAAAGAATGAATGTGGTTAAAAATATAGCATAAAACGGTATGCTAACTTAACAACCTAGGATAGTCCTGCTCAGCGATGTTCACCCGCTTCTTCCTGATGTCAATCTGGTCCGACAACTGATAGCACCCCTGATACGCACCGTTGAGGGTCAGGTCGACGAATTTGGCAGCAGGGGTGAAAGGCTGACCGCACAGGTCGCCGATGTACGAGGCAAGGGCATTGCGCATCAAGGTCTTGTCGCCATGATTGGCCAGCAGCGTCCATTTCTTGGCATTGGCGCGGCTATTGCCCAGTAACTTTGTCTTCTCCTGCAGCTTGATGCGATAGGGTTTCTTGGCCATATTCCATGTGGAGTTGCCACGTCCCCGAATGCTGATCGAGTCGTAGAAGGTCACAACATCCTGCTCGTCAACCAGCCACATCCGTGCCCACACCTGTTCCGTTTTGCTGACAATAGGATTGCCAGTGAAGGTGTTGATGTACAGATGCGGCAGATTTGTCAGCCGTTTATGCTCTTGGGCCATAGCCCCTACGGTAAACAGCACAATGACACTGATCCATATTAGTCGTTTCATATCTCGTTCTCTCCGGTAAAGCTGTGCAAAGGTACAAACAAATTTCGAAACTTCTATGCTTTTCGCCCGAAAATTTGGAACGATTGCATAGTATTTCTACAAAAAAAAGCGGTGTCTTTTAAGTGTTATTTCCAGTCGCGTGTCGTTTCTCTTACCGAGCTATCCCTGGTTCCTTCCACTATCATGGCTGCGAAGTATTACTTCCTCCGGAGTGAAGTTCAACTTTCAAGCCTTGTTGTTTTGACCCTCTCGTGTGTGCTCGCATAGAGTATCGTCAATCTTGCTGGATTCTGGTGCAAAGATACGATGATTATCGATACAATCCAAGCTTATTCCATTCTGAAAATCTAAGATATATCAAGTTTAGGAATTTTAACTAAAATTTGTGTATCTCGCTGAATTTTCGTATATTTGTATACAGAATTATAAAATAGCAAAAGTATGAATAATACAAACAAACTGTCATTCCAAGCGCCAATACGTAACACCGTCTGAATATGCGCTAATTGCCTTAAAATTAGGCATTTAGCATCAAAAACGTAACAAACGTAACAACGTAACGTAACAAATTAATTTCACTCAACGTATCAAAAAATGGGTGTATTAAGTGGTAGATAATATATATTTATAAATATATATTATCTAATATCTTTACCCCCATTAATCCCCCAAAACGCAATTTTTCCCCAAAACAACCAAATTGTTACGTTACGTTGTTACGTTTGTTACGTTTGTTACGAAATGTATGTTAACGCCAATGTATACAAACCTTAAAAATCACCCCGATTAGTTAAATAATTTCAAGGACTCAGACGGGACGGTTCTCAATGAGTCCTCGCTCACTCAGAATGCCGTCCTTGTGATGATATAGTTATAAAGTATCTCTCAACCTTCCTTAGGCCACGTATGCCGCCAGTATCGTCACGCAGTTGTCATATTTATGAATCTCGTCGATGAATATCTGTTCTCCACCGTCTTTTACAAACTCATCTACTGTGTTGGTGAGGGTATGGGTCGAGAAATCAAAAATGCACTAAAGTAGTGCAGGAAATGAGAGAAAAATGCACTATAACAGTGCAGATTAACAATTTTTCACGGGAAACACATGCAAAACGCGCTTTATTTTCACTTACAAAAAATAGGAAACCCTGACATGCGGGGTTTCCTATTATAATTATGTTTAGGATGCTCTACAGCAGCTGATCGCTTTCGATATCCTTGAAATACTTGTAGGTGCTGACCTTGAGCTCGTCGGCAGCATCCTCGTCGCTGACGATGATACCATGCTCGTGCATCTGCAGGGCGCTGATGGTCCACATGTGGTTGACGGCTCCCTCGATGGCAGCCTGCAGGGCGCGGGCCTTGGCGTGGCCGTTGACGAGGATCATTACCTCGCGGGCAGCCATGACGGTGCCTACACCAACGGTCAGCGCATGAGCGGGCACGTTCTCGGGATTGCCACCAAAGAAACGGCTGTTGGCAATACGGGTGTCGGTGGTGAGCGTCTTCATACGGGTCTTTGAACTCAGCGAAGAACCAGGCTCATTGAAGGCAATATGACCATCGGGGCCGATACCACCGATAAACAGGTCGATACCGCCTGCTTCCTGGATCATCTCCTCGTAATGGGCACACTCGGCCACGAGGTCGGGAGCATTACCATTGAGGATGTGAATATTCTCCTTCGGACAGTCGATGTGGTCGAAAAGGTTACGAGCCATAAAGGCATGATAGCTCTCGGGATGGGTCTCGGGCAGACCGACGTATTCGTCCATGTTGAAAGTCAGCACGTTCTTGAAGGATACGCGTCCTTCACGGCAGGCTGCTACCAAGGCATTGTACATGCCTACGGGTGATGAACCGGTTGGCAAACCGAGGACGAACTTGTGATCCGGAGTCGGCTTGAACTCGTTGATACGCTTGATGACATGCTCAGCTGCCCACTGAGACAACTTCTGGTAGTCTGATTGAATAATTACTCTCATAATTGTTTGTTTTTTGTTTTTGGTTCGTAAAAATCTGCTGCAAAAATACAAAATATTTTAGGAGTTAAAAGAGAGAAAGGAGTTAAAAGGAGTTAAAGGACAAAAAAAATAGAACATAAGCACATAAGAGCATAAAAAAATCACTAACTTTGTAGCCAATATGAAGGAATTTGTAATATCTGAGGCGAAGGCTGAGACCGCGGTGCTGGTAGGACTCATCACCAAGGATCAGGACGAGGCCAAGACTAAAGAATATCTCGACGAGCTGGAGTTTCTGGCTGATACGGCAGGTGCTGTCACTGTGAAGCGGTTTACCCAGAAAGTGGGCGGGCCGAGTCAGACAACGTATGTAGGCAGTGGCAAACTGTTGGAAATCAAGGCGTATATCAAACAATGTCAGGATGCTTACGACGACTGGGTGGATGCTCAGGATGCCTCGTTGTGGGCAGAGGGTTTGTTGGATGAGACCAATGCCCCGCAACCTGTGGGTATGGTGATTTTCGACGATGAGTTGAGTGCCAAGCAGATGCGGAATATTGAGAAGGAACTGCAGGTGAAGATCCTCGACCGTACGTCGTTGATATTGGACATCTTCGCCATGCGCGCGCAGACCGCTGAGGCCAAGGCCCAGGTGGAGCTGGCGCAGCATCGCTATATGTTGCCCCGTCTGCAGCGCCTGTGGACGCACCTGGAACGACAGGGTGGCGGCTCAGGCTCTGGCGGTGGAAAAGGCTCCGTGGGATTGCGTGGTCCTGGTGAGACGCAGCTGGAGATGGACCGTCGTATTATCCTCCAGCGTATCACGTTGTTGAAACAGCGTCTGGCAGAGATCGACAAGCAGAAGACAACTCAAAGAAAGAACCGTGGTCGTTTGATCCGTGTGGCCTTGGTAGGTTATACCAACGTGGGTAAGAGCACGATGATGAACCTGTTGGCCAAGAGTGAGGTGTTTGCAGAGAATAAGCTCTTTGCCACCCTCGACACGACGGTGCGGAAGATGACCATCGACAACCTGCCTTTCCTGTTGGCAGATACCGTGGGGTTTATCCGCAAGTTGCCCTCCGATCTGGTGGAGTCGTTCAAGTCGACCCTCGACGAGGTGAGAGAGGCCGATCTGCTGGTGCACGTGGTGGACATCTCGCATCCGGACTTTGAGGAGCAGATCCGCGTGGTGGAGGAAACCCTGAAGGAACTGGGCTGCGCCGACAAACCTGCCATGCTGGTGTTTAACAAGATTGATGCCTATACATGGGTAGAGAAGGAGGCCGACGACCTGACGCCTATGACGAAGGAGAACTATACGCTCGACGATCTGAAGAAGACTTGGATGGGTAAGATGCAGAGTCAGGGGGCAGGAGACAAGAGTCAGTATCTGGAGTGCCTGTTTATTTCGGCGCGAGAGAAAGAAAACATTGACGAGCTTCGCGACATCCTCTACAAGCGGGTGCGCGAACTGCACGTCCAGAAATATCCCTATAACGATTTTTTATACAAAGACTATGAGTGATTACAGGAACTTAACACAGACTGAAATTGAGGTTTTGGAGAACAACGTCTGCTGGGCTGAGGACTGGCAGCGGGTGATGGTGGCAGAAGGTTTCAAACCTTATAATTTCCATCGTGTCATCTTCTATGGCGATATCCGCTTGGGATCGTTCGACAAGATGGTTGAGGTGACCAAGGGCTTCGTGAAGCATTCCGGCATCAACGATGCCACGCTGAGGAATGTCACCGTGGGCAATGACTGTCTGATTGAGAAGGTGGGCAATTATATCAACAATTATACTATCGGCAACGACTGTTATATCTCGAATATCTGCACGCTGGAGACAACCGACGATGCGACCTATGGCGAGGGATCGGTCATCTCCGTGCTCAACGAGATGGGCGATGGCAACGTGACGATCTTCCGTGAGTTGAACAGTCAGTTGGCTGCCCTGATGGTGAAATATAATACCGACAAGCAGCTGAAGCACACCATGCAGCAGATGATTGAAGACGAGCTGCGGGTGTCGCGTCCTGATCGCGGCTATATCGGTAATAATGTGAAGATTATCAATGCCAAGGATATCACCAACACCATCATCAAGGGTGATTGTGAAATCAGCGGTGCTGCCCGTCTCTCGGAGTGTACCGTGATGAGTTCGATGGATGCTCCGGTGTTCATCGGTACGGGTGTCATTTGCGAGAACTCGATTATCTGTGACGGTTGCTCGATCAACAACTCGGTGAAGATGCAGGACTGTTTCGTGGGTGAGGCTTGTCAGATTACCAATGGTTTTACGGCTGAGGCCAGTCTGTTCTTCGCCAACTCATTTATGGCCAATGGCGAGGCCTGTGCTGCATTCTGCGGTCCCTTCAGTGCTTCGCACCATAAGAGTTCGCTGCTGATTGGCGGTGAGTTCTCATTCTATAATGCAGGTTCTAACACCAACTTCTCGAACCATGCCTATAAGATGGGCCCGATGCACTGGGGAACACTCGAGCGCGGTACGAAGACGGCCTCAGGTGCTTATGTTCTGATGCCTGCCACGATCGGTGCCTTCAGCGTGTGTTTCGGTAAGCTGATGCACCATCCTGATACGCGCAACCTGCCTTTCTCCTATCTGATTGCCTATGGCGATGAGATGGTGCTCGTGCCTGGCCGGAACATCACAACAGTAGGTCTGTATCGTGATATCAAGAAATGGCCGAAGCGTGACAAGCGTTCGCGTCAGTCGCGTAAGAGTATCATCAATTTCGACTGGCTGTCGCCTTTCACGGTGGGTGAGATCATCGAGGGTATCCAGATTCTGAAGGATCTGCGTCATGCCTCGGGTGACAATGTGTCGAGATATAACTTCCATGAATATGTTATCGCTTGTTCTTCGTTGACAAAAGGTTTGAAGTACTACGATATCGCTCTGCGTATCTATATGGGTGCTGTGCTGAAGCGTGCCCAGAAGGAAGGGTATATCGGCAAGCCTGTGAGCAGTGTGGGTAAGGGTAAATGGGTGGATCTGAGTGGTCTGCTTTTGCCTGAGAGTGAGGAGCAGCGACTGATCAACGATATCAAGAGTGGTGCCCTCGACAATATCCAGCAGGTGCTCGACCGCTTTACGGAAATCAATAATAACTATAGTGACTATCGTTGGGCTTGGAGCTATCAGATGATTCTCGACTACTACAAGCTCGAGGCGCTTGATGCAGCTGCCTGTGAGCGCATCCATGAGGACTATGTGAAGGCCCGTCGTGCCTGGATTGCAGAGATCCGTAAGGATGCTGAGAAGGAATTTGCCATGGGTGATGTGGAGCGCGAAGTGTTTGACGACTTCCTCGAGAAACTTGATCATGAAATTGATTACGAAAATTAGTTTATAGATGAAAACAAAGGTTTTACTGGCTATTGGCGCCTTGCTGATGCTCGGAGTGAGTTCGTGCAGCAAGTACAAGTATGAGACTGTAAAGGGAGATCTGGCACAGACGCGGATTTATACCCTGGAGAATGGACTGAAAGTCTATTTGAGTGTGAACAAGGAAGAGCCGCGTATCCAGACATACATCGCTGTGCGTACGGGTTCGAAGAACGATCCTGCGGAGACAACAGGATTGGCGCACTATCTGGAACACCTGATGTTTAAGGGAACCAAGCAGTTTGGTACAAATAACCCTGCGGCTGAGGCTCCGCTGCTGGATGAGATTGAGAAGCGTTATGAGGCCTACCGCAAGTTGACGGATCCTGAGGCCCGTAAGCAGGCTTACCATGAGATCGACTCTGTGAGTCAACTGGCTGCCAAGTATAACATTCCCAACGAATACGACAAGCTGATGGCTGCCATCGGTGCAGAGGGTACAAACGCCTATACTTCTAACGATGTGACCTGTTATACAGAGAATATCCCTGCCAACGAGGTTGAGAACTGGGCTAAGATTCAGAGCGACCGCTTTATGAATATGGTGATTCGTGGTTTCCACACCGAGCTCGAGGCTGTGTATGAGGAGTATAACATCGGACTGACCAGTGATATGCGAAAACTGTATTACACGATCAGTGCTTTGTTGTGGCCCAACCATCCCTATGGCACACAGACCACCATCGGTACGCAGGAGCATCTGAAGAACCCCTCGATCACCAATATCAAGAATTATTTCAAGAAATGGTATGTACCCAACAATGTGGCCATCTGTATGAGTGGCGACCTGGATCCGGACAAGACCATTGAGATTATCAATCAGTACTTTGGCGAGTGGAAACCAGGCGATGATGTGAGTCAGCCTGAATTCGGACCGCTGACGGAACTCTCGCAGCCCAAGGATTCTACAGTGATTGGCCAGGAGGCAGAGCAGGTGTGGGTAGGATGGCGCGCACTGCAGGCTAATACCCTGCAGGCAGATACACTGTCGCTGATGGAAGATGTGCTGAGCAATGGCAAGGCGGGACTCTTCGACCTGGATCTGAACCAGACGATGAAGGTGCAGCGTGCGAATGCCACTACAGAGCTGATGCACGACCATGGTGCCTTTATCCTGATGGGTACGCCGAAGGAAGGACAGACGCTGGAAGAGGTGAGAAGTCTGATGCTGGCCGAGATCGACAAACTGAAGAAGGGCGACTTCCCTGACAATCTCCTGCCAAGTATTATCAACAACAAGAAGCGTAATCACTATGAGTTGCTGGAGCACAATGATGGTAGGGCCGATATGTTTGTCGATGCCTTTATCAACGAGATTGAATGGCAGCAGGAAGTGGGCCGTATCGACCGTATTTCGAAGATTACCAAGCAGGAGCTGGTGGACTTTGTCAACCGGTTCTTCACTGAAGGGTATGTCACGGTGTTTAAGAAGCAGGGTATCGATCCCAATCAGAAGAAAATCGATAAGCCTGCCATCACCCCGATTCAGGCCAATCGTGACCAGATGAGCGACTTCGTGAAGCAGATTCAGGAGTCGGAGGTGGAGCCCATCCAGCCGCAGTTTGTGGACTATCAGAAGGATCTGACCATTGGAAAGACGGGCTACGACCAGCCGCTCTACTATGTTAAGAATAATACCAACGGACTGTTTGAACTGGTGTTTAAGTATGACTTCGGACAGAGTGCGGATTGCCGTTATGATGTGGTTTCCGACTATTTCCGCTATCTGGGTACTGACAAGCTCTCAGCAGCCGATTTGCGCCAGAAGTTCTATGAACTGGCCTGCGACTGCTATGTAAATGTGGGCGCTGAGAATATCTATATCAATCTCTCAGGTCTCAGTGAGAATATGGAGCCGGCACTGGCCCTGATGCAGGATGTGCTGCAGAATGTCAAGGTGGATAAGGATGCCTACAACGAGATGGTGGGTGTGACCCTGAAGCGCAGAAACGATGTCAAGAAGGATCAGCGCAATTTCTTCGAATTCCTGTACAGATACGCCACTCAGGGTGAGCACAATGCCTATCGCGACATGGTGTCGGAGCAGGCCCTGAAGGATACCGATCCGCAGGTGTTCGTCGATTTGTTGAAGAGCCTGGGCCAGTATCAGCACTCTGTGCTCTATTATGGTCCTCAGGATGAGGCAAAGGTTTCGGCATCCGTCAATAAGCTGTTTGGAAAAGATCTGAAACCGGTGCCGGAAAACAAACCTTATCTGGATCAGTTGGCTAACGAGAACGAAATCTGGATTGCACCTTACGAGGCCAAGAACATCTATATGCGTATGTATCATAATGAAGGCCGCGACTGGAATCCTGACGGGTCAGCCGTACGTGCCCTGTTCAATGAGTACTTTGGCGGTGGCATGAATGGCATCGTCTTCCAGGAGATGCGCGAGACGCGTGGTCTGGCTTATAATGCCTATGCCCGATACAACCGTCCGACGGTGAAGGGGCGCAAGGAGTCGTTTATGACGCATATCATCACCCAGAATGATAAGATGATGGACTGCGTGAACCACTTCAACGAGATTATGAACCAGATGCCTGCCAGTGAGAATGCCTTCCAGATTGCGAAGGATGCGCTGACCAAGCAGTTGGCCAGTTTGCGCACTACGAAGATGGGTGTCATCTGGAGTTATCTCGACGCCGAGAAACTGGGTATCGACTACGACCTGAATGCCAAGATTTACGAGCAACTGCCAGAGGTCACCTTGCAGAATATTGTTGATTTCGCCAAGCAGCAGATTGCTGAGAAGCCCTATCGTTACATCATTCTGGGTGATGAGAAGGAGCTCGACATGAAGTCGCTGGAGAAGATCGGTCCTATTCGCAGATTAACTGTAAAGGATGTTTTCGGGTATTAAAGAACAATTAAACAAATATATTTATGGCTAAGACAGTTGAATTTAAGTATGCCCCGATGTTTCAAGTGGGCGAAGACAAAACGGAGTACCGCTTATTGAGTAAGGAAGGCGTGACGACCGCCGAGTTTGAAGGAAAGACGATTGTAAAGGTGTCGAAAGAGGCACTGACGCTGCTGGCTCAGCAGGCCTTCCACGATGTGGAATTCATGCTGCGTCGTGAGCATAACCTGCAGGTGGCTCAGATTTTGAACGACCCTGAGGCCTCTGAGAATGATAAGTACGTGGCTCTGCAGTTCCTTCGTAATGCCGAGGTGGCTGCACGTGGCATCCTGCCGTTCTGTCAGGATACGGGTACGGCGATTATCCATGGTGAGAAAGGTCAGCAGATATGGACGGGCTTCGAGGATGAAGAGGCACTGAGCCTGGGTGTGTTCAATACCTTTACACAGGACAATCTGCGCTACTCGCAGAATGCCCCGTTGAACATGTACGATGAGGTGAATACGCGTTGCAACCTGCCTGCTCAGATCGATATCGAGGCCACTGAGGGTGCTGAGTATAAGTTCGTGATGGTGGCCAAGGGTGGTGGCTCGGCCAATAAGACCTACTTCTATCCGATGACCAAGGCTACCATTCAGAACGAGGGTACGCTCATCCCATTCCTAGTAGAGAAGATGAAGAGCCTCGGTACCGCTGCTTGTCCGCCGTACCACATCGCTTTCGTGATTGGCGGTACGTCAGCTGAGAAGAACCTGCTCACGGTGAAACTCGCTTCCATCAAGTACTACGATGGTCTGCCTACGACAGGTGATGAGACTGGTCGTGCCTTCCGTGATGTCGATCTTGAGCAGAAGCTCCTCAAGGAGGCTCATAAGATTGGCTTGGGTGCCCAGTTCGGTGGTAAGTATCTGGCTCACGATATCCGTGTCGTGCGTCTGCCGCGTCATGGTGCCTCTTGTCCGATTGGCATGGGGGTCAGTTGTTCTGCCGACCGTAATATCAAGGCGAAGATCAATGCCGATGGTATCTGGCTCGAGAAGATGGATTCGAACCCCTCTGAGCTGATTCCTGCGGAGTATGCTAAGGCTGGTGAGGGCCAGAATACTATCACCATCGACTTGAACGAGGGTATCGATGCTGTTCGCAAGGAACTCTCTAAGTATCCTGTCTCTACCCGCGTCAACCTGAAGGGTACCATCATTGTGGCCCGTGATATTGCTCACGCCAAGCTGAAGGCCCGTCTGGATGCCGGAGAAGGATTACCCGACTACTTCAAGAAATATCCTGTGCTCTATGCCGGTCCTGCCAAGACACCGGAGGGTTATCCTTGCGGTTCGATGGGTCCGACTACGGCCAACCGTATGGATCCCTATGTGGATGAGTTCCAGTCGTTGGGTGCCTCTCTCGTGATGATTGCCAAGGGTAATCGCTCCGATGTGGTGACAGAGGCTTGTAAGAAGTACGGCGGTTTCTATCTTGGCTCTATCGGTGGTGTGGCTGCTGTGCTCTCTCAGAGTTCCATCAAGAGCATCGAGTGCGTGGAATATCCCGAACTCGGTATGGAGGCTGTCTGGAAGATCGATGTGGAAGACTTCCCCGCCTTCATCCTTGTCGATGATAAAGGTAACGACTTCTTCAAGACCCTGAAGCCCTGGTGTCCGAATTCGAAGTGAAAAGTGAATAATCGACAAAGTCGCTTTGACCTCAGTCAAAGAAATAAGAAATGGACAACTGTCATCCTGTTGCTGCTGCTGACCCTCTCGGCGGCAGCACAGGATGTTATGATTCAGCGGGGATGTCGTGTCTGTAGGCCAAGACCGGAAGGTAAGGCTTTGCGTCGCGCTCCAGGTGGGCAGCCCAAACAGACCGGTGGTGACTTCTATTATGGTGAGTGTCATCAGTTGGTTGTCTTGACGGAATTCAACGACCGTTCCTTTAAGGACTCGGCTGACGTGGCCGCTACCATGGCGCAATGGGATAAGATATTCAATGCCAAGAACCTGACGGAGGCACCCTTTAAAGGTTCTGTACACGACTATTTCTATGCCCAAAGCTATGGTGTCTTCGACCTTACCTTTGACCTGGTCTATGTCAAGGTGAAAGGCGATGCTGTGAAGTATGCAAGCGATGATTTCGACGAGAACTCGCGTTTCCTTGTGCAGGACATCATGGAAGAACTGCAAACCCGCGACATTGACTGGAGCCTTTACGATTGGAACGGCGACGGTTTCGTCAACCAGCTGCTCATCGTCTATGCCGGTCAGGGAATGAACGACTATGACAAGAAAGAGTACAAGGACAAGGCCATGATTTGGCCCCACCAGTGGTGGATGAGCGAACACTATCAAGATGGCGTGGAGGAACCCTGTTGCGACCCTATACCCGTCACCTATAATGACAAAGAGTATAAGGTGGATTGCTACTGTGCCTTGGCCGAACTGACCAAAAATAATGATTATGGCTCTTTCGGTACACTCTGTCACGAGTACACCCACTGTTTCGGATTTCCTGACTTTTATTCTAATCGGTCTTACCTTGGTTCTTGGGAGCTCATGGACAGTGGCAATTATAACGGAGGCGGCTATTGCCCTCCAGGTTATTCTGCCCACGAACGCTGGATGATGGGATGGATCACTCCCTCCGAATTGAAAGAAGAAGCGACCATTACCGACATGCCTGCTCTGAGTGACAAGCCGCTGGCTTACCTCATCCGCAATGATGGTTTCGAAAATGAATACTACATTGTGGAGAATCGTCAGCAAAAAGGATGGGATGCCCATCTTCCCGGTAATGGCATCATTGTCTTCCATATCGACTACGACCCTGCCCTTTGGGTCAGCATTTATGAGTATGTCAACACTTCTTCCAATCAACACTACCTCATTTTCCCTGCCAACAACGTATCCTCTACAAGTTTGTCTTTTCCCAAGAACTGGGCCTATCCTTATCAGGGCAATAACAGTCTGACGGATACTTCAGAGCCTGCTGCCAAGTTATGGCGTGCACGTAATGACAGTATCTTCCTGATGTCGAAACCTCTGACAAACATGGTGGTCGACAGCGTTGGTCTGGTGTCGTTTGACTTTATGAAGGAACCATTGGCGATTCAGACCGTAAAAAGCACTTCTGTTGCGAATGAGCAGTGGTTCGATTTGCAGGGACGCCAGTTACCAGGCCGTCCCCAGCGCAAAGGTCTTTATATTGTTGAAGGTCATAAAGTGGTCGTCAAATGAGAAAGTTGGTGACAGTCTTAATCTTATCTCTTTTGACGGTATCTCCAGCATGGGCGGACGACACTCGCTTACCCCTTCGACAGTGCTGTATGGATGAAGTTCCTTCGTCGTTGCCTTCTGTTTCAAGGCGTTCCGGCACTGCCACTTCGTTGTTTGGCGATGTGCGTGTTCCTATTATCCTTGTCGCCTATCAGGATGTGCCATTTACAATCGAGAATGTTCGTGAAGTGTGGGATGATATGGCCAATAAACCCGGTTATTCCGAGCATGGTGCTGTGGGGTGTATGGCGGACTATTTCTACGAACAGAGCCGCGGACAGTTTCGTGTCACTTTCGATGTCATCGGACCAGTCACGCTCCCTGAGAAACGTGCGTATTATGGTATGGATAAAGAGGGGACGGTGGATGTCAGAATCAATCAGATGATTAAGTGGGCCTGTGATATGACAAATGCCTTGCCTGATGTGGATTTCTCTCGTTACGACTGGGATGGTGACGGAAGTGTGGAAACGGTACTTGTGGTGTATGCAGGAGTCGGTCAGAACTACATCGGAGCCCCCGATGACGTGGTCTGGCCAAAGCAAGGCTATTATGGCGGCAGGCTCGACAACAAGATAGTTCTTCGCTATTATGCCTGTGCCAATGAACTGTGTTGGCCGAGCCTGCAACAGGAGGGTTTCGGTACGCTCATCCATGAGTTCTCTCATTGCTTGGGACTGCCAGACCTCTATAATGTTTCCAATGACGTTAATGACTATATCATTTTCGACGAATGGGATGTGATGGATGGAGGGTGCTATGCCAACGACAGTTGGGCTCCTGTGGGTTATTCTGCCTATGAGCGTTATCTCTGTGGATGGCTGGAACCTGAAGCGTTGCCAGATGATGCCAGTGTCGAAGCGATGGTTCCCATGTATGACGGCGGTAAAGTATATAGACTCGATCATGGTTCAGGTAAAGAATACCTGCTTTTTGAGAATCGCCAGCAGCAATGTTTCGATTTCTATTTACCGGGTCATGGGTTGCTCGTTACCCATGTTGGCTCCAAAAACTATAACCCAAACAATGGGACTAATGTTACTGTCTATCCTATTCCTGCCGATGGTCTTGACTATCCGCACAGTTTTAAGAAGTATGTGCAGGACTATTATGGTGTGATCCTTCCGGATGACTCGTTGATTATGACAGGGAAATACAAGAGATATCAATACGATGAGAATGGTAGAAGCCGTTTGATGGCGGGCACGGCTTTTCCTTATAGGGAAGGTGATATTGTTGTTAATGATGCGCTGACAGTATATTCGAAGACGATTAGCGGCATTCGTGAAGAGGATGGACGGCTATTCTTCCATGTATCCTCTGCTGAAGGTGTGGCTAATCCAATCGCGAATGACCGTCCTGTGGCTTATTACGACCTGCAGGGGCGATATTCCGAAGGTCGTTCTCCTGGCATTTATATAGCAAAATATCCCGACGGAAGCACAAAAAAATGCATCCGTTGATGTCAAACACTTGGGGACGGTTCTTTTTTGTTTGACAGCGTATTCGCATGTTTGAGTCAAACAAAAAAGAACCGTCCCCTACTGTTTGATTAGTTCCTGAAGATCAAGCCTTCGCCAAATTCATCGATGATGATAGGCTTGTCGCGATTCACCTCGTCGGCCAGGAGCTTCTTCGAGAGGTCGTTCAGCACGAACTGCTGGATGGCGCGCTTCACCGGTCTTGCACCGAAGTCCGGATCATAGCCCTGTTCGGCGAGATAGTTGATGGCCTGAGGTGTACATTCGAGTTTGATACCCTGAGGCTCCAGCATTTCCGTCACTTTCTTCATCTGCAGTTTGACCACATCCGCAATCTGCTCCTTCGTCAGTGGCGTAAAGGTGATAATCTCATCGATACGGTTCAGGAATTCGGGACGCATAGAGGCCTTTAGTTGCTCGCGTGTGGCATTCGAGGTCATGATGATGATGGTGTTCTTGAAGTTGGCCGTACGACCTTTGTTGTCTGTCAGGCGTCCGTCGTCCAACACCTGCAGCAGGATATTGAATACGTCCGGATGGGCCTTCTCAATCTCGTCGAAGAGTACCACAGAGTAAGGCTTGCGTCTGACGGCCTCCGTCAGTTGTCCGCCCTCATCGTAGCCGACGTATCCTGGAGGTGCACCAATCAGTCGCGACACGCTGTATTTCTCCTGATACTCACTCATGTCGATACGTGTCATCATCGTCTCGTCGTTAAACAGATAGTCGGCCAGTGTCTTGGCGAGTTCCGTCTTACCCACGCCTGTGGTGCCGAGGAAGATAAAGCTTGCAATCGGTCGTTTGGGATCCTGCAGACCAGCACGTGAACGACGTACGGCATTCGATACGGCCGTGATGGCCTCGTCCTGACCAATCACTCGTTTGTGCAGCTCCTCTTCCAGATGCAGCAACTTCTCACGCTCACTCTGCATCATACGTGTCACGGGAATCCCCGTCCAACGGGATACGACCTCTGCGATATCATCGGCTGTCACTTCCTCACGCACCAGCGAGTCACCGTTCTGAGCTGTTGCCAGTTGCTGCTGGATGGCCTTTATATCATCTTCGAGGGCTTTTAGTTTTGAATAGCGTATCTCCGCCACCTTACCATAATCGCCCTCGCGTTCTGCACGTTCTGCCTCCAGTTTCAGGTTCTCCATCTCCTGCTTGTCCTGTTGGATTTTGTTGATGAGCTGGCGCTCACCTTCCCATTTTGCACGGAACTGCGTCTCCTGCTCGCGCAGTTCTGCGATGTCTTTATCGAGTTGTGCAATCTTGGGTTCATCGCCCTCGCGCTTGATGGCCTCGCGTTCGATCTCCAACTGTGCCAGACGGCGTGTAATCTCATCGAGCTCCTCAGGCACGGAGTCGCGTTCCATCCTCAACTTCGCTGCTGCTTCATCCATCAGGTCGATGGCCTTATCAGGCAGGAATCGCTCAGAGATATAGCGCTCTGAGAGTTGGACGGCAGCGATACAGGCATCATCCTGGATTCTCACCTTGTGATGGTTCTCGTAGCGCTCCTTCAGACCTCTTAATATCGAGATGGCCGAGAGTTCGTCGGGCTCATCCACCATCACCGTCTGGAATCGGCGCTCGAGTGCCTTATCCTTCTCGAAGTACTTCTGATATTCGTTCAGGGTTGTAGCACCAATGGCGCGCAGTTCTCCTCGTGCGAGGGCAGGCTTCAGGATATTGGCGGCATCCATCGCCCCCTCACCACCACCAGCACCTACCAGCGTGTGGATCTCGTCGATGAAGAGGATGATACGTCCTTCAGCCTTTGTCACCTCATTGATGACGCTCTTCAGGCGCTCCTCAAACTCTCCCTTATACTTCGCACCAGCCACCAGTGCACCCATATCCAGTGAGTAGAGTTGTTTGTCCTTCAGATTCTCAGGCACATCACCACGTACGATTCGTCCTGCCAATCCTTCCACGATGGCGGTCTTACCTGTACCAGGCTCACCAATCAGAATCGGGTTGTTCTTCGTACGACGACTCAGGATCTGCAACAGTCTGCGGATCTCATCATCACGTCCGATGACAGGATCGAGTTTTCCTTTACGGGCGAGGTCTACGAGATTCTTGGCGTATTTCTCCAGACTCTGATAGTTCTCGTCTGCTGATTGCGATTGCACCTTCTGACCTTGTCTAAGGGCCAGAATGGCGGCCTGCATCTCCTTCTCCGTGCAGCCTGCATCCTTCATAATCCTTGAGGCTGTTGAGCTCACGCTGAGCAGAGCTAGCAGTATCGGCTCTACGCTCACAAACTCATCACCACCCTTCTGGGCTATGTCCTGCGCACGTACGAGTACATTATTACTATCGTTTGAGAGATACGGTTGTCCACCCTGTACTTTCGGCAGATGTTTGATCTCATTGTCCACGAGCATCTCTATCTGCTGGGCGTTTACACCGAGTTTCTGGAAGATGAAGTTCGTTACGTCCTTCGCCTTCTCCAATATACCTTTCAGTATATGTACAGGTTCTATCACCTGTTGACCGTTCAACTGTGCAGTGTTCACTGCCTGCTGCACGGCATCTTGTGCTTTGATTGTAAATTTGTCGAGTGTCATAATTTGTCCTCCTTGTATTTTATTGTTTCTGCAATTAAGCGGACAAACAATGTGCCGAATAAAAAAGACCGACAAATAGGCAGAAGAGTATGCCTTTTTGTCGGTCTTATTTCGGGTTATCAGGTCTTTACATCGTCACCTCTACCGTATGCTTACCGGCAGAGTAGGGGATGACGGTACCATTGATAGGCTGGCCATCGAGTGTGATGGTCTTGACACCCTTCTGAGAACCATTCGGATGGATGGTGATTTCATAATCTGCATCGCGGAATTTGCGGCTGACGGTGTAGTCAGAGGCAGTCTCTGGCAGACAGGGATCAATGCGGATGCCATCGTAGTCGGGCTTGATGCCGAGGATGAACTCCGAGACGGTGTACCACATCCAGGCGGCGGTACCCGTGAGCCAGGAGTTCTTACCCTCTCCCGGCTTGTAGGCATCCTTACCGGCCACCATCTGGCAGTTGACGTAAGGCTCCACCTTATGGAGTGTCTGATATTTCTCCTCAACGTATGAAGGCAGAATCTTAGCATAGTGGCTCCACGCATCGTTACCACGACCTGCGAGACACTCGCCGATAATCACCCAAGGATTGTTGTGGCAGAAGATACCTGCATTCTCTTTGTAGCCCTCGGGATAACTTGAAATCTCACCATACTCATAGATATACTTGGTGAAGGCGGGATTATTGAGTACCATACCATGCTCGCACTCGAGGTACTTCTTACAAGAGTCTAATGACTTGGCTACCATGCCGTCCTCTGCACCGATTTCGGCCATCGTACACCAGCCCTGACTTTCGATGAAGATCTTAGCCTCCTCGCACTCGTTAGAGCCGATCTTGCGACCATAGAAGTCATAGGCGCGCAGATACCACTCGCCATCCCATCCGTGCTTTTTCACAGCCTCGATCATCGCATCCACCGCTTTCTGCATACGCTCAGCCTCGTCGGCCTTGCCAATCTTCTTGCATAGGGCGACATAGTCCTTGCCTGTTACTACGAACAGACCTGCAATCATGAGTGATTCAGCCTTGGTGCCCTCAGAGACATTCTCAGTGGTCTGGAAACTCTCGTTCGGATCCCATGAGAAGCAGTTGAGGTTCAAGCAGTCGTTCCAGTCGGCACGGCCGATGAGCGGCAACATGTGAGGACCAAGGTTGTTGATGACGTGGTCCATCGAGATCTTGAGGTGCTCGAAGAGGGTGACCTCAGAACCGGGCTGGTTGTCGAAGGGCACCATCTCGTCGAGAATAGAGAAGTCGCCCGTCTCCTTGATATAGGCCACGGTACCGAAGATGAGCCAGCAGGGATCATCATTGAAACCACCACCAATGTCGTTGTTACCACGTTTGGTGAGAGGTTGGTACTGGTGATAGCAACCACCATCGGGGAACTGGGTGGAAGCGATATCGATGATACGCTGACGGGCACGAGGTGGAATCTGATGTACGAAGCCCACGAGGTCCTGATTCGAATCGCGGAAACCCATTCCACGACCTACACCACTCTCGAAGAACGATGCTGAACGAGAGAAGTTGAAGGTAACCATACACTGGTACTGGTTCCAGATGTTCACCATGCGGTCGAGCTTGTCGTTGCCTGTACGTACCTTATATATATTAAGCAATGCATCCCAATATTCGCAGAGCTCAGCAAAAGCCTTGTCCACCTTCTCCGTCGTGTCGAGCTCAGCTATCAGGGCGTGTGCTTTCTTCTTGTTGATCACCTGAGGCGCCTCAAACTTCTCATCCTGCTCATTTTCGATGTAACCCAGCAGGAACACAAAGTCCTTCGATTCGCCTGGCTGCAGTGTCACCTCGATATAATGAGAGGCGATGGGGCTCCAACCGTGGGCATGGCTGTTGCGGGGTTTACCCTCCATCACAGCCTGAGGATCGGCAAACTCGTTGTACAGGCCGACGAATGTCTCGCGGTCAGTGTCGTAGCCCTGAATCGGGGCGTTCACATGATAGAAAGCATAGTGGTTGCGGCGTTCGCGATACTCCGTCTTGTGATAGATGGTGCTTCCCTCAATCTCTACCTCTCCAGTCGAGAAATTACGCTGGAAATTCTCCATGTCAGTAGCTGCATTCCAGAGGCACCACTCCTCGAACGAGAAGAGCTTCAAGGTCTTCACCCCGTTAGATTCGTTTTTAAGTGTCAGCTTCTGCACCTCTGCCCATTTCTTCAGTGGCACAAAGAACAGCACAGAAGCCTCTACGTCATTCTTACGTCCTGTGATGCGGGTGTAACTCATGCCATGGCGACACTCGTAGAAGTCGAGTGGCGTCTTGCAGGGCTTCCACCCCGGGTTCCAGACAGTGTCGCCGTCCTTGATATAGAAATACCGACCTCCATTGTCCATCGGTACATTATTGTAGCGATAACGGGTGATGCGGCGGAATTTGGCATCCTTGTAGAAAGAATAGCCGCCGGCGGTGTTGGAGATGAGAGAGAAAAAGTCCTCATTGCCCAAGTAGTTAATCCATGGCCATGGTGTCTGCGGGTCTGTTATGACATACTCGCGATGCTGGTCGTCAAAGTGACCATAACGTTTCTGTTGTTCCATTATTTCGATTGTTTTTTGTCGTGATTGCTTGCAAAGGTACGAACATATTCTGATACTTCCAAATCTTTTGGAAAATAGTGTTATCAATAAGCAATATAATATTACTTTCCGATGAGGATTCGGGCATCGACAGCGATGATGTCAGATCCGTCGGCGAGCAACGGGTTGATGTCCATTTCCTTGATTTCCGTCGCAAAGCGGAGCAGGGTGGAGAGACGTACGATGATCTCGGCATATTTTTGTTCGTTGATGCCCTGTTGCCCGCGTGTTCCTTTTAATATCTTGTAGCCGCGTAAGGAGTGGATCATCGAATAGACCTCGGCATAACTTAATGGTGCCAGACCAGACGACACATCCTTCAATACCTCGACAAAGATGCCGCCCAGACCACAGAGCACCACATGCCCGAAACGCGTCTCGTATTTCGCGCCGATGAAGAGTTCCGTGCCCTTCAGCATCTTCTGCACCATTACGCCGGTGGCATCGGGAATCTGCATCATCCGGTCGAATTCAAGGGCGAGGTGTTCTGGCGTGCGGATGTTCAGGGCTACGCCGCCCACATCGCTCTTATGCACGGGACCTACCACCTTGGCTACGACGGGATAACCCACTTTCCCGGCGAAGGCCGTGAGTTCCTCTTTCGACATGCTGACCATTTCGGGCACCAATGGAATGCCGGCACAGGAGAGGATCTCTCGCACCGTATCTGGAGCCAGGTAGCCACTTGTAATGCCTTCGAATTTCAGACGGTTGGTCTCGCGGTAGATGATCTCACGGATCTTTGGCACATCGACGCCATAGAGTTCCAATTCGGGTGATGCAGGCTGTGGGGTGCGCATGATCTGACTTAGAGCGGTGGCCAATGTCACCTCGTCGCTGAAGTTCACGTGTCCCTTGGCCAGGAACTCCGCCACTTCTGCTCCGGCGGTATGCAGGCTGGGCAGCACGGGGAATATGGGTTTATGGCATTCGCGGATTTTTCGGTCCAGTACATCGTAGGCCTCGTAGAGTTGGTTGAGCCCAGGTGTGCCGTAGATGACGGCGATAGCATCGATATTATCGAATTTCTGTTCGCAGTAGTCGATGATGGTGCCCAATTGCTCGGCGGTGCCTGTGGCCAGGAAGTCGATGGGATTAGAGACTGAAGAGCCTGGGAAGAGTTTGGTCTTCAGTTCCTCGGCAATTGCCCCTTCCACCTTTGGAACACTGAGGCCGCCTTTTGAGAGCGCATCGGTAAGCATGACGCCAGGGCCTCCGGCATGGGTGACGATGGCGAAATTCCTGCCCTTGAAGGGAGGCAGGGTGAAGATACAGCCCACAGTGGTAAGTTCCTCACGGCTGTAGCAGCGCACGATGCCCGCCTTGCGGAAAAGAGCTTCGACAGCGGAATCAGACGAGGCAATCGCGCCCGTATGAGAGGAGGCGGCACGAGAACCACTCTCGCTGGCGCCTGCCTTGATGGCAGCGATGCGACAACCCTTGCGGATGAGACTTCCTGCATGGAAAAGCAGCTTGTCAGGATTGCTGATATTCTCGATATAGAGCAGTTTGACTTTCGAATCGGTCTCGGGGTTGAAGTGCTCGTCCATATACTGCAGGACATCCTCGATGCCAATCTGCTTACCGTTGCCTATCGACCACACACTGTTGAACTGCAGTCCCTTGATGACGGCACTCTCCAGGATAAAGACCGCTGTGGCACCGCTGCCGCTGACGAAATCGGCTCCCTTGGGGTCGAGGTTTGGAATGGGTAGGGTGAATACACTATGATGATTCCGGTTTAAGAGTCCGATGCAGTTAGGGCCGATGAGGGCGGCACCATACTGCTGACAAGTGTCGAGTATACGCTGTTCGAGTTCGGCGCCCGCCTTCGTCTCCTCGCCGAATCCTGCGGAGATGATGATGAAGGCCCGCGTCTGTTTCTCTTTTGCCAGCATCTCCACATAGTCGGGACAGAACCTGGCTGCCACCACGAGGATAGCCAGTTCGGTAGGGGGTATGTCGCGGGCATCGTGGAAGGCCTTGATACCTTGCACTTCATCTTCCTTGGGGTTTACAATGTGCAAGGTTCCATTGTAACCACCACTCACCAAATTGCGCACAATAGAGCCGCCTGGCTTATGCACGTTATTAGAGCCGCCGATGACGACAATGCTCTGCGGGTTCAATAGTTGTTGGTTAATCATGGCACAAAGATATATAAAAAACGCTAAAAGGCAAAGCAATCTGACAGAAAATCTTTATCTTTGCATGTAGATTTAAGTCAAAAGGGTATGAAACAGAAACTTTTTATACTAATTATATCATTGGTTATGCCATTTATAACTTGGGGGCAGACCTATTCGGCCCTATGGAAGAAAGTGAATGAGGCAGAGCAAAAAGATCTACCTCAGACGATGTCGAAGGTGCTTCAGCAGATTGTCGATAAGGCAACTTCTGAGAAAGCCTATGGTCAGCTGATGAAGGCAGAATTGAAGAATGCCCAGGTAAAGGCCAGTGTGGCGCCTGACTCGTTGAAACCTGCCGTCGAGATGTTGGAGCAGCGTTGTGCGAGCATCAACGACGAGGTACTGAAGACGGTGTATCAGACGGTGCTCTACCGCATTTGTCAAATGAACCGCATCCTGGAGAAGGAACCCCAGAAACCAGAGTTGACAGCAGCCCTCTGCGCGAAGCTGGCTCAGGTGAAGGATGAAACCTATGAGCCTTTCGTCAAGGTGGAACCCGACAGTAAGCTTTTCGATCACGACCTGCTGAGCATTGTAGGCCATGAACTCGATGCCTATCAGGAGATGCATGATTACTATGAAAAGGCGGGTAATCGTCAGGCTGCTTGTCTGACGGCGTTGGAAGTGGTGGAGTCGCAAGGCATGGGAAAAGAATTCATTCATAAGATTGATTCGCTCATCAGCCGATATGGAGACTTGCCCGAAGCTGGCGAACTGGCCATCAGCCGTGTAAACTATATGCAAAACAGGGGTGAGGATGAGTTTCCTGTTGGGGAGACCGTTGGCTATGCGCGTCAGGCCGTAGAGAAATGGGCGTCATGGAGTCGTATTAATACCCTCAAGAATACGATTAAAAGCATGATTAACCCGCAGTTCGGGGCCACCATCGACCAGCGCATCTCGCTGCCCATGCGTGAGCAGACGGTTTATCTGCATGAGGTGCGTAATCTCTCGCAGGTTGAGATGAAGGTTTATCGGGTGAACGGCAACGGCGATCTGAACCTGAATCCCGAATCAAAGGAAGACTTTAAGAAACTGAAACCCCTGCTGAAACTCATGCCGGAGGCCTGCGTTGAGATGACGTTTCCCAGCAAGCCCGACTATGAGGTCTTTGAAGACAGTATAGCATTGCAGGGCCTGCCGATTGGCGTGTATATGCTCGAATTCTCCTCGAAGCCTAGCACTGAGGTCGTTCGCAGGATGTTTCACGTCACTGATTTGTTTGTGATGTCCGAGAAACAGCCAGATCTTCGGATACGTTATGTTGTGGTCAATGCTACCACAGGTCAGCCAGTGGCCAAGGCTCATGTGCGCATCAAGGAATATACCTCCTGGAAGGAATATATCACCCACAACCTCAGGGCTGATAGCAAGGGTGAATGCTATTTTGAGAATAGTAAAGACCGCAGATTGGAGGTGTTTGCCTATACCGACGGCGACAAGGCCCTGCCGGAGATGAACCTCAGCAACCGCTATAATTACTACAAGAGAAATGACGATGGTGAGCGGACCATGATTTATACTGACCGTGCGATTTATCGTCCGGGACAGACGGTTCATGCTGCCGCAATCGTATATGAGATGATGGAGGGTTATAAGCATAATGCTGTGGAAGGCAAACGGATGAGTTTCGTGCTCCGTGACGCTAATTATAAAGAGGTGCAGCGTGTGTCGGCCGTTACCGATCAATATGGTACTTGCAGTGCCGATCTGACATTACCTTCAACGGGACTGACAGGACAGTTCTCATTGGTGGTGAACGGAGAGACTCAGCGTATCCGTGTGGAGGAATACAAGCGCCCCACCTTCGAAGTGAAATTCGATGAGGTAAAGGCGCACTATGAGGCTGGCGATACGGTGACCGTCAAGGCGACGGCCCGCAGCTATGCCGGTGTGCCCGTGCAGGGCGCTACCGTGAAATATAAGGTGGTGCGCCGCCTGGCCCTCTGGTGGTGGAACTATAACCGCTACTGGAATACGGGTACGATAGGCCTCTCCAGTAATGACGAGGAGATAAGCAGTGGTGAGACGGTGACTGGCGACGACGGTACTTTCACGGTGGATATGCCGATGGTATTGCCGGAAAGCAAGAGTCCGTTGTTCTATAACTTCATTGTGACGGCGGATGTGACGGATACGGCCGGTGAGACGCATGCCGGACAGACCTCGCTGCCCTTAGGCAACCGTAAGACGGCGCTGAGTGTCGATCTCGGCCAGCAGATCCTCGCGGAGAGCAATCCCACGATGACCTTCCATCTGCGTAATGCTGCAGGCAATGACATTGCTTCCAGCGTAAAGTATAAAATAGACGACTCGCAGAAATGGCAGGATGTGCCAACGCAGCAGAAGATAGCGTTGGCATCGATGCACCTGAAATCAGGCAAGCATACGGTGGAGGCTATCTGTGAAGGTGATACGCTGAAACGTGATTTTGTAATTTTCTCGAAGGACGACAAACGACCGGCTACAGAGACCGACGACTGGTTCTGGGTCTCTGAGTCCCAATTCCCCAACGATGGCCGTCCTGTCACTGTTCAGGTAGGCTCATCGGCCAAAGATGTGCATATCATTTACAGTATCTTCTCGGGCGATAAATTGGTTGAGTCGGGCCGTGTCGACAGAGACAATGAGCTACTCAATCGCAAACTGACTTATAAAGAGGAGTGGGGCAATGGCATCTTGCTGACTTTTGCTTGGGTGAAGGAAAATGTCTGCTATACCCATCAGACCACGATCCGGCGTCCATTGCCGAACAAGCAACTTAAGCTCGCATGGAAAACCTTCCGCGACCGCCTGACACCGGGTCAGCAGGAGGAGTGGTCACTCATGGTTTCAGGACCTGACGGTCAACCCGCTAACGCTCAGTTGATGGCTACGCTCTATGACAAGAGTCTGGATCAGCTGACCTCGCATTACTGGCTGTTCTATCCCTATATCTCTCTACCATTGCCATATGCCCAGTGGAATCACTCATCACGGGGCAGTCTCAGTTTGTCAGCTCGTCAGGAGTGGCATTCGTTGAGCGTCCGCTCGTTGACCTATAGTCATTTCGACCATACGGCCTATCCCTCTACCAGCAGCTATTACACGATGCGCGGCTTAAGAAGGACCAGAGGAGCTGGCCTGGGAGCGACCATGTTGGCTAAATCAGCGGTGGCTGATGAGATGGTTGTGGAAGAAGCGGCTGTGCTGAACGATGCCGTAAGAGGCACATTTGATGTCAATGAATCATCAACCGGATTTGATGACGGATCTGATGACGCCCAGCTTAAGAGGGTTCAGGGCAACGGACTGCCCACAGTGGAGTCTGACGAGCAGGTTTCATCTTTGGATCAGATACAGATCCGCGAGAACCTCAACGAGACGGCCTTCTTCTATCCCCAGCTGACGACAGACTCCACGGGGGTTATCACCCTGAAGTTTACGTTGCCGGAGAGTCTGACCACCTGGCGCTTTATGGGACTCGCTCATACACCGGATATGTGCTACGGTCTGCTCGAAGGTGAGACTGTGGCAAAGAAGGATGTGATGATACAGCCCAATATGCCGCGTTTCGTCCGCGAAGGCGATCAGGCCGTGCTCACTGCCCGTATCTTCAATACGAGCGATCATGCTGTCAGCGGCACGGCCCGTCTGAGACTGCTGAATCCGGAGACCGAGACTGTGGTATTCGAAAGTGCTCAAGACTTTTCGTTGAAGGAGGGTGCTACGGGCAGTGCCTCGTTTGCGCTCCCTGAACTGGGTGCCGACGTGACACCGCTCATCTGTCAGGTGATGGCTATGGGCGAAGGCTTCTCTGATGGCGAGCAGCATTATCTGCCTGTATTGCCGAGTACAGAGCGTGTCACCGTCACCGTGCCGTTTACACAGATTGAGCCAGGCAAGAAGACCATCGACCTGGCTGCCCTCCTGCCTGCTGACAGTAAGAATCAGAAACTGACCTTCGAATATACGAACAATCCTGCGTGGCTGATGATCCAGGCTTTGCCGACAGTGGGTAAGCCTTCTGCCGATGATGCCATCTCGCAGGCTGCCTCTTACTATGCTAACAGCATCGGCAAACATATCCTTGCCCAGAATCCGAAAGCAAAGACCGCCTTCCAGCTCTGGCAAAAGGAAACGGGTGACGAGACTTCGCTGATGAGTAGTCTGGAGAAAAACCAAGAGTTGAAAGATCTGATGCTCAGCGAGACGCCGTGGGTGTTGGATGCCGACCATGAAAACGAACAGAAACAGCGCTTAGCTGATTTCTTCGATGAGAATACCATGCAGCAGCGTCTGGAGTCTGCCACAACAAAACTGAAGAAACTGCAACGTAGTGACGGCTCTTGGTCGTGGTGGCCCGAGATGCCCGGTTCCTTCTACATGACGGTGGCCATCTCTGAGATGCTGGTGCGCCTGAATAGTCTGACAGATGAACAGGCGGAGACAAGTTCCATGTTGAAGGGTGCCTTCAGGTTTATGGGCAAGGAGATTGTTGAGGAGGTGAACGAGCTGAAGAAATGGGAGAAGAAAGGTCATAAACCTGGTTTCCCCAGTTTTAAGTGCCTGCAATGGCTCTATCTCTCCACCCTCGACGGCCGTACGCTGCCAGCAGATGTACAAGAGGCTAATGTCTATCTGCTCAAACTGCTGAAGAAGGAAATCAAGAATCAGTCGATATACGAAAAAGCGATGACGGCTGTGATTCTCGCGGCCTCGCATCAGGCCCAGGAGAGCGACCGCAAGACGGCTCTCGAGTATGTGCAGAGTCTGAAGGAATATACCGTCTATCGTGAAGAGATGGGACGCTATTACGATACACCGCGCGCTGGTTATTCGTGGTACGACTATAAGATCCCCACGCAGACGATGGCCATCGAGGCCCTGCAGCGCATTACACCCAATGACGAGAAGACCATCCGCGAGATGCAGCGCTGGCTCCTTCAGTCGAAGCGTACACAGGCTTGGGATACGCCCATCAACAGCGTGAATGCCGTCTATGCCTTCCTGAACGGACAGACGTTGGTACTCACTTCGCAGGCTCCTGTCTTCACCGTCGACGACCAGTTGCTAGAGACACCGAAGGCCACGGCTGCCATAGGTTATGTAAAGACCCCCATTGCTGCAGTGAGCAAGTCGATGACCATCGAGAAGACCTCGGAAGGTACTTCGTGGGGCGCTGTCTATGCCCAGTTCTACCAGCCATCTAAGAGCATCAAGGACAGTGGCAGTGGTCTGACCGTGAAACGTGAGATACTATCTAATGGCGCCCCCGCCTCTCACCTTTCTGTCGGAGACCGCATCAAGGTGCGTATTACCATCGAGGCCGACCGTGATTACGATTTCGTACAACTCATCGACCGCCGTGCGGCCTGTATGGAGCCCGTGAAGCAGTTGAGCGGCTACCACAGCGGCTCGTATTGTACGCCACGTGACAATACCACGAATTATTATTTTGATTGCTTCTCGAAAGGCAAGCACATCATCGAGAGCGATTATTACATTGACCGTCCAGGAACCTACGAAACGGGCAGTTGCACTGTGATGTGCGCCTATGCCCCAGAGTTCCGTGCAACGACAAAGTCACAAACCATTATCGTGAAGTAGAATGATGAAACGACAACTGATGATTCCCCTAATGGCGCTGGCCATGTTGCCAGTGTCTGCTCAGAAACTGACTGTCACCAACGCCACCGTGAATGCGGGTCGGACAGGCTATCTGCAACCTATCACCGCCACCTTTGAACTCCGCAACAAGAGTAAGCGCAAGCTTATTATCGAGAGCGTCAAGCCTGACTGCGGTTGTACGGCTGTGGAATATCCCAAAGAAGTGGATGCCAACAAGAAGTTTACCATCAAGATGACTTACGATGCCCGTATGCTCGGTCATTTCCAGAAAATGGCGGCTGTGAAGAGCAACGGCTCCGAGAAGCCCGTCTATCTCACCATGAAAGGTATCGTGCTGACAGAGATGGTCGACTACACCGGCCGCTATCCGTTGGCCATGGGCGACCTGCTACTCGATAAGAACGACCTTGAATACGATGATGTAAACAAAGGCGATCATCCTGTGCAGGAAATACATATCTTCAATAATAGTGAAGAGACGATGACACCTAATGTGATGCACCTGCCGCCCTATCTCACGGCCCTTGTCACGCCTGAGAAGTTGGAACCTGCTAAGGCGGGCACCATTGCCATCACCCTCAATTCTGAGAAGCTCCGCGATTTCGGCCTGAACCAGACCTCGGTCTATATCGCCAAGAAACTGGGTGAGAAAGTGAGTCAGGACAATGAAGTGCCTGTCTCTGCTGTGCTCCTGCCTGACCTCAAGGACTATGATGCTGTGAGCAAGGCCTTGGCACCGCAGTTACAGATCTCCGCTACCGACGTCGATTTCACCGACTTCGGTGGCAAGTCGAAGAAGACTGCGGAGATCCTTTTGGTCAATACAGGAAAGACGACACTGGAAATCCGCTCTATGCAGATGTTCACTCGTGGCATAAAACTAACGTTGAGCAGCACAAAACTGGAGCCCTCACAGTCGGCGACGATGAAGATTACTGGTATTGCCGACGATTTGCAGAAGGTGCGTACCAAGCCCCGTATCCTGATGATTACCAATGACCCCGACCATACGAAGGTCATTATCAACATAAATGTGAAATGATTATGGAACATCCCGAGAACAGTTCCGAATTTGCAGGTCTGCAGGTCAACAGTGGTGTTGAGCAGCCCTCCATCGTCAATCCTTATCTGCAACGCAACCGTTTCCGTCGGCGTGAACTTACGGCGGCCGAGATGGTGGAAGGTATCCTCAAAGGCGATGTCACCATCCTCTCACAGGCTGTGACGTTGATTGAGAGTGTGAATCCCGACCATCAGGCGAAGGCGCAGGAGGTGATTAATAAGTGCCTGCCATACAGTGGCAACAGTGTCCGTGTGGGCATCAGTGGCGTGCCTGGTGCAGGCAAGTCTACGAGTATCGATGAGTTTGGTATCCACGTATTGAAAGAAAAGGGTGGTAAGTTGGCCGTTCTGGCCATCGACCCGTCCAGTGAGCGCACTAAGGGCAGTATCCTCGGCGACAAGACGCGCATGGAAAAGCTGGCGCTTCATCCCGATTCCTTCATCCGTCCTAGTCCGTCGGCAGGCTCCTTGGGTGGTGTGGCCAGAAAGACGCGTGAGACCATCATCCTCTGTGAGGCGGCAGGCTTCGATAAGATCTTTGTCGAGACAGTGGGTGTGGGACAGAGCGAGACGGCCTGTCACTCGATGGTAGACTTCTTCCTGCTCATCCAAGTGGCAGGCACCGGTGATGAGTTGCAGGGTATCAAGCGTGGCATCATGGAGATTTCCGACGGCATCGTCATCAACAAATGCGATGGCGACAATGTCGACCGTTGTCACATGGCAGCCACCAATTTCCGTAATGCCCTCCATTTCTTTCCCAAACCCGATAGCGGTTGGCTGCCGCAGGTGCTTTGTTATAGCGGCTTCTACGGCACAGGTGTCAAAGAGATCTGGGATATGATCTATGCGTATATCGATTTCGTGAAGGGCAACGGTTACTTCGATTACCGTCGCAACGAACAGTCGAAATACTGGATGTATGAGAGCATCAATGAGCATCTGCGTCTGAACTTCTACAACAATCCGACCATCAAGGCGCAGCTGGCTTCCGCTGAGCAGACCGTCCTCGCCGGCGAGAAGACCTCCTTCGTGGCTGCACAGGATCTCCTTGATATGTACTTTGAGGAATTAAAGGGATAGTTTATGGTGATTGAAATCGACAGCGGCAGTGGTTTCTGCTTCGGTGTGACCACCGCCATCCGGAAGGCTGAAGAGGAACTGGCACAGGGCAAAAAACTCTATTGTCTGGGCGACATCGTACACAACGGTATGGAATGTGACCGTCTCCGTGAAATGGGACTTATCACCATTAAGCATGATGAGATGCGTGAGTTGCACGATGTGAAGGTGTTGCTGCGTGCACACGGTGAACCCCCCGAGACCTATGAGCTGGCAAAGAAAAATAATATTGAGATTATTGATGCCACTTGTCCTGTGGTGCTTCAATTGCAGAAACGCATCAAACGTCAGTACGACAATAATCAGAGTCAGTCGGCACAGATTGTGATTTTCGGTAAGCGTGGTCATGCCGAGGTGCTTGGCCTCGTGGGCCAGACACATTCCTCGGCCATCGTTATCGAGAGTTTCGATGAGGTGAAACGCCTCGACTTCACCCGCGACATCTACCTCTATTCGCAGACCACGAAGTCGCTCGATGAGTATCACCGCATCATTGACTACATCCAGATGCATATCTCGCCTGAAGCCAATTTCGAGCGTTTCGACACCATCTGTCGTTCGGTAGCCAACCGCATGCCGAACATCTCGCAGTTTGCCTCACGCCACGACCTTATCCTGTTCGTCTGTGGCAAGAAAAGCAGTAATGGCAAGGTGCTCTTTAACGAGTGTTTGCAAGTCAATCCCAACAGCTATCTCATCGAAGATCCTCAGGAGATTCAGCCCGAGTGGCTTGAAGGCATTGATACGGTGGGCATCTGTGGAGCCACCTCCACCCCGAAGTGGCTGATGGAACAGGCCCGTGATGCTATAGAAAAAATGCAACGCCCTTAGTGCGTTGCATTTTTAAATTGTTCGAGCAGCCATTGTTTCTGCTCCTCAATGGTCATGTTCGAGTTGTCCAGCAAGATGGCATCCTCTGCCTGGCGCAACGGCGATTCCTCACGGTGTGAGTCGATGTAGTCGCGTTCCTGCACATTTTTCAGGATATCATCGAAATCCGCCGGCATGCCTTTGGCAATTAGTTCGTCGTAGCGGCGCTGGGCACGCACCTCGGCCGAGGCGGTGACAAATACCTTCAGTTCCGCATCAGGGAAGACCACCGTTCCGATATCGCGGCCATCCATCACAACCCCCTTGTCCTTGCCCATCTGTTGCTGTTGGGCCACGAGGGCACGGCGTACGAAACCTACGGCTGCAATGGGACTGACATGACTGCTCACCTCTAGCGAGCGAATCTCCTTCTCTACACACTCACCGTTCAGGTAAGTGTCAGGACGTCCAGTCTCGGCATTCAACTGGAAAGAGATGTGGATATTGGGCATCTCCTCCTCCAGTTCCTTGGTATTCACACTGCCGTCAGCCTCGAAAAGTCCCTTGCGTAGGGCATAGAGTGTGACGCTGCGGTACATGGCACCCGTGTCAACATAGATGTAGCCAACCTCACGGGCAAGGTCCTTGGCCATGGTGCTCTTTCCGCACGAGCTGTGGCCGTCGATGGCAATGGTTATTTTCTTCATAATGTATAGGATACGTTTATTAACAGACTATTGGCGCTGACATGGTATTTGGCATAACCGATGTGCAGTTTGAAACGCTCGAGCGACAGTCCACCACCCAGCGACAGACCAGCACTGTGGCTACTCTCTCCTTCGCTGTCGCTGATTTTCATCTCCGAGGCGCGTCGGAAGTTATAGCCGGCCGCCAGATAGATGGTAGGTGAGAGAATCAGATCGGCGCCCACGGACAGATGTTTCCCGATACCGTAGCTCCAGTCGTTCAGGCGGCTCATAGTGGCAGAGAAGCGTAAAGGCGAGTTGAGCAGCCGTTTGCTGAAGCCCACCTGCAGGTCGAGGGGGATGCGCTCAAACTCATCGTCGTAGGCCTTGATCTGACCGCCCAGGTTCTTGGCCACAGCGGAGATGCTCAGTTCACTTTCCTCCAGATAATAGTTCACCCCCAGGTCGATGCCCACGGCCATTGAGTGATATGAGGCAATATGTGAGGTGATGAAACGAGCCGTGATACCTCCTGAGAAGCGGTTGCTCAGGGCGTAGGCGTACGAACCGGCCACAGCGATGTCGCGTGCTGAAAACTCGCCTAGTTGCGTGTTGTCCCAGCTCACCTCTTTCATCGTACCATAGTCCATATATTGCGCACTCACGCCCCATGTACCTCTTTCGCCTGCAGCCTTTACAAAGGCGGCGCTGGCGGTCTTGGCTCCTTCCATATAGGTCATGTAGTTGAGGTTGATGGTGCGGTCGCTCACATCGTTGATGAGGGCGGGGTTATGAAAGATAAGGGTGGCATCGTCCTCGATAATCGAGATGTTGTCGCCGCCGAGGGCTGCCACATGGGCACTCACCGGCAGACGTAGGAAGTTATAAGCCGTCTGACTCTCCTGAGCGACTGTCAGGAGCGTGCTAATCAATGAAATGATGATAAAAACGGCTCTTTTCATCTAAATATTCCTAATTTCGGTGCAAAGTTACTGCTTTTTTTCTTAATTTTGCACGCAGTTTAAGATATTAACGGAAGAAATGGCGGTTTTATTATGAACAGGACGACCAATTTCCTGCTGGGCTTAGTCTTTGTACTGGCCTGTTTGTTTGTCGCGCTCGAATGGAACAGTGGCGACAGCGGCTGGCATTTCTTCGACATGGAAGACGACCTGGAGGCCGAGATCGAACTCTCGCCGTTGCACCGCGACGAAAACGAGGTGCCGATGATGAAACCCACTGAGGAAACGCCCCCCGAGGTGAAGTCACAGGAGGTGAACCCCGTTGAGGAGGATGTCGAGATTCCGCCTGAGGAGGTAGAACCGACCCCTGCCGAGTTGCAGGAGCCTCCGAAACCTGAAGAGGAGAAATTACCCGAGGCCGTCGATATGTATGATGAGCCGGTTGATTTCAGGGTGGTTGAGGATCTGCCACAGTTCCCCGGTGGTGCTGTCGAGTTCATGAAGTGGCTCACCAAATACCTGCATTATCCGCCCTCTGCCCAGCAACGAAAGGTGCAAGGCAAGGTGGTGGCCCAGTTCATTGTCGAGAGAGACGGTTCTATCAGCGATTTGCAGGTCATCAAGAAACTCGATCCCTCGTGCGACCGTGAGGCACTGCGGGTACTACGTATGATGCCCAAGTGGAAAGCCGGGCTTATGGATGCCAAACCCTGCCGTACTCAAGTCTGCATCCCCATCGTTTTCAAATTGTAAATAGTAAACAGTCAAATTGTAGATATCATAATGTATAGCTCAGAAGAATTGCTCAACAAGGTGAACGAGGCCCTCGAGAACCTCGTCTACGACCGTCAGCCGCACACGCTCTATGATCCCATCCGCTATGTTCTGTCGTTGGGAGGAAAACGTATCAGGCCAGTCCTCATGCTCTTGGCTTACAACCTCTATCGTGAGGATCCCCTTCGCATCATGTCGCAGGCCATTGGTGTGGAGACCTACCACAACTTCACGTTGCTTCATGATGACCTGATGGATAAAGCCGATATGCGTCGCGGCAATGAGACGGTTCATAAGAAGTGGAACGCCAATCAGGCCATCCTCTCGGGCGACACCATGCTCTTGCAGGCTTTCGACCGGGTAGGCGACTGTGATGCCGACAAGATGAAGGATGTGATGGCTGTCTTTATCCTGACCACTTACGAGGTGGGTGAGGGACAGCAGTTCGATGTGGAGTTTGAGACCCGCGACGATGTCACCGAGGCAGAGTATATTGAGATGATCCGTTTAAAGACGAGTGTCCTGCTTGCTTGTGCCCTGAAAATTGGTGGTATCATGGCAGGTGCCTCGGCCGACGACCTGGACAACCTCTACAAGACGGGTGAGCAGATCGGACTGGCCTTTCAGTTGCAGGATGACCTTCTTGATGTCTATGGCGACCCTCAGGTGTTCGGTAAGAACATCGGTGGCGACATCGTCTCGAACAAGAAGACTTATATGCTTATCAATGCCCTCAACCGTGCCAATCCCGCCCAGCATGCGAAACTCGTCGATTTGCTTCAGACTTGGCCATTCGACCGTTCTGAGAAAATTGAGGCGGTCACGGAACTCTATAATGCAATTGGTATTCGAGAGCTCTGCGAGGAGCGCATTAACTATTATTTCGAGCAGGGATGCCAGTATCTCGACCGTGTGAATGTGCCTGAGGCTCGGAAGACCATCCTCCGCCAGTATATAGCTCAAATGGTAAACCGTCAGTCTTGATGCTTTCATTCATCGATACCCATTGTCACCTCGATGGTGAGGAGTTTGCCGCCGACCGCGAAGAAGTGGTGGCCCGTGCCCGTGCTGCAGGTGTCTCCAGAATCCTCGTTCCGGCCATCGACCTCAAATCCTGTCACTCTGTCCTTGATGTCTGCCGTCAATACCCTGATTATTGCTATCCCATGCTCGGCCTTCATCCTGAAGAGGTCCGGGCAGACTGGCGCCAGCAACTAGACTCACTGGGGACGGTTCTGAGTGAGTCGTTGCAGACAAAAACTCATTCAGAACCGTCCCCAGTGAGTCCAATCGCCATCGGTGAAGTAGGACTTGATTATTACTGGAGCCGTGAGTTCGAGCAGGAACAGTTAGAGGCCTTCGAAGAACAGGTACGCTGGTCGGTGGAGACCCGCCTCCCCCTGATGATCCATTGTCGCAAGGCACAGAACGAGATGGTGGCCATCCTCAGGAAATACGCCGATGACCTGCCTGGTGGTGTGTTTCATTGTTTTACCGGCAATGAGATCGAAGCCCGCGAACTGCTCCAGTTCAATCGGTTCGTACTCGGTATCGGCGGTGTGCTCACCTTCAAGAAATCCAATCTGCCGCAAACTTTGGCCGTTATTCCTTTAAACCGCATCGTCCTCGAGACCGATGCCCCTTATATGGCCCCTGTGCCCCATCGAGGCCAGCGCAATGAGCCTGCCTTTGTTAGCGAAGTGTTGCGGAAACTCGCTGAGGTTTATGGTGTCAGCGAGGAGGAAGTAGCCCGCCAGACAACGGCCAACGCCTTTGAGGTGTTTAAAAAAATATAAAATAATCGTCATTCTGATGTATTTCGGCTGAAAAGCGGTAATTTTGCATCCGCTAATCTTTGGAGAGGTGCTCGAGTGGTTGAAGAGGCACGCCTGGAAAGCGTGTAACCGGCAAAACCGGTTCGCAGGTTCGAATCCTGTTCTCTCCGCAAAGAACAGACTTCAGAACGCCCAAAGGCGAAATCTGTTCTTCTTACGAATAGACAATGAAAAGGTTTTATATTTTGTTCCTGCTGCTGATGTCACTGGCTGTGTCACAGCCGGTGAACGCACAAGAATTGTCAAAACCCGATTCTTCCTCAGTCGTCCTTTCTGATTCCATTGCTAACGACTCCATTGTCACCACTATGGTCGACGATGAGGCCTTTGCCGATGCCACAGGCGAGGAGGAAGGGGCAGGCGGGTTTCATAAGCAACTGAAAACCAAGTTCATCGATGGAAATGTCGGCTTTATGTCGTTGGTGGCGCTTGCCCTCGTATTGGGACTCGCCTTCTGCATCGAGCGCATTCTCTATCTGATGATGTCGGAGGTCAAGTCCCGTAAACTGCTCGACGATGTGGAGGCACGTCTCAAGGCCGACGATCTCGAAGGTGCCAAGCAACTCTGTCGCAGCACCCGAGGACCCGTATCGAGCGTGTGTTACCATGCCCTGTTGCATATCCATCAGCCCATGGACGCTATTGAGCGCAGTGTCACTAACTACGGTGGTCTGCAGGCGGCCAACCTCGAAAAGGGCTGTTCCTGGATCAAGCTTTTCATCGCCATGGCACCCTCATTGGGATTCCTTGGTACTGTAATCGGTATGGTCATGGCCTTTGATAGCATCCAGACGCAGGGTGACATCAGCCCCACCATTGTGGCGCAGGGCATGAAGGTGGCACTCATTACTACCATCTTCGGTATCATTGTGGCGCTGGTGCTGCAGCTCTTCTATAGTTATATTCTCTCGAAGATCGAACATCTTACGGCTCAGATGGAAGAGTCGGCTATTCGCCTGCTCGACCTCATGGCCGTATGGAAAGAAAAGCACTAGCCCATGTCGTTCGTATCACCCTTCATTGCCGATATCATGCTCTGGCTGATGTATATCGCCATTGTTGTAGCCGTCATTGTCACCATTGTGTCAATGGCCCGTACGGTGCGGCTGCGCACGAAAGATGAAGAGGTGGTCAACGGCGTACCCCGTACCCGCATGGCATGGATTGTCATCGTAGCTTTCCTGTTCTGTCTTGTCCTCACCTTCCTGTTGGGCTCCTCCGAGCCTGTCAAGACCAATGGTGAACTCTTTACCGACACTTTCTGGTTGAAGGCTGCCGATATGTTTATCTATACTTCCCTCATATTGATTATCGGATGTTTCGTAGGCGTCGTTTTGAGCAAATTCCGGAGCTGAACACCAGTTCTACGGCCGACATCTCGTTTATGTTGCTGATTTTCTTCCTCGTGACGTCGTCGATGGACACGGACAAGGGCCTTTTGCGCCAGTTGCCGCCATTGCCGCAGGAGCAGACACCGCCCACCGATGTGCGCAAGGATCATGTCCTGCAGGTTACCCTTGATGCCCATGACCAGCTGGCTGTCGACGGCACGCTCGTCACCCCGCAGCAGTTGTGCGACCAGATTGCCGAGTTTGTCGCAGCCGATCGCACCGACCATGTCATCAGTATTCGCACCGACCGCGCCACCACCTATGAGGCTTATTTCCGCATGCAGAACGCCATCGTGGCAGCCTACGTCCACTTGCGCGACCGGTATGCCCGTGAACGTTATGGAAAGGGGTATGGCGAGTTGGTAGAAGAGCAGCGCGATGAGGTCAATCAGTATTATCCTCAGCGCATCAGTGAGTCGAAACCATCGGAAGGAGGTGCATCATGAGACGTATGCAGTCCATCTTCCGTCGCAGCTCCCACGACATGCCAGGCCTGAATCTCGCCTCCATGCCCGACCTCATCTTCACCGTGCTGTTCTTTTTCATGATTGTCACCCACATGCGTCATGACGATGTGAAGGTGCGCTATCAGGTGCCCGCCGGTACCGAGGTACAGAAACTCCAGCAGAAGTCGGCCGTCATCAATATCTATATCGGCGAAGGGAAGATTCAGGTGAACAACCAGCTCACCGATGTCGAGCACCTGCCCCAACTCATCGAGGCCGAGCGCAAAAAACTCTCTGAAGATAATGCCGAGCGCCTCACAGTTAGTCTCAAGGCTGATAAACATACCCCCATGGGCATCATCGCCGATGTCAAGGAAGCCCTCCAGCGCTCCTTTGCCCTCCGCATCAACTACAGCGGCACGACAGCAGGAAAATAAGAAACTATTTTCTAATTTTGCACACGATAATTGACAGATCATGAAACAATAACAACTATAAACAATGAAAAGAATCACATCACTTTTAACGTGTTTCTTCTGCTGCATCTGTATGCTGGCAGGAGAGATCAGTAAACAGGAAGCTGTTCAGATTGCCCAACAGTTTGTGCCCCTGTCTTCATCGCATCAGAAAGGGAAAAGGGCCGCAGCCGAGTCTTCCACAATTGTCTACACACAGATGATGCCAGGCAGCGATCGTGCTGCATTCTACATCGTCAATGTGGGCGACAATGCGTTTGTCCTTGTCAGTGCCGACGATGCGGCGCAGCAGGTGTTAGGTTACAGCCTCAACAGGAATTTCCCGGTCAAGTCCGATGGCAGTATCGAACTGCCCGCCCATATCAAGGGTTTCCTCGAGGACCTGGCTGCTCAGGTAAAGGTGGCCGTCAAAGATGGCGGACGCACCAAGGCAGTTATGCGCCAGGCACCGCGCCGCGCTGCTAATCTGCCCGAAAGCGTCGACCCGTTGGTTACCACCACCTGGGATCAGGGACAATACTACAACGTCCTCTGTCCCGTAGATGCTAAAGGACCTGGTGGCCATGTGTGGGCTGGTTGTGTTGCCACGGCAATGGCCCAGATCATCAAGTTCTGGGAACCCACCCAAAAAAGGGGCAGCCACTATTATATGACTGACAAATATGGAAAATTCGAAGTCAACTTCGCCGAGTCCAACTTCGACTATGCCAATATGCCCAACGCCTTGACCGCCGGAAGTTCTGAGGCACAGGTCAATGCCGTTGCCATGCTGATGTACCAGTGTGGTGTGGCCTGTAACATGGAGTATGGTCCGGAAGAAAGTGGCTCTTATGATACAGAGGCGCGCGCTGCGCTCATCAACTATTTCGGCTTCAATCCCGACATGGGCTTTGCCGAGAAGCGCAATTTCACTACAGAGGATTGGAATACGATGCTGCGCGAGAACCTGGCAGCCCACCATCCGGTGATATACAGTGGCAGAAAAGGTAAAGTTGGTCACATGTTCATCTGCGACGGCTACAAGGCCGACAACTTCTTCCACTTCAATTTCGGTTGGGGAGGAAGCTTTGACGGCTGGTTCCTCACATCAGCCATCGATCCTAGTGGTGATAGCGGCTATAACAGTGAGCAGGCTGCCATAGTCGACATTATTCCATACGACAACGGTCATGTGATTCTTGGTCAGGTAACAGGTACGAGCACCTTTACGGTCAATGAGCCTTTGGAATTCTACAACTCTGTGGGCCATAACCCGTTTGAAGACACTAACTACGATAAAGAATGTAATAGCTACTTCGTCTTCAAATCTGCCGATGCCACGAAACAATTGGTGGTGGACATCAATGAGCTTGAAGACCAGAGAGTTACTATCTACGATGGCGAAAAAGCCAATGCTTATCTTCGCAGCCTGTCAGGAGGTCACGAAAACGACATGTCTCCAGTTGTGTCGTCAAGCCATGCATTGACGCTCAACTATAACGGTAATCTGTATAATGCGGGCTTCAAGCTGACCATCAGCCAGGACAGCGAGTGCCGTATGGTTTCGAATATTACCTCGGCCGTTGAGAACACTACTGCCCACCTGACATGGACGGAAAACGGCGGTGCCACACAGTGGCAGGTGGAATATGGCGAGAAGGGCTTTGCACAGGGCAGCGGAACGTTGTATAACGCCACCTCCAACACGGTGACCTTTGAGAACCTTCAGAAGTTCACGGAATACGATTTCTATATCCGTTCCGTGAAGGACGGGCAGTATAGCCACTGGAACAAGACCACAATCATGGTGGAAGCTCCCTATTGGCATGAAGTCGTCACTACTGAACCCGAAGGCTATCACTATGACGCCAGAACCAACACGGCAAAGATTTCCACGGCTGAAGGTCTGACATGGTGGGCCAAGACCAATTCAATGGCTAAAGCAGTGCTGACGGCCGATATCGACCTGGGTGCTTATAAGTGGAAACCGGCACAGGTCACCAGCTTCGACGGTCAAGGCCATGTCATCTCCAACGGTCATATCATTGAACCGCAAGCCGTGGGCGCCGGTTTTATTTCGGAATTTGCAACGTGGGATGCTAGCAACAGAATTGAGAACTTGGGATTAGACCACTTCTATGTCAAGGGCAGGGGCGGCTCAACAGGCGCACTGATTGGACAATTAAGGCAGGCCACGGTCCAGAACTGTTTCGTCACGAACTCTTCAGTAGACGGTGATGACAACACAGGCGGTTTGATAGGACAAGCTATGGGCGGATCGGTGGTCAACTGCTATGTCAATGTCCATTCCGTAGGTGCTCGATGGGCCAGCCTGATGGTAGGATCTTCTAGCAACACCATCATGAGGAACTGCTATGCAGCAGGCTCTTTCCGTCAGCGTGCCTTCTGTTATAACGGTGGTGTCATGGCCTATGGCGACGGTGGCGTTGTTGCCAACAGCTATAGTGTGAGGATGCCTATGGGTGTCATCGGTCATCCGGGAACCTGTGACATCAGCGACACCACGACGGTTGTCAGGACAGACGAAGGCATCCTGCTGATGCATCCTGTCACTTTCGACGAGCAGCCTGTCACCGACTTGGTGTCGGCACTGAACGCGTGGGTAGCCCAGACCAACGATGCCGCCTACAACACATGGACAGCCGACCAGAACGGGGTTAATGACGGCTATCCCGTCTTTGGTGCCAAATATGTCGTCGAGTGCCCGAATGTCACCGATCTCGTTGTCGAGAACGTCCCGAACGGCAACAAGGTCGATGTCAATGTGACGTGGACGGATAACGGTGATGCCAGCAAATGGAAGCTGCGTTATCGCCAGTATGACACCCCCGAAGCCAAGTACACCTATGTGGAGACAAACAGCAAGTCTGCAACGATTCAGGACCTTCCTTTAGGAAAGGCGTACGAATTCAATGTACGTGCCATCGACAACAACGGTCATCAGAGCGGCTGGAGCGAGACGCAGTATAAGATTGTAGACCTGGCCTATTGGACAGATGTCGTCACCTCGCAACCTGCCGGCTATACCGAGGATGCCGCTGGCAATGCCGCCATCTCCAGCGCAGAAGGCCTTGCCTGGTTTGCTGCAAAGGTGAGAGGCCTTCATGGCCAGGCAGCCTGCTCCTATGAAGGAAAGACTGTCAAGCTGACCGCCGACATCGACCTGAAAGGCTGGCGTTGGAGCCCCATCGGCTTCTACAACAATAATGAATCCACCATGAGATGTTTCATGGGCACATTCGATGGTCAGGAGCATTCCATCTCGAATATCTATGTCAACGACGAAGGGTCATACCAAGGATTGTTCAGTTATTCGAAGGGTGGACTTTTCAGGAACGTCAACATGGTTGGCGGTTCTGTTGCAACCATTTTCCAGCGCAAGAGTGGCAACCAGGCTGGTGAAACGATGGCTGCCATTGGTGGACTGATCGGCGAGGCCGATAGATGTTACGAGATATCCAACTGCCATTCGTCTGTAAGTGTTTCGGGCAGTCAATGGGTAGGATCTCTATGTGGTTATGTCTGGGCTGAATTTGATGGTATTTGCCGTATTACCAACTGTTCTGCCACAGGTCAGGCGGCTGGAAGAGAAAGTGTCGGCGACCTGATAGGTGCCACCTATGGAGCCGAAATCATCATCCAGAATTGTTACGCTACTGGCGATGTCACCTTGACGTCGGGCAAGAAGGATGCTTGGAATCGAGGCGGTCTGATAGGACATGTTTTCTTCTCGACTGTCGACAACTGCTATGCCACAGGCAAGGTTGAAGATGAAGAGCTGTCTAAGTTTATTGGACGTGTGATAGGATGCCCGCAGGAAGCTCATCTCCATTATCTCTATGCTAGTGACGACATCAATGCAAAGCTATCGATAATGGGCTCGGAGTGTGCAGATGCTTCCGATATCGTGGCCTTCCATCACGAGGCCAGCCAGAACACCCTGAGGACACCTGTGACCATCGACGGCCAGGATTATTCCGACCTGAACGACGTGCTGAACGCATGGGTAACATCACGTAATGACCAGAATACAAGGACATGGACCTTGAACGGCGATACAGGCTATCCCACATTTGCCGCCTACTTTGCACCTTCTTGTGCCAATCCTACCGACTTGGCCATCACCAACGCCACGACGGTGGGCGATCCTACCATCCGCACGGAATTATCATGGAAGCAGGCTGGCGAGCCGAAGAGCTGGGAGGTGTTGTACGTGCCTAGCGGCCACGATATCAGTGAGGGTGTCATCGTCCCCGTAACCACTAATCCCTGTGTGCTCACCGACCTTCCTGTAGGAAACCTTCTGGACTTCTATGTCCGTGCCGTGAACAGCGAAACCGAAAAGAGTTCCTGGAGCGAAGCTGTGGCCTATACTCCTGACCTGTTGCACTGGACGGAGGTGGTCACCTCGCAGCCGGATGGCTATCGCATTGATGCGAACGGCAATGTATGCATCTCGTCGGCCGAGGGCCTGGCCTGGGCATCAAGTGTGGCCAACAGCCTGAACGGTGCACAAAGCACTGAAATCGAAGGCCGGAATGTCATCATCACCGCCGATATTGATATGAGCGCCTACCGCTGGACACCATTATCTTTCATGAATTGTAAGCTCGACGGCAATCATCACACCATTTCAGGTCTCTACGTGAATGAGCTCACCAATAATATGGGCTTTATCGCCTTCTTGTATAGGTCTTCGGTCAGCAACCTGAATCTGAGCCAATGCAGGATCTTTGGCATAGAAACTGTTGGCGGATTGGTAGCTACGGCAACAGATGCATCCATCAGCAATTGCACCGTTTCCGGTGATATTAAAGGCATGAAGACAGTAGGAGGAATTGTAGCTTACCAATATCTCCGCGATGTATCCAACTGCAGCTTTATCGGTAGTCTATCCGTACGGAGTGACATCACAAATATGAAAGCTTCGGGAGAATACTTTGGTGGCATTTGCGCATCGACAGCCAGCAGCTCCATCATCAACTGCTATGTGGTCTGCGAGGTGCCGTCAGAACCCGGATTCACCGGAATCATCGGCGGAGGAGGACATGATGGCCTGCTCATATCGAATTGCTATTATAAGAATTATGACTCAGGTCTTCCCATCGGTAGACAAACCACTCCAACGAAGAACGTTTCCGGCTTCGAAGGCTCAGGCACTGCCTGGACACTGACAAATCCTCTCTATATCAACGACGCGTTCCGTTACGATCTGGTTGAGGTCCTCAACATCTGGGTGGATGCCAACAATGCCGATAACACTTATAGCCACTGGAAGGCAGACACCGAGAACCGCAATGGCGGATACCCGGTGTTGCTGGCTGACAACGAGACCCTGGGTATCAAAAAACTGCAGACATCAGGCCAACCATTTGATGTCTACACGGTGGCTGGCCAGAAGGTCGCTTCTCAGATTACGACTCTGAAACACCTGCCTCGCGGTCTTTACATCATCAATGGCCGTAAGGTTGTCATTCAGTAAAACTGAGTGATTCTGAAACAAGAAACCCCTCGTCGATCGGCGAGGGGTTTCTTGTTTAGAGAGTAATTAGCTGCGGCTATCTTATATCCGTAGTCGAAAGATAGTCTGTTACAGGCTCTGCTAGAGGCGTTGGCTTCTACACATTCACGGGCACCATCCCTGCCCACAAGGCTTATCTAGTGGTCGCTTCTAGTGCCCGCAGTTTCATGGGCTTCGGTGGAGATGACAATACCACGGGCATCGCGCTGCCGGAGGCTGAGGTCATCGATGGCGAGATCTACGACCTTTCGGGTCGCCGCGTCGCCAGTCAGCCGCAGAAGGGAATCTATGTGAAGAACGGAAAGAAAGTAGTTATCAAATAATCGGAGGAGGACACAAGTTATGACAAACAATATCGACAAGAAGAAATACGAAAAGCCTTCGATGAAGGTATATCCTCTGAACTCACAGCCCCAGCTGCTCGCCGGCTCAGATAAGCCACTCGGCGGCCCCTGGCCCGGCAGCGATCCCTGGAAATCCACACCGAAGTTTTTGCGTATTATAATGCTTGAAGGCCCGCTTAACCAGCGAGCCTTCAAATATTTATACTTACGTCTTCTGTTACTTTACCTCTGTTACTTTACCCTAACAGTGAGTTTACCACCACGGGGAATACCACCACCATTTACATTCTCTAACTCTTCCATTGTCAGAGCGCGTGCGCTCATTTCATTCATCTTTGCCATAATCTTATTATTTTTAATTGTTATACTTACTGTTTTTGATGATGCAAAGTTACGTCGTTTTTCTTCCGATTCCAAGAAATTTCACGGATTCTTCTCAAAGTTGTATGGACAATCACCTGACCTTTGGACAAATCGCAGAAATCCATTCAAAATTTGTCCAAAAGAGCAGATAAATGACGCACGAGATGGAATATACCAGAGGGGCGGTATAACAGAGGGACGGCATTCTCCTGTTATATTGATATCGTAAACGAAGAACTGCCGTATGCGGAACCGCATGTACGGTGGTGTGAGAGGTCGGAAAATGAAAGTAGGAGGAAAACTACTTCATTTTCCTCCTACTCGATTAAGAGTGGATGTGTAGCCTGAATTGCAACGGGATCTTACCCATTAATTTGTAAATTCTGGCTTTACAATTTATCAGCACTTGCTTGGCAAATTAGAAAGTCTTCGCTGGCTTTTCAAAAACTCTTCGCTGACTTTTCAAAAATTCTTCGCTGACTTTTCAAAAATTCTTCGCTGACTTTTTAGAAATTCTTCGCTGACTTTTTAGAAATTCTTCGCCAGGATTTTTTTGTCAGTTAAGTGAATTTGTTTTTGTTGTTAAGCGGCAGCCGTAGAGGGGACAGGTACCTGAGCCATAGCAGCCGTTATACCCCAGTACCTGTCCCAGCATCTATGACGATGACTACCCTGTTATAGAAGCGCTAAGCACTTTGCTTCGCTACATTGGACACTTTTTGAAGCGATTTACGCGATTTGGCCAAGAGTCAGGCGATTGTCCATACAACTTTGAGAAGAATCCGAGAAATTTCTTGGAATCGGAAGAAAATCGCCGTAACTTTGCATTGTCAATCAGAACAAACAACGTCTGAGCGACAAGAGAAAGAAAGTAAGTATAACAATTTAAAAATAATAAAATTATGACAAAGATGAATGAAATGAGCGCACGCGCTCTGACAATGGAAGAGTTAGAGTATGTAAATGGTGGTATTCGTGTTAAAAATGCCCCACAGAAAGAGACATTCGAAATTCGTGTAAAGTGAAGTCACCATTGACAAACAATGAGAAAGGGCTCGCAGCAATGCGGGCCCTTTCTGGCGCAAAGGGATCTGTCATGTTAGCCGTTGGGACAGGTACCTGAGCCATAGCAGCCGTCATACCCAAGCACCTGTCCCAGTGACTAACACAGTCCCTCTGTTATATGCCATGTAACTTTACTGCACAAGAACTTTCTTGGTTGTGCCGTCGCTCATGCGGATGATGTTGACGCCCTTTTCACCTCTTATAGCACGTCCACTAAGGCTATAAGTTCCAGTTGCAACTGAAGAAACCTTTTCCATCTTCATCATACGAACGCTACTTGCTGTTGGATTAATCGAATACAGTAGGATAGCACTCGAATTATCTGTATAACCTTCGAAACACAGATGAAGTTTGCCGTTTATTTTCAGCAATTGCGTTTTTTTACTTGGAGTAGTGCGGAAACCATTATCAAAATTCACGGTCTGCAGCACGGTTCCGTCTTCGGAAACAATCTGGAAACCTATCATCGAAGTATTGGTATAGGTATCCCTAGCGTCAATGACTCCATCGCCATCCCTATCTTCCTCGTAGATTTCAGGAGTTGATGATGAAGAAAAAAGGGGCATCAGGAATTCGTATTTCTCATCAGTATTGAATATGGTCTGTGAAAGGTAAATGGTTCTGAAGTCATCGCAACTTTGATCGAAATCATCAAAAGACAAAGATATTATATCTTCATACGATTTGTGAGTGTCTTCATTCAGGACCTTCCAATCACCTTTAAATCCATCGTCTTTCCGTTCACGCTCTTCGTGTTTGTAGCTCGCATTTAGTTCTACACAAGAAACGGTCAGTTCGCCTTGTTTTTCAAAGTCGTCACTATAGAAGGTGAATGTTACTTTGCCGTTCTCATCCATCCAATTCCTAAGAAATATCTGAGCCTTCCCGTTATATGAGAACTCAGCTAAGGTTGCACGGAAACTAGAGTTAGAATCAAACAATTTCTGACTTTGAGCCATTGCTACACTTGCACTTGCTGCAAGAAAAAACATAAAGAATAACTTTTTCATGATTACATTGTTTTAAGAATATTATGTTAGTTGTCATTTATTTCTCTTTCACACTGCAAAGATACGGACTTTAGTTGAAACTTCCAAATTATTCCTGAAAAAATAGCAAAAAACAGTGTGCTACCTACAGAGTCAACTCTATACAACGAAAGGCAATATGCCCGCCTTCCTCAGGTGTTTTCTAAAGAAAATGTCATGAAGTGTTTCGGTTACACGAAGGACAAGACTGCATTAAAGAAGTTGGAGCGTTTGTCATGTTGGATAAGAATATCCCGAGTCGGGTAGCCGGGGGATAATCGCCGCAAGATTCTCTTCGACTGCCGATAATCAAACGCCCGTCAAACACTCGGGGACGGTTCTTTTCTGTTTGACTATTTCCGCTGACGGCGCAGCGGGTCAAACAGGAAGAACCGTCCCCGGGTGTTTGAAAGATCTGTTATGTTATTGGGTGAGAAGTCTCAGCTTCTGCTGGGGAGCGAGGGCGTTGGAGGTCTTCTCGGTGTATTCATTGAGTTTGAGCGAGGCTGTGGCCTGGATATCGCGGCTGGAGGCACCGATGCGGAAGGTGTAGGTGCCGGCCTCGGCGAGCCATTGCGAACCTGCCTCGTCGAACGAAGCAAGGTCGCGTACGGGGATGACTATCGTCAACGTCTGACTCTCGCCCGGCTGCAGACTGCGCGTCTTGGCAAAGCCTTTTAGCTCCTGGACGGGTTTCTCCAAGCGGCCCTTCGGAGCCTGGACATAGACCTGTGCCACTTCCTTACCGGCGACGCTACCCGTGTTCTTAACGGTGATAGAGACCTCAACGGCATCCTTGCCCTTGGCCTTGACCACGGGCTTCGTCATCTCGAAGGTGGTGTAGCTCAGACCGAAGCCGAAGGGATAGGCCACATTCTTCTGGAAGGTGTCGAAATAGCGGTAGCCCACGTAGATGTCCTCCTCGTGGTTGGTATAGGTATGTCCGGCGATGGGACGCTTGTTGGCGACCATATCCTTGAAGCTGTAGTAGTCGATCTGGCCGGGGAAGTTCTTCGAAGAGGCATGATCGGTGGCAGCGATGGGCCACGTCATGGTGAGCTTGCCCGACGGATTCACCTTACCTGTGAGCAGGTCGGCGATGGAGTTGCCGCCCTCCATACCTGGCTGCCAGGCGCAGAGGATGGCATCGGGATAACCGCTCCACGAGGCTGTCTCGATGACGGAACCGGAGTTGATGATGACGATGACGGGTTTGCCGGCCTGGTGGAAGGCATTGCAGACATCGGTGATGAGGGCACGCTCCTCGGGGATGAGGTTGAACTCGGTGTCGATGTCTCGGTCGACACCCTCACCGGCCTGACGACCGATGGTGATGATGGCGGCATCGGCAGTGCTCACCTCATTGTTGATGGCGATGGGCGAGATACTGATTTCCGGATATTTCTGTTGGCCGAAATACTCTCTTTGATACCACTTGGCTGGATGGCGCTCGGCCTGGAACTTCACTTTGGCAAACTCGATGTATTTGCGGTAGATATCCGTGAGGACGGGCGACGATTTGATGCCTGCGTTCTCGAGACCCTGGAGCATGTCGACCACATAAGGGGGATGTACGCAACCCGAACCGGTGCCACCAGAGAGGAAGTCGTAGGAGTTCTCACCAAACAAGGCGACGGTCTTGATGCCGCCCTTCCAAGGCAGGGTGCCATTGTTCTTGAGAAGGACGATACCTTCGGCGGCGCTCTGGCGGGTAATGGCTGCGTGGGCCTTGAAGTCGGGACTGTTGGTGGCAGGGTATTTGTGGAAACTCGGTGTCTTGACGATGTATTCGAGCATACGGCGCACGTTGCGGTCGACATCCTTGATGTCGAGCTTACCGCTCTTCACGCCTTCGATGATCTCGTTGGTCTGTGCGGGCTGTCCGGGCTCCATGAGGTCGTTGCCGGCCTGCACTTCGCGGGTGGTGGGCAGACCTTCGCGTATGCCAATCCAGTCGGTCATCACGATGCCTTTGAAGCCCCAGTCGTCGCGCAGGATCTTGGTGAGCAGGTCGTGGTTGCCCATCGAGAACTCGCCGTTGATCTTGTTATACGAGGCCATGATGGTCCAGGGGTTACTCTCGCGGACGGCAATCTCGAAGCCGCGAAGGTAGAGTTCGCGGGCTGCACGCTGTGAGAGCCGCTCGTCGACCGCGGTGCGTTCGGTCTCCTGCGAGTTGACGGCGAAATGCTTGGCAGAGACGCCTGCGCCCTGACTCTGTACACCATTGATATAGGCGGCTGCAATCCTACCAGTGAGCAGTGGGTCTTCGGAGTAATACTCGAAGTTGCGGCCGCAGAGGGGGTTGCGATGGAGGTTCATGCCTGGGCCGAGGATGACGTCGCAGCGGTACTCCTTGGTCTCGTTGCCGATGGCCTGGCCCACCTGGTTTACAAGTTCGGTATTCCATGTCGAGGCGAGGCAGGAGCCGATGGGGAAGGCGGTGGCATAGAAGGTTTTGTCGGTACCCTTACGGGTGGGGTCGATACGTACACCGGCAGGGCCGTCGGTGAGGACGGTGGCCGGGATGCCGAGACGTGGGATGGCGGGCGATGTGCCAGCGGCACCGGCCACGAGGTCGGCTTCACCGCCTACGGCTGCCTGGTCGCCAAAGAATGTGTTAGCACCGCCAACGAGTAGTTTGGCTTTTTCTTCAAGGGTCATGGCCTTGAGCACCTCGTCGATATTATCGGCGCGGAGTTGGGGCTGAGCATTTGTTGTCATAACGAATGTTGTTGCTAATAAGCAGGTTGCTAGTAAATTTTTCATATTGTTGGAATTACTGATCAGCGTTATTGGGTTAGGGGAAGATGCGGAAGTCATAGCCTTGGTCCTTGAGCCATTGGAGTGACTCGGGGAGGGCGGTGCGAAGTTTGTCGATTGATTTCAGCGAGTCGTGGAACGTGATGATTGAACCATTGCGCGCGTACTTTTTAATATTATTGACGACATCCTCGGCAGTGAGCCATGTGGAATAGTCGCGGGTGACGAGGTCCCACATCACAATCTTGTATTTCCGGCTCAGCCAGGCATACTGGCTCAGGCGCATCCAACCGTGAGGAGGTCGCACGTAGTGGCTGTGTATATAGGCATTGGCCTTCTCGACGTTATAGCTGTATTCCTTGATGGTATGTCGCAGTCCACCGATGTGATTGTGTGTGTGGTTGCCGACCTGATGGCCCTCAGCCACTATCCGTTTGTAGATTTCCGGATACTTACGCACATTGTCGCCCACCATGAAGAAGGTGGCCTTCACCTCGAATGCCTTCAGGGTGTCGAGGATGAAAGGTGTCGCCTCCGGGATGGGACCGTCGTCGAAGGTCAGATAGACGGCCTTCTCGTGACGGTCCATCCTCCAATAGGCTCTGGGGTAGAGCCAACGGAGGTAGATGGCGGGCTGTTCGATAAACATATTACTGCTCGAATTTTCCGCCCTTAGCGTAATAGAGCTTTACTAAAGCGTCCAACTGCTGTTCTTTCTCTGCGCCCTTCTTCTCGTCGATGTCGGTCTGCAGATCCAACAGCTGGTTCATCACGATGATATTGATCTGGATGTCGCGCTGCGATCCGTCGAAGCGGTAGTCGTCGAGCGAGCAGTACCACTGCAGGTATTGCTGCGACCGTTTCCAGAGCTGGTCGACCAGCTGCTGGGCTTTCTGCTTCTGTCCGGTGAGGTTATAAGCACGGGCCATGTCGATGGAGCCACTGGCATAGTCGTGGGGCACATTGTAGGCAGGCAGTTCCTTCTCACACTTGTCGAGCACGGCCTTCGCCTTATCGATTTTGTCCTCGTTGATGAGGTTCAAGGCCAGCGTAGAGAGCAGACGACGGTGGGTGTAGCACATACGGGTAACGGTCTCGTCGAGGTAGATGCCCTCCTGACTGACATTGCCGTACTTATATTTGTTCATCACATTGTCGTAGACCTTTTCTGTGTCGAAGTTGGCAACGCCTGCAACGGGGACGAGGTTGCCGCGGCTGTCGGTGTCGTGGGTATGGAACGGCGTGATGCGGTTGGCAAGGCCTTCCTGTACGAAGTTCTCACCAAGGTTCATGTAGTTCTCCTGTCCCACAGTGGTGGCTACGTAGATGGGACGCTCCCAGTTGGCGTTGGCAATGAGTTCGAGCATCATCAGGTCGCCCTTGTAAAGAGCACCCTTTCCCTTGAGCGAAATGACCATCTTGTCGGGGATGGAATCGCTGGCCATCATCATGCCGCTGCGACGGACAGCCTCTTTGTCGATGGTGACATAGACGGTGTCGGTGGGGATGACGTGGAAGTCCTTGATATCGGTGCGCACCCAGTGGCTGAGAATATTCTTCAGCTCGAAAGGTTCGTCGCCGAACTGCTTCCTGGCCTCCTCAGGACTCTGGCGGTAGAGCTCGAGCACCTGTGATTTGAGCGACGGGTCGACCTGTACATATTCGTTGGTACCTGCGCAGTATTCCAGACGGTTCCAGGTGATGGGCAGCGACGGGGAGTCGTAGGCCGGACGTACCATCTGGTCGATATACCAGTCGGTCTGCAGGTATGAGAGGTTGCAGACGCGGGCATCGGTGCGCACGCCTTCCGTATCCTGATTATACCAGAGGGGGAAGGTGTCGTTGTCGCCATTGGTGAAGATAATGGGGTTGCCCTTCTCCTGAAGGGTCATCAGGTAGTTCTGTCCGAAGTCACGGCAGCAGTAACGGTCGGAGCGGTCGTGGTCGTCCCAGGTCTGCGAGGCCATCTGAATAGGCACAAACAAGGCGGCCACTCCGACTATTGCGGCTAAGACCAGAGACTCTTTCTTGAACTTACGCTCGAGCCAGTTGATGATTGCTGCCACACCCATGCCGCACCAGATGGCGAAGGCATAGAAGGAGCCGGCATAGGCATAGTCGCGCTCACGGGGCTGCATCGGGGTCTGGTTCAGGTAGATGACGATGGCTAGACCGGTCATGAAGAACAGGAAGAACACCACCCAGAACTGGCGGATGCCGATGGGGTCGTCGATGGTTTTCTCGCCCACCTTACGCTTACGGGTGTACCAGGCTTGCCAGAACAGTCCCAACAGACCAAGGATGAGGGGCAGACAATAGAAGACGTTGTGTCCCTTGTTCTCCTTCAAATCGTCGGGCAGCAGGTTCTGATCGCCCAGGCGGGCATTGTCGATGAAGGGTATACCAGTGATCCAGTTGCCGTGCTCCAGCTCGCCATTGCCTTGGATGTCGTTCTGACGGCCGGCGAAGTTCCACATGAAGTAACGCCAGTACATGAAGTTACACTGGTAGGAGAGGAAGAATCGGATGTTCTCGAACTGGCTAGGTACCTTGATCATCATGGGTTCACCACAGCGGTCATAAGGAACCTCTGTGCCGCTAACACCACCCATCCACGACTCGTAGGCACCGGCATGACCGGCATCGTACATACGTGGGAAGAGCATGTTCTGGGCGTATTTGTATTCATCTTTTGTGCGGACCACGAAGTAGGAGTCCTTCTCATCGGCAGAAGCCTTCTCCTTACGTTGGTACACGGGTTTGCCTTTCGACATGACAGGCTTGCAGATATTACCCTCTACCTCAAGGGCTACCTGTGAGGTGTAGGCCTGACCGTAGAACAAGGGGCGCTGGCCGTACTGATCGCGGCCTAGGTAGTCACCTAGGGTGAAGATGTCCTCAGGTGAGTTCTGGTCCATCGGCGGATTGGCCGACGAACGGATCACGATGAGGGCATAGGTGGAATAGCCGATCATGAGCATGAGCATACAGAGCAGTGCCGTGTTTTTGGCACGGGCCGTGACGAGTGGCAACTTGTCCTTCGAGTATTTCAGCACGAACCAAAGCCCTGCCAGTACGATTATTCCGATAATGAAGGCCGACCATCCATAGCCGTAGAACGGGATGCCGAGCATACCGACGGCAATCAGGAAGGCGATATTCTGAACGGTCAGGCTGTGTTTCTGTGTCTGAGTCTCGTAGACGGCCCAGATGACACAGGCTATCAGGAGGAAGATATAGATGATCTCACCCGTGTTGAAGGGCATACCCAGCGTGTTGACGAAGAACAGCTCGAACCATCCGCCCACGGTGATGATGCCTGGAACGACGCCATAGAGCACGGCAGCCAGGATGACCACAGAGATGCCTAAGGCCACCAATGAGCCTTTGAGGTTGGCATTGGGGAACTTACGGTAGTAATATACCAGTCCGATGGCGGGCAGACAGAGCAGGTTCAACAGGTGAACGCCGATGGAGAGGCCGGTCATATACATAATCAATACCAGCCAACGGTCGCTGTGAGGCTCGTCGGCATGGTCTTCCCATTTCAAGATGAGCCAGAATACCACGGCCGTGAATGCGGAGGAGTAGGCATAGACCTCACCCTCGACAGCTGAGAACCAGAACGTGTCGCTGAAGGTATAGATGAGTGCGCCCACGAGTCCGGAGGCCTCGATGGCAATCAGCTTCGCCATGGTGATGTCCTCAAACTTGTCGACAAGGAGCTTTCGCACCAGATGGGTGATACTCCAGAAGAGGAACAGAATACACGTGGCCGACAGGAGGGCACTCATGATGTTGACCATCTTTGCGACCTGTGTAGGATCGCTGGTGAATTGCGAAAACAGGTTGGCTGTGAGCATGAAGAACGGTGCCCCAGGCGGGTGTCCGACTTCGAGGCGATAGCCAGTGGTGATAAACTCCGGGCAGTCCCAGAATGATGCAGTGGGTTCAATGGTAGAGCAATAGACAAAGGCGGCAATCATAAACGCGAGCCATCCGAGGACATTGTCCACCAGTCTGAATTGTTTCATCTAAAAATATAATTTTTAACGTTAAAAATCTGATTTGGATGCAAAGGTAATAAAAAAATGCTACATAAACAAACCTGCACCGTAAATTAAGATAATATAACGAAATATCTTTCCCAAGGTGATGGCGATGAAGGTGATGATGATGTTGGAGCGCATCAGCCCCAGAGCGATGGTGATGGCGCTGCCCAAGACCGGCAGGAAGGCGAAAAAGCCCATCCAAGCTCCCCGTCCTGCCAGAAACCGGTGCGCACGGTCGAGGTCTTTCTTTTTCACGTGGAGGTACTTTTCTATCCACTCCATCTTACCCAATCGTCCGATGTAGTAGTTAAGGACGCTGCCCAGCACATTGCCAGCCGTGCCGTAGATCATCAGTACCCACGGGTCGAGGCCGGTGGCCATCAGTGCGATGATGACCGCCTCGCTGGAAAAAGGGAAGAAACTGCCAGCCAGGAAGGCTGCCAGAAACATCCCCCAATAACCGTACTGGGTCAGGAAGTGAATGATGAAGTCCATAGGTTGAAGACTGTCAGCAAAAAGGCTGTGATCAGGATGACGTAGAAAGCTATATTGGTGACTTTGGTATGGGTCAGTGCGATGAAATGACCTATCAGGGGACTTGTCAGGATGATGGCCGGACGGATCAGGAGGTCGTAGTGCTGCGGGAAGAGTGGCAACAGCACCAGAACCACGATGTTGAAGAACATGATGCTATAGTAGAGTTGCCGGGTACGGATCTTGTCGTTGTAGCTCGTCCGTAGGAAATGAATGATGCCGGTGATGGTCAGGACGACCAAAAAGGCATAAGTGAGATAGCAGGAGAACGTGATGCTGTCGTAGGCGGTGAAGATGCTGATCTCTGTGAGGGGCAGGAAATGGTTGGTAAACGGGGTGAAGTCGCCTTTGTAATGGAACAGAATGACCGCGATGCCAATCCAATAGGGGGTGAGCAGTCCCAATACCGAAGCGATGATGGTGCGCAAGCTGAGGCTGCTGATAAAAATCATCAGGATCCAGTAGATGGGGATGATTACCAGCAGGTGAACCTTTGCCAAACTGGCCAGACCGAGGAAGAGGAACGTGTAATAGATCAATCCCGCAGCTTCGCGGTTCTGGTAAGAGGCAAAGAGCGTTGACAGGCTCGCTATGAGTCCCAGGGTGACGATGCCTCCCTCCAACGAGGGGAAGATAAAGCAGGCTACGCATGAGAGGATGATGAACGCCGATGTGATAGCACGGCTGTAAACGCGTATGAGTGCATTGAAATTGTTGAGCAGCACCATCAGGTAGGTGGACAGAATAAAACAAACTAATTGGATCCACCATTGGTACTGGATGGCCCCGCAGATGAACCAAATGGCCAAGCCATAGAGAGCCGTCACCGGTAAGGTGAGACGGCTTCCCGCTACGATTTTCTGTAACTGACTGCCTTTCAATGTCGTGCTTTATAAGTCGGCTCCGATGTCGCGACGGAAATACTTGTCGGTGAATTGGATTTTCTGTGCCTCCTCGAATGACTTCTGGAGTGCTTCGGCCTTGTCCTTGCCATAGCTGCTAACCGCGATGACACGTCCTCCGGCAGTCACCACCTCACCGTCTTTCAGAGCGGTGCCACTGTGGAAGACGATGCTGCCCTCGATTTTGTCGATACCAGTGATGGGGTATCCCTTTTGGTAAGCCTGAGGATAACCGCCACTGACAAGCATCACACAGACGGCTGCACGGGGATCGAATTCAATGCTGCGCTGGTCGAGATCGCCTTTGGCGACGCCCTCAAACAGGTCGACGATGTCACTCTTCAAACGGAGCATGACACTCTCTGTTTCTGGGTCGCCCATACGACAGTTGTATTCGATGACGTAGGGTTCGGGCTCTCCGCTGGGCGTGTTGGTGCGGTTGATGAGTCCGAAGAAGATGAAACCCTTGTAGTCGATACCGTCGGCGGCCAGTCCTTCTACTGTTGGACGGATGATGCGGTCTTCGACCTTCTGCATCCATTCCTTTGTGGCAAAGGGAACTGGGGTGACAGATCCCATACCACCAGTATTCAGCCCCGTGTCGTGTTCGCCGATGCGTTTGTAGTCCTTGGCCTCAGGTAGGATCTGATAGTGCTGACCATCGGTGAGGACGAAGACGCTGCACTCGATGCCGCTCATGAACTCCTCGATGACCACCCGTGAAGAGGCATTGCCGAACATACCGCCCAACATCTCTTTCAGTTCCTTCTTGGCTTCGTCTAGGGTAGGGAGTATGAGGACACCCTTGCCGGCGCAGAGTCCGTCGGCCTTAAGTACGTAGGGCGCTTCTAGGGTTTCGAGGAATTTCAGACCCTCCTCCAGATGTTCGCCGTCGAAGGTCTGGTAGCGTGCCGTGGGGATGTGATGGTGCTGCATAAAGGCTTTGGCAAAATCTTTTGAGCCTTCGAGGACAGCACCGGCCTTGGAAGGACCGATGACGGGAATGTCCTTCGTACGGGCATCCTGCTTGAGGTTGTCGTAGATACCCTTTACCAACGGATCCTCAGGACCTACCACGACCATGTTGATGGTCTTCTCCACACAGAAGGTCTTGATGGCCTCGAAGTCGTCGGCCTTTATGGCTACGTTTTCGCCACAGTTGCTTGTACCGGCATTACCTGGTGCGATGTATAGTTTCTCACATTTGCTGCTCTGAGCGATTTTCCATGCGAGGGCGTGCTCACGGCCACCGCTACCTAATAATAATATCTTCATATTCTATTTTAAATAATCTTCGAAATACTGTGTGATACGTTCGTGGAGATGCACTGATGCATGGCCACGCATATTATGCTCCTCACCGGGGTAAGCGAAGAAGTCGGGCTGTGTGCCAGCCTTGATGCAGGCATCGAGGAACGAGAGACAGTGCTGGGGCACGACGGTATTGTCGTTGTAGCCTGTGATGATCTGCAACTTGCCTTTCAGGTCTTTGGCCTTGCTGATGAGACTCGTCTTGGCATAACCCTCGGGATTGTTCTTGGGGGTACCCATATAGCGTTCACCATACATCACCTCGTACCATTTCCAGTCGATGACAGGTCCTCCGGCCACACCGACCTTGAATACGTCGGGATAGTTGGTCATCAGCGAGATGGTCATGAAGCCTCCGAAGCTCCAGCCATGGACACCCAGACGGTTCATATCGACATAAGGCAGGGTGCGCAGATAGTCGACACCCTTCGTCTGATCCTGCATCTCAATCTGTCCCAGTTGATGGAAGGTGGCCTGTTCAAAGGCGCGACCACGATACTGACTACCGCGGTTGTCAAGGATAAAGATGATGTACCCCTTCTGTGCCATGTAGGTTTCCCAGGAACGAGAAGCCCAGTGCCAGGATGCCTGCACATTGTTGGCATGCGGACCTCCATAGACATAGACCACTGTGGGATATTTCTTCTCCGGGTTGAAATCTGCGGGTTTCACCATGCGGTAATAGAGATCGGTGACACCATCGGCGGCCTTGATGCTACCGCACTCGAAAATGGGCTGTTGATAGCCAGTCCAGGGGTCTTCAGCCTCTAAGAGGTTTGTGTGCTGGGGCGTTTTCCTTGTGATATCCACCACATCGATGACGCGTGGTCTTGTAGGGGTTGTGAACCGGTCGATGAGGAAGTTGCCAGAGGGTGACAATAGGCCATTGTGAACACCATCCACCGTTTCGAGCTGTTGGATAGTTCCCGTCATGCTGACACTATAGAGCCGATGGTGGAGGGGATGCTCCTTGTTAGCCTTGAAAATGATGGACTTCTGTTTCTTGTTGAATCCCAGTACTTCCATCACGACCCATTCGCCTTTCGTGATTTGCTTCAGCTCTTTGCCATTGGTGTCGAAGAGGTAAAGGTGGTTATAGCCGTCCTTCTGACTCTGCATGATGAACTTGCTGTCATCCCATGGCAGGAACTGGATGGGATGCTGGGGCTCAACGTATTTGTCGCTGGTTTCGCGATAAAGTTCTGCCAGTTTCTGACCTGTCGTGGCATCATAGGAAACCAGTCGGCAGTCGTTCTGGTCGCGATTCAGTTCGAACATATAGATGGTCTTGCAGTCAGGCCCCCAGCTGATATTCGTGAAATAGCGATCTGTGGGGTCGCCAGTCTGTAAATAGACGGTCTTGTCGTTCTGCAGGTCATAGACACCCACTGTCACCTTGTGGCTCGTCATACCGGCCATAGGGTATTTGTCGGGCTCATACGAGGCGTTGCGGGGGAAGATGTCCACTTGCGGATAGTCGGTTACCATGCTCTGATCCATGCGGTAGAAGGCGAGGCGCTGGCCGTCAGGACTCCAGAACGTGCCTTTCTCGATACCAAACTCATTGCGGTGTACGGATTGTCCGTAGACAATCTCCCGAGAGCCGTCGGTGGAGAGCTGGTGTTTCTGTTCGTTGGCATCGACCACAAAGAGCTGATGCCCCTCCACATAAGCCGTAGCTTTAGAGGCAGGACACCAATCATTAGCCGTCTGGCCAGCGATACTGTCCTGCCAGACAATCTTTTGCTGTTTGAAATCCACGAGGATAACAGCCTTTCTGTTGCCCACCTGAACGATGGTTTTGTCAGGGTAGGGGAATTTGGCATTCATGAGATGACGCACGTATTTCACATCATCGCTTTCTGCCCATTTGTTGATGTCGTCGAGGGTGAAGAGTTTGGCCTTTTTGCCAGTTTTTACGTCGATGGTGTAACATTCCTCGACATCGGTCTGTATAAGTTGGTCGCCCCACCATGTCAGCCACAAGTTCTTGGGCTGCATGTTACCATAGTTTGTCCCGCCGAAATTCAGGTCTTCGAGGGTGAAAAGCTTATTTTGAGCGGTCATGGTCGTCGGGGCTGCTAAAGTTACTAGGATAACAAGTATGGCTAGTCTGACCAGCCTGATTAAATGGATGTTAATCTTCATCATCATCAAATTTTCTTTTCTTGGTGAAGTTACGTTCTGCTTTGTTGAACTTCCTGTCACCACGGTCAAAACGTCCTCCTTTTCCTTTCTTACCATCACGACGGTCGTCACGGTCTTCCCGTTTTTTCCGGATAGGACGGTCGTTGCGCTCCAGATCATGGTGATGGAAGGTAAAGCTACGGATGTCAGCCTCTTCGTTCTGTTCCGTTTCCTCAAGGCGCTGTTTGAACTCGCGTTCTTTCTTGAAACGGTGCTTTTGGGCCATCTGTCGCTTTTCCTCCTCAGTCTTCACGACACCACCCTCGTGACGGAAGTCCTTTAATTTACCGTCAAACATCTGGTATCTGCGGAACTCACATTCCAGGCTGCCGTTATAGAGCGGGATTTTGATGCTGGGCTTCAGGCCGATCTGTTCGAAGCACTCTTCGCGATAGGAGAGAATCCATGCATCGTTGCCCTTGAACTGGTGTTTCAGTCGTTCGCCAATCATCCGATAGGTCCCCAAAAGGTCGGGCGTAGAGATACGCTCACCATATGGTGGATTGGTAATCATGATGCTTTTATTCTGAGGCTGTGCAAAATCCTTGAAATCCTGCTGTTCGATGGTGATAACACTCGTCAAACCGGCAGCCTTCACATTCAGGCGGGCTGTGTTGACAGCCTTCATATCGATGTCGTAGCCATAGATGTGATGCTTGAACTCGCGCTCCTGACTCTCGTCATTATAAATCTCATCGAAGAGGTCGGCATCGAAGTCTGTCCATTTCTCGAAGGCATATTCCTTGCGGAACAGTCCGGGAGCCATGTTCTTGGCAATCAGTGCCGCCTCGATGGGCAGGGTTCCTGAGCCACACATCGGGTCGATGAAGTCGGTGTCGCCCTGCCATCCTGAGAGTAGGATCATACCAGCTGCGAGCACCTCGTTCAGAGGGGCTTCGACACTCTCCTGACGATAGCCGCGACGATGCAGGGACTCACCGCTGGAATCAAGACTCAGCGTACAGTGGTCCTCCGCGATGTGCATGTTCAGACGGATGTCCGGATTGGCCACAGAGATGTTGGGCCGCTTGCCGGTTTTCTCACGAAAGAAGTCGACAATAGCATCTTTGACCTTGTAGGATACGAATTTGGAATGACGGAACTCCTCGGAGAAAACCACGGAGTCGACAGCGAAAGTCTTCTCGGGTTCCAGATATTGAGTCCAATCGATTTTCTTGATTTCTTCATAGACATCATCCGCACTCTTTGCCTTGAAATGGCGGATGGGTTTCAGAATACGGATGGCAGTATGTAGTTGGAAATTCGCCCGATACATCATCTCTTTGTCACCGGTGAATGACACCATCCGTCGACCTATTTGTACATTGTTTGCCCCTAATTGGGTCAGTTCCTTCGCCAGCACAGGTTCCAGTCCCATGAACGTTTTGGCGATGAGCTCGTACTCAGCCATGTGAGCCTTACTCAAATCTTTGTTTTGTTCCATTTGACATGTAATAGTGGAAAACCATCATATAAAAGTTGACTTTTGTCGACTTTTCGAGTGCAAAGTTAATGTAAGTTGGGCGAAAAAACAAATAAATAGCAAAAAAAAGTGCTACTTTTTTGTGTTATTCCAGATATTTTCTTAATTTTGCCACATCTTCTGATTAATTATGGAGTCTATTCTGCTTTTTACATCGGTTTTCAGTTCCCATTCTGTGCTGTTGATATGGATTGGAGGAGGGCTTTTATTTCTGCTCCTCTGTTATGGTATTTACTACCAGTGGAGGGATGGGAAGAAACTTCATCAGGAATTAATTGAGATAGACAAGGTAAAGCAGAACAATATCGAATATGACTTTGTAATGAAAGCCATGAAGATTGCGGTGTGGCGGCATGATCTCAGAACAGAGGATTTTGTCATTGAGAAAGATTATCGCGAAGGCCTTGATAACTATGTGCCTGGTGCGAATGAAAAACTCATGGCGACATTCTCAAACATTGCTTCCGCTGATTTGGACCGTGTGAGAAAGGCCTTTACCGATTTTTGTGAGGGTCGTTCTGAAATCTATCATCAGGAATATCAGGTCAAGAACCAAGGCTCTGGAGAGATGTATTGGGAGGATAGTTACGCCACAATTGTTGAGCGTGATGGCGATGGTAAACCTGTCAAGATTGTTGGTACTTCCCAACGTATTGACGCGCGTAAGGCTTTGGAAACCTCGTTGATTGCTGCCCGTAATAAGGCCGAAGAAAGTGACCGTCTGAAAACGGCCTTCCTGGCTAATATGGGTCACGAGATTCGCACACCACTCAATGCGATTGTCGGTTTTGCCGACCTGTTGCCTGTGGTACAGGATGAGGCAGAACGCAACCAGTTGATTTTGGAGATACAGACAAATAACCAGAAACTTCTTCGTATCATCGACGGACTTGTCAGTATGTCGAAGATTGAGGCTGGTGCGAAGAGTCTCCTGATGGGCAAGGTAGAACTTAACCAACTCTTGCAGGAGGTGGCCGATGCATACCAGCCTACGACGAATCTACCGATAAACGTACAGTGTCCATTGCCGCAATTGAAGATAGAGAGTGACCGTGAGAAACTCGTTGAGATTCTTGACCATCTGGTGCAGAATGCCATCAAATTTACTACAGAGGGTGAGATTAATCTTGGTTATGAAGTTCAGGGCAATCAGGTGCGCGTGAATGTGACCGATACAGGTAAAGGTGTTTCCAAAGAAGACCAGTCACGCATCTTCGAACGATTTGTCAAGGTTGATGAGTATATCCCCGGTACCGGCTTGGGTCTCTCTGTCGTAGAGTCGCATATCAAGAATTTGGGTGGTTCGGTTGGCGTAGAGTCTTCCTTAGGTGTGGGTTCCAACTTCTGGTTTACCCTTCCATTAGAATAGCCAAGTTATGCGCCGTTTCCTTTTATTCCTTTTTTGTCTATCCGTTATTGGAATGGCGGCGCAGGTCTTTTCTGTACAGCCTATTCCCGATTCTGTCTTCCAGCGAATGCAAGGCCGTTCCTGGCCTGAGGACTGTACCGTTCGTCGGGCAGATCTGCGTTATCTGCGACTGTCGCACGTTGATGCAGATAAAAAAGAACACGTGGGTGAGATGGTTTGCAACAAGGCGATTGCAAATGACCTCTTGGAAATCTTCCGCGAACTCTATCGTCAGAAATACCCCATCCAGCATATCCGTCTGATAGATGACTACGAGGCAGATGACGAGCGTGCCATGCGCGATAATAACACCTCCAGTTTCTGCTATCGGAAGATATCGGGTTCTACTAAACTTTCTAAGCATGCCATGGGCATGGCTGTTGATATCAACACGCTCTATAATCCCTATGTACGGACAGGCAAGGATGGGCGTCGCATTGTGGAACCAGCAACGGCCGTCAAATATGTGGATCGCCGTAAATCCTTTCCTTATAAAATTGTGAAGGGTGACCTTCTGTATCGCCTTTTTCTGCAACATGGCTTTAAATGGGGTGGATCTTGGCGGACCGTGAAAGACTGGCAGCATTTTGAAAAATGAATCGGTTTTGCAACTTTTTGGTTTGTCGTTACGTCAAACAAGCAAATGATTAATAAAAAAACAAGAAAATGAAAGCAAGACAGTGTCTGATGTATAGCGCCCTGATCATGATGGCCGCATTCGGGATGAGTTCGTGTGTGATGACCTGTGACAGGCCTATCTCAGGCGATCAGATTGTGGAATTGAGAAAGCATCGTGGATTTGAACGCATTGAAATCAGCGGTTCCCCCAATGTGGTATATACCCAAGCCGATACCTTTGGTGTGAGGTTGGAAGGCCCTGAAAAGATGGTCGAGAATATGATGACGGAAGTGAAAGACCGTACTCTCTTTGTATATAACAAGGGGAGGGTGAACTTGAAGGTGGGTTTCGTCAATCTGAATTGGGGTGATAAAGATGATGTGACCGTCTATGTTTCATCGCCGGATTTGATTGGTGTACGTGTGAGTGGCTCTGGCGACTTCGTCAGCAATAACCAACTCGATACAGATGTGATGAATATCGTTCTGCGTGGATCGGGTGACGTCAGCTTTAAGGATATCATCTGTGATGTGTGTACTACGGAGT